>ERZ1292629.1454-Hain-H43-01um-R1-1454-length-22873-cov-8_pt1 | contig 22873 bp, 44 predicted proteins | sample MGYA00564399_ERZ1292629 | MGnify/ENA primary metagenome ERZ1292629 (study PRJEB36523, sample SAMEA6512636) | groundwater metagenome | collected 2019-01-08 | study: AquaDiva: Metagenomics assemblies of 32 groundwater samples | reverse complement strand
TCATTTTGTAATCCTCCCTATAAATTTTACAATTGTTACTATGTATTTACCGAGCCAGTAAAATGGAACAATTGCAGGGGCTGCTAATATCACCAGTCCCCTTGTGGTGTCATCGATTAATTTTCCATCGTATCCAAAGAGTTCATATTTGCGAGTGTATTTTATCGTTAATACCCACATAGATAAGCAATATATTCCCATTATTAGCCAAAAAATCATTTCATTTCCTCCTTTTTGCCCCATCCGCACCAGCACGAGCCTGTACTAAATTCTGTCCCAGAATGCCCATTAGAACAAGTGTAATCACTGAAAGTAGTATTGCTATCGTGGTTATGATATTTGCCCTCTTTATCATAAAAAGGCTGACAATACATTAGAGTTTTACGCATTGCACCAACATAAACAGTGCTAGTTTTACCTTCTTTAATACATTCAGGACATTTCATTTTGCACCTTCTAAATGTTCATACCCGCATTGTTCACAGGGATAGTTCTTCCCTTCACAGCACCAGTATTTAAACATTTTATCTCCTTTTTTCAATCCCATTATTTCCTCACAGTGCTTTTCACAAAATTCTGCCATTTAGTTCACCTCATTTCTTCCTTCTTATGTCCAAATAGTAAGCAAGTTATCATTTTAACAGTAAATGGCTTCAATCACGCCACTTTCCCCTCCTTGTTTTTTGTTCTCCATATTCCCAATTTGAAGTGATATAACCTTTTTCTTCTGCTTTGTTTTTAAAAGACGCTATTTTAAATGTTTCTGAATTAATGCTAGGGTCAAAGTGGATAGTCTCTTTAGGGCTTATCTCTTTATTTGGGAACGGAAAATTCATTCCTGAGTCTGGGGTAAACGACAGAGAAGGCAAATCTAAATTAAAGAACATTTTAATCCAATTAATTGTGAAATCAATCCTTTCATTAGTTTCAAAGATGAGTTCATGACCGTTAAGGACTAACCGTTTCTTAGGAGAAAGAGTTTCTAATTCTTTAATCCATTCTTTGGCAGCATTTCTGATAGGAATTTTACAGTTATCTTCATTCTCACCCACATAACCATCAGGGTTATCCTCCAAATTTATATCTTTAAGTGTTTTCAATTCCATTTTAATCTCTCTCAATAATTACTTCTTATTCAATTTATCAATAGCCATCTTAACGTGCTTATTACATCCCACGATAGCTATATTGGCTGTCTCTATCCTATAATAAGCAATCGGCACACTCTCTGGCACATTTTTGTCGAAAGCTTTATTTTGTATCTTTTCGCACTCTTCACACGACATTTTCTTTACCCCCTATTTTAATTCTGCTGTTCCTCTGCAAAAGTATATTTTTCCATCTGTTCCTTTAAACTTTAAGCTATCTTCATAGTTAAAATAAATCAAAGTGTCCCACACAGAAGGTGAGATTGTTGCTCTGAAATTTACCCCATTATCTTCTTGACAATATACTTCTTTTCCACCATATAACGCAGTGTGGTATGTAATAACTCCAAATACAACCAGTAAAATAAATAAAATAAGTCCACACCCAAATATAACGCCGGTATCAATTTTCATTTTTTTGCTTTACCTCCTTGTTTTATATACATAATATTGGTCTACACTTCTTACAGATAAAATGTTTAGTCTTTGGATTTCTTCCTAATTGAAACCATCGGGTTGTATCTTTATGACAAATCTCACAATCACCCTGTTCTTTGTCTTTTCTTTTCATCATTAAAAGTCCCTGCCTTTAGATAGTGGAATTATGTTACTTTTGCGCCTCATAATCTTTACACTCTTTCCCTAAATCCATAAACAATATTCCAAAGTTAGACAATACTTTACCACTGGTTTCTCTAGCTACACATCTATCAACTTCTTCGTATGGAATTGATGACCTGAAGTGTTTACAGTTTTTGCAGGAGGTCATTTTAAAATCAACCTCCAAGTCAACATCCAGCATAAAGCAATTAAACTAATGACTAACACTTCAATAGTCCAGATTAATATTCCGCTTACTTTTGTATTCTGATTACTGTTTGTTTCGATTATAGTCATTTCTGTTCACCTAAATGTTTCTTTTCTAAAGAATCTAAATGCTCATAAAATGCTTTTTGTATCTTTTCTTTAATATCTATTGTAATACCATAATCTCTCATAATAAGTATTTCATTAAAATCTTCAAAGTTCATCAACATTTTCTTCGCTTGTTTCTTTAGTGCTTTATCGGTTCTAACTAGAGAACAAGGAAGACATACTGCTCCAGCTATATTATTACAACTAATACATAGATTAAGTTTGTGTTGCTTATCGATTGCTTCTTGAAGTTCTTGTTCAGTATAAATAGCTCCTTCTTGCACAATATGAAACACTTTTGTGTCTTTAGATTTCATTTCTGCTTCAGATAAATCAATATGTTCCATAAGTACTTCTCGAGTATGAAGTAGTGCATCAATCTCTTTTTGAGCTTCTTTTTGAGCTTCTTTAAGAATTTCCAATTGGTTACAAGAAATACAACTATCGCTTATTGTATAATGTAGGTGTGGTTTCTTTTCCAATTTTTCAATTCTTTCTTTGGTTGTTATCATTTTTTACCTCTTTACTGTCTAATAAAGTAGTTAATCTCAATATTCCTATATTTTTATCCCAAACTAAATCTAAGACTGCTTCATCAGAAGGGATTGAAAATAATTCTCTAAGTAAACACTCTACCATCACATAATCCCTTCTAACAATTAGTCTTTCTTCTTTAGGCTTAATCATTTTCTCTTTCCTCCTGCTTCTTTGAAGCAACCAATAACTGCACATTTCATTTTAGTTTTAGTTTGTAAATCCTTCCGTTGCCGTTTATTAGTCCTTTACTTTCAAGATAATCACAAGCTTCCTCATAAGCAGATAAACATTGATTGTCAATTGTATTATCCTCAGATGCACAAGCTTGAAACAAAACGTCAAGTAGTAACTCATCAAATTCAGTTGTGTCTATCTTGATTTTTATCATTTTTACTACTAATTTATTATAATACTATTTTCATATTAATATAAATGCCCATAAGCACTTGAATGGGACGGACTATGCCATGCTTCTGAAGGCATTTCGGAGACAGGTGGGTGCTACCCACATCCTCAGGGATACTCATTGTCCGAAACTGAGTCTGTCTTTCCAAGCCTATTAATATTACCGGTGGGGCTTCGCTTTAGTTCCCCTTTGTGACTTCCGCTTCCGGCAAAACGGATTGTAGCGAAGTGTTAATCATTTCAATAAATCGCCCCACCGTAATTTTTGATTTAACTTTTTAGAGTAAGCTGTTTGTCCGTCTTTAAGTTTTTTACCAAGTGTATTTAAGTTCATTCTTTTACCTCGTATTTACATTCTGCACACATCTTATCGTTATGATAGATAGTGTATTTCTTGTTTGCATATTTGCAGTCTGGCTCTCCCAAGTTGCAAAAGTATTCTATTTTTCCTGATGGAATATTTACTGCTGGAAATGCAAAACTTGCGTTCTCCTTTATGCAGTCTTCTTCAAGTGACATTCTTCTAACCATTTTTCTAAACTTTTAAAACAAACTGAGCATAAGTCGGTTTCTTTTAATAGTGGCGTGGGAAGACCCCGCAGGAATTGGGCACTTCGTCAGTGGAAGCGTGACTGCCACAGCTTCGTCTTTTTACAAGGGAGCTACCCCTGTCCCATCTCGCCATTTTAATCAGCAAATGCCCTGAACTTATCAAGTGGAATAAATTTGCTTATTTGGTTATCATAAATATAACAGTTAGCTATAAAGACCATAGTATATTCAATCTTTGTAGCAAATCCTTGTTCTTGCATAACTCTACAGTTTTCACCTTCCTTCCAGTTGATTAGGGCGGTTGAACCGACCATCATCAATCCGAACATTATGAACATTACAAACCCAAATACTAATCCAAATTGCCAATCTTCCATTTCAAATTACCTCCTTTTGAATATTTTTCACATATTCTATATTCTCTGTTTTTGGTGGAATATCTGCAAATCTAAAATGATTAATCCTAGCTGGCATTTTAGTTATACCCTTCATCCTTTCTAAACTTATTATGTTCTTCTTTAGTTAAATCTTTCAAAGCCCAATTAAGTTGTATCTGCTGCTGCTTAATCTTTATCTCTTGATTTATTACATACGATTTAAGTTTCTTTAATCTATTCTCCTGCTTCAATAGAGAACGGTGCAATCTCTTAGCATACCACAGTTTTAATCCCATTTTTCTTACCCCCTATTTTTTGTATTGGTTGGTGTTTAATAAATGGCATACCGAAGCAATCCTCAAATTCCATCACTACAATATGATTATCTGAATTGAATTGCATTACCAGTGCTGGTTGTCTGTTAGATTGAAAGAGCAGATAACCTTTATATCCATCTGGTGAACGATTGATTAACTTTTCTAAGTAAGATTTGGCTTGATTCCAAGACATAGATTTAATTCTTTTACACTCAGCAGATATTTTATGCACTTGAGATTGCAGGTCATATTCCTGAATATAACCTTTATCATTTGTCCTGTAACAATCCATAAACTTCTGTTGAAGTGATGCTTCACAATCATATTCAAAACTTCTGCCTTTCGACTTACTTCCCCTAATTTGTCCTTTAGTCCTTGCCATTTTAAAGTTTTGCTATTACCCCCGGTTTAACTTCAAAAATATCTCCCCTCTCTTTCATCTTCTCCAAAATTTTTTCCAGATTTTTGAAATCTAACTCTATAATTGGAACAGTCTTGTTTTTTGTTAGTAATTCCATTATCTTCTGTTCTGGAGTTTGTTCTATCACTTCTTCAATAATTGGTTGTTCTAAATTATCTTTCTTTTCTTCTAATTTAACAGTTGCTTTATTAGTAAAATTAAGATATTCTTTATGACATATCCATAATAGTTTAGTCCATTTGTTAAACTCTTCTTGATTGTCTGAATATAATTTAATTCTTTCGCAGATTGCCTGAAAGTTCCTATCCCATCTAGTGTTGTCTACAAAATATTTGTTTTTAAAATCTTTCTTTAATGCTAATTCTTTGCCATGACGTTCATAATATATCTGATTTCTTGTCCAGCAAGTTATTTCCTTTACTTCTTCATCAGTAATATTCTCTTTAACGTGACCAAATCGCTGGTTGCAGGCAGGTTTAGTTTCTGAACCGCCTTTAAATAATAGCGGGAATATTCTACTTCTTATCTTAGGGTCAAAAATGTTATCAAACAATTCTTTATCCTGTTCTTCTTTAATTTTCTTGATATCTGGAAAGTTAGAAAAGGTAAGTGTAGAAAGATGATTAATCTTGCACATCTCTGTGGTTCCGCCTGTGCTTCTGGTAGGATTAATGTATAATGTCTTAAAGTCTCCCACATCTTCATAAAACTTAGCTAAATCCGCTTTTTGAGGAGCCTCTAAGTTCTGCACTTCATTCAATCCCAAGATTTTAGTAGCATCATTTAATAAGAATTTTAACTTTCCTAATGATGGTTTATTCACCGAAAAGCAATTGCCTCTTAATCTTGATAGAGTGAATACAACTGAGTCTTTCATCCATCCGGGATAAGTTATCACTCTGATATTTACCCTTGAGCAAAATGCAGCATCAACAATAATCTTCCATAGGATAAATCTTTCCTTTTCGTCATGGTCATAATCCATCCAAGAGTTAATCATTTCTTTGTAAGTCATAGTTTGTTCTTCTCTAATAACTACCGGGGCAATATTGTTAATCACTTTGTATGCTTTGCCTTTATGAGCCGTTTTGACTTCATTCTTAGAAACAAAGGGAATGTTGCCCTCTTCGATAATCTCTGATGGAATTAAGTAAAAAGTCTTGTCTTTCTTAGCCACAAAAAAGTAGTCTCTATCTTCCTCTTTCCCGATGGCAATTTCATCACCAGTTAAGTGAGTGAGAAGAAAGACATTATTATAATATCTTTCATTCCATTGGTCTAAGTAATCATAATGCCATAATTTAGAGTTCATAGTTCCACCATTTCTGTTTCTGTTTTGTATTTACTTAATCTTGGCTTCTTCTTAATTGGATAAATATGGTCTTCAAACCAGACTTGAGTCTTGCCCAAGAAAGACTCACCATTTGGATACATTGTTATTTCCTGTCTTGTGTGCAGCACTCTCATTAATTTAACGTTAGACGAATTAGATTTCTGTGCAACGGCGGATAAAGAGGAGGCATCAACAGGGATAGATGGAACCTGCTGTGCCAATAAACCGCCTTCCTGCTTTACAGTTCCAATCTCCTCTAAGTTTAGTATCATCTTTTGAACACAGTTTTAATTAGTTCCAAAGCCTGTTGTTTTGTGAAACCAGCATTTAGATATTCAGTGTATATTTGAAATGTGGTTTCGGCAACAATCTTACAGTCTGGATTTGTTGCTAACTTCATTTTTTAAAGTTCTTTTTGCAGTTGTCAATCACTTCTTTAAACTGTTCTGCGTGATGATTAGCAATGTGGGCACCAAGCATGTGTATAGCACTCTTTTGAGGATTGCCTTCCATCGCAGTATTGTATTCAGCTGCAAAATCTTCCCAAGATTGTATTGGTGTAGTCAAAGGCAATGGTTTCTGTTCAGATTTTATTGCGTCTTTAGCTGCAAAAACATTCTCAGTTGATTTCTCAGCTATCCCTAATTTTAATAGTGCCACCTGTTTAGATTCTGAAGGGCCATATTGAGACTCAAATGGCTTTTTAGAGTAAACAACTTCATAATACTTCCCTTCGATTAAGTCTTTAATCTGTAAAGACTTTGGTGTCAAGGGGTCAAATGAACTGCATTTAAATCCATAATTTCCCTTCCCGAATAACAGCTGCCAAATCTTCCATTCTTTATCTTTTGTTTTCCCTTCTTTCTTTAATGTCTTGCCCTGATAAATCAGGGTTTCAGTATACAACTGCTCTTTCGGATAGTCTTTTTTATCTGCCATTTTAATCAACCTCACAATTCCATTTTTAATTTCTTTTTTTCTTCAAATTCATCAAAAAAGATGAAAACATTGAAAATGTCAGTAGTCCCCTCTTTGCTCGAAATAGGGTGTATTATTGTAGCTACTGGAGATTTCAAGCCGGATTTAGCCATATTATTGTAAGTCTTTTCAATCTCTTCTCCTGTGACCGCCTTTAAAAATAGTGTCTGTTTCATTTTTCCTCCTCCTTTTCATTAAACTCTTTATCTCTCTCTTTTTTGATTTCTTCAGTATCGTCGGTGCATTTGGAACAGTAGTGTTTAAATTTAGGAATACTGCCATCCCTGTTTGGCTGAATGTCAGTTGGGATTATGGCAGTTCCGATTTTCCGTTTGCATGCATCACAGATAAGCAACATTCTTCTCATTTTTCTTCCACGCTTAACTTACTTTGTGCATAGCTTCTGGCTATCACTGCATTGTCTATCTTATTGCGAGTGGTTTCAATATCAGAGAAGTCACAATAGATTTTTATTGCTCCACCCTTCGCTGGTGTCCCAATTTCTAACGAATCGGTCATCTTATTCGCTTCCCGATGCTCTACAATTATTTTGCTCATTTCGTCTTGTTCCATTTTCAGCTCATCTCCATTTAGTTTTTAGTTTAGTTCTCCTTCATAATCGGGATACATCTTGGCAAACTCTTCAATCTGCATTTGGATATATCTGATATTCTTATTTCTCATTTCCATATCTGATGCTTCAAGAATGAACCTCAATGCCTGCCTAAGTGCTGGCTCTTTAAGATTCTCCATCCATCTTTCTGCTTTGTTCATTCTGTTTCCTCCTTTCAGCTAACTGCTCGGTTATCCTCTTCTCTTCAACAATGCCATGTTCTAACAATCCTGCCACAATTTCCTTGTCTGAACAGCCGGCATATTTCATTTTCCTGATAATGTCCACCCAAGATAAATTAATCATCTTTTGTCTCCAATAATAATCTTCCTGTCCGCCTTTTCTCATCTCTGCTTTATTCTTCCTTTTTCTTTCCTTTAGGTTTGCTTTATATTCATTCATTACTTTACACCGAATGTAAGTGTCTTTAATAGCTTTGATTTCATCAAGAGTTATCATCTTTTTTATGCTTCCATTCATGCTTCCATTCATGCTGCTTAATCCAAAAGTCAAACTGCTTTGGATATATGCTTTGAATAACTTTTGAGCAAGTTAAACATTTCCATTTTAGTATTTTTAATATCATAGGTATGGTAAAGCATAAGGTATATATAAACCTTTTGTTTTGTTTATAAGCTATCGTCGTGAAAACTCACAATACTTTCCATTCTTTTATGTGCATATCTCTGTTAGTTTTCATGAAAGTTATTTGTATTGGGCGGTTTAAATCCTGCCTTAAATTAGGTGGAATGGCATTGATTGTTCGTTCAAATAAACGGTAAGGAAACACCATATTAAATGTCTTAATTTCTTTAATGTATTTATTGAGGAAATATGCTTTATAAGAAACATATAATCCTTTCTGCGGAATAGCCATAGTGATACATTCGGAGGGATTAACTAACACTATTGTAACCCATTCATTTGGTGGTATCTGCGACCACCGAATACTCACAAATTCTTTATGCACCATTTTTCTCCAGCCAATTTAAATAATTCCTTACTGTCTGCAAAGACCACACTTCTAATTTATCGTTCTGTGCTTCCTTATCTTTAATTGTTTTCCAAACTAAGATTTTTCCGGTGTTACAATCATAAATTCTATTATGGAAGTCAGTGATTGTTTCCATTTTGAAATCTCCTGTAATCTTCTATAAATTCATTTAAATCATGCCAACATTTTATTTCATGGAAGCAATAGAGAAAACCGTTTGGAATAATTGAGAGATTGCCCTTGCCGTTCATAGCATGGAATGGACACTGAAATGTTTTATCTCCCGTTCTTTTAATCCCCAATCTCAATAAACCTTCAATTACAAACTTTACCAGTTCTGGATTATCACAGTTGCTGATACTGTTTGCTGATGCAGTTTTGTATCTTTCTCGGATAGGAAAAATCGCCTTTAAATCAGCAAGAGAAATCTCTTTGATTGGTTTGTCATTAATGACTTTGTAGAATTTTCTATCGTAACTGCTTCCGGGCCCGACAACTCCAGAGCCTACAGCTTGAATATCACATAACACTTTATTATCTTTGTCTCTTATATTTGTTTTCTTGATGATTTTATCGCTTAAAATATAGTATAAATGGGGCAGTCCTCTTCCAGCTGATTTAACAGTGAATGTTTCTGGGAGATTGCATTTAACTTGGTTGTAATAATCTATATCATCAAAGTCTATGATGATTAGATTTCCATAACCGGCCACAATACCATAATTCCCCGGCCATTCCATTAACTTTGGGTCAAAGAAGAAATAATTATTTTTAGATGTCCATTCCTTTTCAGAAGGAATTTTACTGCCTGAAGCGATGAGATAGAAGCGAAAGGAAGTGTCCTGCAATTGATTTGGAACTATCATAATTCTTCACCTTCTCGAATTGTTACTTTCTGAGTTTGTTGAGTGTTTTGAATTTCTGAGTTTATTGAGTTATCCTTGCTGTCAGCTCTAACTGTCGGCCCAGAATAGACTTTATCGGCAAAAGTAATATGTTCCGGCTTGGGCTTTAATCTTTCGATTTCGTGAATGAATATGGATTGTTTTGATTCTTTGGTGAACTTTATTCTGACATTATCTGATTCTTCAATCTCTTTTCTAGTTTGTCTGGATACTGCAATAAATGCTCTTTCAAAGGTTTTAATTGGCAAATCAATCATAATTAAATCTTCATTAATTAACTCACTCATGGTCGCATTTTGGTTTTTGAGAACTTCAGCAGCAACCATCAAATATGCTGCACTATAATGGTCATCATTATCTCTTAATTCTGCAACTGTTGCTTTTAGGGGCTGGATTAATTCAAAATGGTATTGGCATTTCTGCTTTAGATGCTTCCAGCTAAGGTGCTGTGAGGCATCTTTCAACGCCAAAAAGGGATTACTGGTCATAATTAATCCTCTTCTTCTATCTCCGCATTACTGTGGCTGAATCTTTTTGTCTTTCCTGTTCTTTCGTCAGTAAAGGTTACAAAACCATCTATCACTTCATAACTCTTAACGCCCTTAAAATTGAGAGAATCTCCCCTTGCTATTGTCCTAACATTTATTCTATAAGTCATTTCATATCACCTGTTTTTAGTTGAATGAGCTCAAAATCAACAGCTCCAAGGAGAGTAAACTATACTTCTATATAAATGTTTATAACCACTTATATGTTGTAGTAAACAACATTAGAAGGTCGCAACCTTCTTTAAGTGGATATAACTAATTCCCCTTAAAATAAATTCGGTTGTGACCTCATAATCTCAAATACGTTTGAGATATGAAAACCGCTTTAAATATAGGGGCAGATACTCCGAAGCCACCACTGGCTTCTCCGTACTGCCAAGTTATCACTTTAAAAAGCTTTCGGAGTAGTGCAAGATGTATGCACAACCGTTAAAATGGATAGAAATAGTGGGAGTAGTGCAACCAACACGCATTACTTCATAAGGTTTATTAAGTTCAAAATCTATGGGAAACTTTTTGCTTACGAGTTAAGGGGTAGATGAACAAACTTGTTTGTGAATGCTATCCCCGCAAACGAGTTAAAGAATAGATTAAACAACAGTTCCTATTACCGTCCATGCCAAAGTTTTCTTTCCCCGAAAGATAACTTCCGTCGTTTGTGCTTCTGTTTCGTTTACTTTATCTTTTTAAAACAGAAGCACGTCTGTATAATTTTTTAGAATTGCTTTAAAATAGGTGTTTGGAAATATCCTTTGGAGAGTTTATCATTTTTGCGATAGTTTTGCGTTTTAAGCAATCTTTTTCAAAATGGGTAAGAACACGTTAAAACTAAAAAATAACTAAAAATAAAAAGAAAAAGAAGATTACATTAATGCTACTAAGGGCATTACAAAGAACATCAGAAGAAGTATTGCTGTGATAAATCCTGCAATGCCCAAAATCAAACCAGCCATTCCATACTTCTGCTCTTTATGCAATGCAATAGCACCAAAGATAATGGCTAATATGCCTAAAGGGATACCAGCTATGATTAAACTGATTATCCCTAACACTAATGAGGCAGTTCCAAAGCCGCCTTTCTTTAATTCATTCTTTTCTTCTTTCATTTTTTGTATATTCCTCCAATTTTTTTATAAAAATTGAAAATAAAAAGGCGTAAAAGAGTATTTAAGCCTTCCTATTTTCTTGTTTTGAGCAACCCAATAAGCTTATTTATGGTTGTTTCTTCTTTATCTCCATCATAGGCTTTGCTTATCTCATCATTCCAAAAGCTGGGCAGGTCAAAATAACTCATCTGCCCCAGCTCCATAATGTAAAAGCCCTTTTTCTGTTCTTCTTCTCCAAACAACATAAAGCAGTTCTGATACATCTTTTTGATAATAGATATCTCATCATATAATTGAGTAAAGCTAGGTGCTTTTAGTAAGTAACTATCCACTAATCTTCTTATATCTCTGGTTAGATTAGCACCGTTTTGGGCAATAAAGATTATACTTAGGTCTTTATGCCTTGCAGTTTTAAGGATATTAGCTAACTCAACCGATTTCGAGGAATTAAAACTAAATTGGTTAAATTCTATTCCACTCTCATCAATCAATACTACTCCACCAGCTCTGGCTTTTCTTACATCTTCAATAGTGCTAATCCATTCGGGGAGAACCGAAGGTTTTGGGAATTTATAGGCATAACATTTACGGTTAACTAATTCTTTATGCCATTCCAACAAAGCAAATCCTAAACAGCTTTTTCCAAAACCTCTTCCACCAATAATGGCGTAAATCTTGCTTTTCCTAACACTTGCATCTATCCACTTTAAAACTGTATTCTTCCCTTGCTCTTCAATTAGATTCACTTGCTTTTGGATTTCTGATTTTTGCTGTGCTTTAGTAAAATTCTCTTTAAATTCATATTTAGAAAAGACTTTTTCTTCTAATTGAGTTATGCCCTCTGCATAATTTAAATCTTCTCCAATTTCGTGCTGAAAGTCAAATAAATCCCAATCTACATTAAGTTCCTTGCATCGCTTTAAATAATAACCCCATAATTTATTTTTGTCTTCTTTGCTCATTGTCCAGCTCCTCCAATTTTTATTTTACCCTTAAACTGCAACAGTTACAATCACACTTTCTTAAACAATTCAAAACACAATTTTCCCCCGCTTTAAAAGGGCAGTCGTTACTGTCTATTTTAATCTTCCAATTATCCATTTTAATCTCCCTCCAAAACTTCCATAACTATTTTAATCTCTTCATCTTCCCAATCAGTAGGAATAGTAACGGCTGATTCCATTGTTTCATCTTCTAAAAAGTGTTTAATTTCCCTTAAAACGTCTTTGTTATGCTTTTTCAAAGCGTGTAAAGGAAAGTCTATTTTAATGTTAAATTTCATTTTAGTTAGTCTCCATTACATCTACTACTTTAATCCCTATACTTTTTAAAAGTCCTAAATTGTTCCAAATTAGGTTTTTATCTGTTGCGTTTACTAAAATTGTTAATTTCATTTTAATCGCCCCACTCCTCTAATTTCCCTTCAGCATTTCCTTTGTAAGATTTAAAGCTATCAATCACTGCTTTCCTGAGTACATCCCAATCCTTCCCTCTAATCGATAAATCCTTCTGTGTGCATACATTTATCGCTAACTCGAAAGATATCCACGTTTCCAGAAGATGATAAGCGAGAGCAATATCCTGACTTAAATCCATCCCTCCTCCGCACAGAGCTAAAAACCATTCTCCCGTTCCGCTATTCTCCATCACTGTGCAACAAGTCCTATCAACGACTTCTTTGATTTTATCTTCGTCTGGGTCATTACATTCCAACGGGTAAGCGAAGTTCATCATCGGAATACAGCTATCTTCTGAAAAATTACACTCTTCACACCAACCAGAGTAACGCATATTTGTTTCTTTTCTTTTGTTATCTGTGTCTTGTGTTTTATGTTTACATTTATCTTCTGCAATATTTCTTCCGTGATTAACCCACTTATCACAGTTCTTCAATTCTTCCATCCAATCAATTTTTATTGCGTAAGCCATTTTTAGTTACCTCCAAGCTCTTCCATAATGTTTTTATACTCTTTAAACTCGCTATCGGTCAGCGGTCTTTTTAGAGAAAGGCTTGAGTAAGCCTTTGCCCTCATCATTTGAAAATCTCGCATTATTTGTTTCATTTCATTTCATTTTAGTTCCCCCATTCGTGCTCTTGCGGTGTTTGTTCTACATATTCAGCAGTCCAGTTATGTTTTAGATGAGGGTGCAGTTCAAAGAAAGAACCGAAGTGGTTTTTTAGAAGTTTCTGGCAGCTATTACCGCCACCCCTCCATCCATCTATCCTTACCTCGACATTAGTTTCTGGTTTAATCTCTCCCGAGTAGTCTATATCGTGCTCTTCTCCAAATTCTGAAACTAGCGTTTCAAATTCTTCAAATTCAGCTTCGGTTTTAAACCCGCTTACTTCTCCCCGATAAATTATTGCTTCTCCCATTTTAGTTTACCTCACAAGCGGGGCATAAGCACCAATGCCACAGTTCATAGGGGGGTAATTCAACCCCACAAAAACCACAAAAGTTTATTTGTTCATTCATTTTAATCAACCCCTTGATTATGTTTGATATTAATGTCCCTGCATATTTTCTTATGTGTCTCAAAATTAAAACTAAATAAATAAGATTTAAACTTCTGTTCATATTCCAAATTCCTTTGTTTCATTCTTAAGCCACCTCTTCCTCTTCCTCTGACAAAATTTCAAAATATCCTTCTATTTCCTGAGCTTCATTTCCACATTCTTCACACCCAAAACCAAAAACTTGATGGAAAATTTCGATATTATCCACATTTCCACATCGAAGACATTTCATTTGTTTAGTTTTCATTCTTAATCCTCCATTTGGGATAGTAATAAGTAAAGGGCTTTTAACTCCTCTTTTTCTATAAAGTTATTGAATAATTCGGTTTTAATCATTTTATGCCACCCCACCATAAAAAAAGTGAGTTATGCGGCGGCATAACTGTTTTAAGTCTCCTGAATACTCTTGGGTTCCTACTTCCATAAACCATCGCATCAATTGTGTGTTATTCATTTTGGTTATACCTCTTGTTTTATGCTCATAACTTTATGCTCATAAGTAACAAATACCCACTACTATATAAATCTTTCTATTGTGGAATATGTGTATTACTTTACTATGGGGGTTAAGCTTATACCTTTACTATCCTTATACTATACTTACTATCTATCCTTCTTACTTTCTTACTCTCCACCTCTCGTAGTATTTATACTTGGTATTTATACTTTGGTCTTACTACATAGTAACACCATTCGGTTTAGTGTTAGGTTATGGTTATGTTACTATACAGTAATAAATATCATAATGTTGTTACTGGGTGGGGGTGAATATAAAGGATAGGTGATGGGTGTGGCACTACCCCTCAAATTTATCCTAAATCTCGAAATAACCGTTATATTTAAATATAAGTTGCTATATCTTGTTATAAAATGATAAAACCTAATATAAGTTCAATAGCCTTATCTGATGCTTTAAAGCTTCGGCTTAGGTCACATAAGCTTTACCCCAGAGAAACTGATGAAGATTGTTTATCCCGGGTACTGAACCAGCTTGAGAGTATTGAGCCAAGCACAATTAACAAATCCATGTTAATTCCCGAGAATGGTACACCAAGTTAATCCCATCTGTAGTTTGTGCTATAAGTTTGAGAAGTATGGTATCAAGTGTCATTATCATTGGGATAAAAAGAGAGAATGTTCTCATTTTCAATTTGGTGTTGAATCTCCTGAACAATATCTTGTTGAGAACGATTGGTACTTCCTGAAGTTAAAGAAGCTAACTCCTAACCGAGTTCACTAAAATACTTCATTTTCATTTAACTCAATAAATTCAAAACATGATTCCTGAAACAAATAAGTCCAGAACTCTGTTCTTGTCTAAGCAAGTATTACAAGGGTATGGCTGTAAGAACTGTGTTTGGAAATCTTATAGTCAGTGTCCTCACGCACTGAAAGATGATGAGATATTTGAGTTTACTGAGTGTGTTGATTGTAAACAAATTATACCCTTAGAGGCTCAATCAACTCATAACACTCATTCAACTCAACAAGTTACAGGTTACTGTAACGAGTTAGCTCAATTCCTCTTTGGTTTGGCTGAAGGCTCTGACAGTATTTCTGCGGTTAAGGAGAAGTTTATGTTGTACACTCAGGAGATGCAAGCTATGGCAGACCATATGGAATATCAGCAGCTTCAGAAAAAGTATAAAACGGGTAAAGCTGAAGGGAAAAGTGATAGGGAACTGCATGAGTTAATTGCCGGGTTGCAGATGTATAAGCTCTGGTGGCAGAACCTTACATTCAGTATTGTTAAAGGCTTGAGCAGGATTGTTGATAGAGAAAGGAGAAGTGAAGATGTTGCTCAGACTTCAGGCAAGATAACCATTCAGCAGTTGAATGTGCTGTTAAAAGAATCTGATGATACGATAAAGAAACTAAATTAATGCTTATAGCATTATGGGTTGCGGAGTGGTGCATGGGCACCCGAAAGCAATCCCATTTAACATAAAAGACATGATAGATTTAACCGTTCCGAAGTATGAACTGAACCATTCTAGACCAGTAACTGCTATGGGCAACTTCTCCCTTGCTCATGCTGACTGCTCTTCTCAGTTAGACGTTTCTATTGTTGAACAGAAGTTTAAGTTATGGGATAAAGTTATTGCCGAGAATTTATTGGCTTCAGAAGATGAGTTAGTTAGAAGTAAAGCATTAAGGTTATTGAAAGATAAAACTATTTTAGCTTATGCTAATCTGAAGTTTGACGGTGTTCCTATAAAGATGCTCTATCTTCAAGACGCTATTTTATCAGACCCTTCTGACCGAATATTGTTCTGTGGCTGTAATCAGCATATTGGTAAAAGTTTCACATTAAATGTTGATGCTGCCACTGAGTTTATGATAGACCATGATAAGAATTGGATTGGCATTTTAGTTTCCGGTTCTTTGCCGCAGTCTCAATTTCAAATGGATAGGATTAAAATGCTGTTAAAATCCAGCAACATCAGTTATCGAGAAGAAGAAACTATTGACACTAAGACCGGGAAGAAAGATAACACCACCCAGTTAAGCTATACTTTTTATGCTAAAGATGGCAAGACTCCACTGTATCGGAACTTGCTTATCTGCTGTCCGCATACTTCTTCTGCGTTAGGTTATCCGGTTGATAATTTATGGTTGGATGAATTTGATTTCTGGGAAAACTGCGACCAACAGCATTTCATGTATCAGATAGCCATTCCCAGAACATTCAAGACTGGCGGGAAGATTAAGGTTTACACTAATCCTGATGGCAAGGAAAAGATGATGTATAAACTTTGGTGCGGAAAAGATGAGTTTGGCAATTCTGCTTGGCACAGGTATCAGTTTAACTATTGGGACAAGCCAGGCGCTAATCAGCAGGAGTTCAATAAGTTAATAATTGGGATGACCAAGCACCAGATAGAATCTACCCTATTGGCAGTTTTCACCCGAACTGAAGGTTCTTTCTTTTCTAGTGAAGAGATTAAGGATATGCTTAACATTGAGCTTTCACAAAAAGGTGATAGTGCTGGTTATGGGAAGGAAACAGTGTGGTTCTTAGATGTTGGCAGTGTCCACGACCAGTCAGTTCTTGTTGGTGCATACAAAGAAGTTAATCCTGTTGTTCCCGATATTCCTAAGATTAATGTGTTCTGGCTTCATAAATATCCTGTTGGTTATCCTTTGGCCAGAGTTGTCGGTGTTGACAATGCTATTGATGCTAATGACGGTTGGGAAGATTATGTTGTTGATAATCCTCCGGTGAAAGAAGTCTTGGCACAGTATTCCGAAGAAGTTAATGGAGTAAAGTTTAATCCCTTATTTGGTTTTGATGCTACAGGGAATGCTGGTATGCTTCCGCTTCTCACTGTTGCTGGTATTGAAGCGATGGATGTAACCTTTACCGGGAAATTGAAGTGGCATATGTACCAAAGATATCAGTATTATGTCCAGCAAAGGTTTATCAAAAGAGCTAAGGAGAGAGACCAGAACACTGTGCGTGGCTGTGATTTTGATTATCAGGCTTCTAAGCTAGTGGTAAAGAAGGACACTAAAACTTCTTACAAGCAGATTCATCACGAAAGTGAAGATGACTTAGATGATTGCTGTGATGCCACTGCCGCATTAGTTTATCTGATAGAAAATCCTGATGTTCCATCATTATCTTTTGATGTAATCAGCACACAACCTGAACAAGGGCAAGAAAATCTTGTTGATAATTCAAGTTCTAATCTCAATAATCAATACATTCCTTCGTTCATAAACAAATCCGAGTTAACTAACTGGATTGAGCAAAGGGAAAAACAAATGAGGTGAGATTGAATGGACAAGTATAAACAGAAAAGAGTAGCGGAAGAACAGAAAGCACAACACCAGGCAAACATGGAACTGCCAATCAACAAGTTCCTAAACGCTAAGAATGAAGACGGCAGTTATCAATATCCAATAGCGGAGAGATTAAGGAAATATTTTATCAATAATCCTGACCCGATATTGAATGATATGCGTATGGCTAATGCCTTACTGCATGAATTAAGGTGGAGAAGAACTCAAGCATTAAAATATTATGCGGCATACAACCAGCCAGATGATGTTGAAATTGAGTTGAAGAATAAAGAAGGTGGTTCTATGAGCAAGGGAGATTGTTTCCTATCTTACATTGCAGAAACACAAAGTATTCATATGGTTATGGCTAAGTTGAGGGAGCATATAACTTCCAATTTACTTGGAAAGGCTGATGGGACAATCTTTACTTTGGAACAGGCAAATGAATTTATATTGAAAATTGAAGCAAAAGTGAAAGAGTTGGGATATACATTGCTTCCAGACACCGTTGAATTGATTGAGCCATTATGAATAAGCGATTAAAGGCACTTGTGCTGAAGCAGTGGACAAAGTTAAGCGAAGAGAGAAGAGAAAAACTTGTGTCTTCCCTCTCTTCTTCTCTGAACTACTTGTTTAACTCCCTCCTGCTTTCAGTGCCTTTAACCTTTTTTTTTCAAAATACGCCCACTTTCAAAAGTTATGGGATTATGGTAATTAGTATATGGATACTTCTTCCGTTTGTCGAGCATTACTATGTTTGGTTTCGTGAGAAGTGGAAAGACGATTTGCCTAAATAATTCTGTCAAAATATAGTTTCCAATAAAAAGATTTAAATATTCCAACTTATTTATGCCTGTCGGGCACTCAGAAATAGAATTAGAGTGCCCACTATTTCTGAGTTCTCCACTCTTCAACATGGCCCTTCAATTAATTTCATTAAAGACCTCAAAACAGCCAATCTATAATGAATATTCTAATTCTACATTGTATGAAAACAACCTTCGTTTAATCACAGAAACGCTGTATAAGCGGATAAAAGAAACTCCCGAATTGGTTTCTATGCTTGACACTGTTGTAACTGACCATTTTTTAGGGCCAGTGGACTTCTTCGACCCCTCTGGAAAACCACTCGGCCCAACTAAATTAAAACAAGTCCAAACATTCTGGGAAGAGCAGAACGTGCAGGGAGAAGCTTACTTTGGTCAGGGTTTGGACTTATTCATTGACGGTTCAAGTTTCGGATGGTATGCTAATGCTGCCCAGTTATTATCTGTCAAACAGAAAGAATCATTTGCTAAGATTAAAGCATTAAATTCTGAGATTGGAACATTCATGGAAGAACAGATGCACCTTCCCCGAAAAGTAGCCTATCTTGCCGCCTCTACCATTACAATTAAACACGATGACACTGGAATTTTATATTATATTCAAGATGCTGGCGGAAGCCGATATAAGTGGGATAAAGACAATGTAGTCCATGTGAAATTAATGGACTTTAATGGGGAAGTAAGAGGTTTCTCACCATTGAAATCACTTGTTAAAGAAATTGTCATTATGTATATGTTGAAAGATAACATGATGGCAAAGATGTATAACGGCGGAAGTCCCGATATGATAATCTCTCTCAAAGGGGCTAATGGTGTTAGCAAAGCCAGATTTGAAAGGTTAAGAACCGCATTAGAATCATTCTCTCACTTAAAGAAATCTCATGGCAATATGCCCATTGATGCTGAGATTGAAACTCACGAAATGGGAACAGCTATGAAAGATATGGAATATCGGGAATTGGCCATGTTCATCATTTCCGAATTTGCATTAGCTTTGGGTTTGCCTTCTTCAAGAGTTCCTTTCCTGATGACCGGTTCTGGGGGCACTTCAAATAAAGGAGAATTATCTGGGAACAGTGAAGATGCTTATCAGGCAAAGATAAACGCAAGGAGAACTATTTGGGAAAATGGATGGAACAAAGTATTCCGAAGAGCTGGGTTCACTGCCTATTTCCGAAGAACTAACTTGCAGGATGACGTAAGAGAAACCCAAGCATCTTCCCAACGTGCAGCTTATGTTGTCAGTGTCCAGACTTCATTAGCCAAAGCTCAAAAACAGTTAACTCTTCAGGCTCATTTAGAATTATTATCCGGCACTAAGACCAATCTGTCTGAAGAAGATGTGGAAGATATGGCTATAATGGTGGTGAATGATATGGGCGGTGCATCGGCAGGAATGGGTGGCCCAATGCAGCCAGATAACAAATCTAAAAGCACAGTGGGAAGGGACTATCAAGCCGCTAAAGAAAAAACAGCATCAAATAATGGAGTGTACACTTAAAATGCCAATGCCAAATAAAGACGAATCAAAGGAAGAATACATAGCAAGATTTATGGGTTCAGAAGAAGCGAAGAAATCTCACCCAGATGAAAAACAAAGATTAGCAATAGCTTACTCAATGTGGAAGAAACATTCAGAAGGAGAACACAAGATGAAAGAAACAACCGTATTCTTTGAAGTAGTAAAGACTAAAGAGTTAGAGAATAAATCAAAACAATATACTTTCATTGGTGCATCTACTCTTCCCGACAGGGCAAGTTCACATCTTTCTGACGGAACTAAAGTTAAAGGAGAAATCCTGTCTAAAAATGTGTTAGATACTTTTGCTAACAAAATTAATGATGCTTCTCGCCTAGGTGGGGATTATGGCAGTTATCGCACCATTTCATTATTCCATAACCGAGTATATACTGGAGATTATTCTTTGGAAGAGGCAGGATATGTTATGCCTGGCAGTGCTAAAGTGTTGGAATTAGAATCCTCTAAAGGGAATTATGGGTTGTTTGTTGATGTGGAAGTGAATGAGAAATATGTTCCTCCAGTGGAATATCAAGATTATATCCCTGAGAAGATTCATTACAAGATTGATAAAGGTGCTTTAGGTTTATCATTGGAATACAACAATAAGCCTGAACAAGAAAAGATTGTTAGTGTAAATGGTGAGTTGTACCGTTACATTATGGGGAGTGATGATTTCAGAGGGTTTGGCTTTGCAAGACCAGACCTTATCGGAAATACCTCAGCAGTGAGGGTAAAAGAAATAAACTTAAATCAAGAACAAATAAACAAAGGTGAAACACAAATGGAAGACACAAAACTAAAGGAGATGGAACAATCTCTTACTGATGCTAATGCTAAAGTAAAAGAACTCCAAACTCAGATTGAATCAGTTAAAGCACATGGCGAAGAATCTAATGTGAAGCTGAAAGAAACTATTGCCCAAGCTTTCGCTGGATTGCAGATAAATGCACCTGCAAAAACTAAAGAAGCAAACGCTAAGGTAAAAGAAATTTACCAGCACGTTGAATCTCTGGACTTCGTTAAGTTTAAAGAAGCTGCTGAAGCACACATTGAAGAAAACGGTGCTAAGATTAAAGAATTAATGGCACGAGATGGCGTTGGGTTTGACTTTGAAAAATGGCAGACCCTTCAAGTAAAGTGCAAGGGAAATCAAATGGTTGTAGTTCCAACTGCTAAAACTAAAGATGTTTTAGATGCAACTTCAATGAATGAGGCAACCTATTATCAAACTAATGCTATGTTTGCAGACAGATATGTTGCGGGAATTACTGAGACTTTCTTAAAGGAAGATTCATTAATGAAAGTAATAACCAAAGAACAGCACCTTGGCGGAAATGATAAATACCAATGGAAAGTATGGGTTGATTATGCCACTGTTACCGGTGACAACACCTTAGCAGTAGACCCAAACAACACCTCCGTTGCGAGAACAGTAAGAAAATTCCTAAAGATGGAAACTCCAATCAGAGAATACCGAGATGGTTGTGAAGTAACTGACTTTGTTCAGGCACACAGTATGGCCGCTGTTGGCGACTTGCTGGGATTAGAACTGCAAAGAGCTGCTGAAGCTGTAACTGAATCTATGAACGCTGACTTGTTTAAGAGTAAAGCAGACAGTACTGCTGCGTGGGTAGGATTCAATGGATTACTTGGATTTGCAGATTCAACTACGCACAGCACTATCTATGGGCGGGTAAGAAGTGCAGCTAATATGTTGCTTGATTCAACTTTGGCTAACACTTATGTAACTACCAGTGAGGGTATCAGTGTATCTGTGGTTAGATTGGGATACGAGAAAGTATTGGCTCATGGCAGTTCCATCGGCGATATTACTTTGGTAATGCACCCAACTCAATGCCGAAGATTGTTCGACAGTGAAGATGCAGCTATCAGAAACAATATCTTGACTATGGCTGGAGCACCGCCTACATTTGGGTTTAACCGAAATGTTATTCCTTACTGTGATGGAATCCCAATCATCAGGGATTACAGATGCGAGTCCAGTGCTGCTGCCGCCGATATGTTCGCAGTAGTTGACCTAAGTTCAAACAAGGGATTAAGTCTTGTGATAAGTAAACCTTTAGGTGCAAGAGGATTAGCAAAGGTTGGAACTTCCGAGAGTGCTTATGTGAACTTTTGGGGAGCAACTGTTTACAAATCACCACGAAATGTGTTCGTACACACTGGATTGACTGCAACATAAAGGAATTAATTTTCCTTTAATTTTTTAATTTCATGAGGTAAAACAAAATGGCAATAACAAGAAATTTGGGCGACCATATGCCTGAGTTCAGAAACAGTGGCGACACGATTGCGATTGATAATGTGATTGCTCTTGGTGCTGACCCAACATTGGGTGCAGGAGCAGTAGGAACTACTGAAATAGCAGATGAAGCGGTAACTGTTGGGAAGATGGCTGATTTGACAAGGGGAAGCATGATTTCCGGTCAGACGGCTAGCAATAGACCCGCCGCTTTGGTAGCTAAAAGTAGTGGATATGTTTTAGTGGGTGATGGAACTGATGTTAACAGTGTGGCCATAAGTGGAGATATTGGATTAACTAATACCGGTTTAACGTCTATTTCTACTGGCGTAATTGTTAATACTGATGTCAATGCAAGTGCAGCAATCGCCTTCAGTAAATTAGCAACTTTAACAAGTGGAAATGTTTTGGTTGGTAGTGCTGGCGGAGTAGCTACTTCTGTGGCAATCTCTGGAGATGCGACCTTGGCAGCAACTGGAGCATTAACTGTTGGTAACAATGGACAGTATGTTGAAGTGGCTCTAACAAAAGCTAATATCTTGGCGATGAATGGAGCACCAGTTGAAGTAATTGCAGCTCAAGCAGGAAAGGCAATCGAAGTAATTTCTGCTGTGTTGATTTACGATTACGCCACTGCGGCATACGGTGCTGGAGGAGACGTTAGTTTAATCTATGCTGGTGCAGTAGTTTTAACCGGAGTAGTTTCTGCGGCTAATAGCTTAGGTGCAGCAGCAGACAAGATTGCGTATGTTCAACCAGCAGTTCCGACTAACAACCAGTTGCTATCTAATACTGCGGTACAGATAAC
>ERZ1292629.840-Hain-H43-01um-R1-840-length-33372-cov-20_pt2 | contig 22908 bp, 38 predicted proteins | sample MGYA00564399_ERZ1292629 | MGnify/ENA primary metagenome ERZ1292629 (study PRJEB36523, sample SAMEA6512636) | groundwater metagenome | collected 2019-01-08 | study: AquaDiva: Metagenomics assemblies of 32 groundwater samples | reverse complement strand
CGCTGGAGTCGAAATACTTGTTGTCGAATGCCGAGCAAGCACCCCAGTCAACCGCGGTCGCAATGGCATCGGTAACAATCGTGTTGCGCCGGATAAAGCCGGTGCTGGCGGACACCAGTTCGATCGCCCAGTCGCCAACGTTATCATTCCTGATGTGGTTGTCGTCGATGACCAGGTTCGTCAGGACATTACCAGTGGCGTTCGAGATGGCCGCCGTCGACCAGTCGCCGCTGATGGTATTCCCAACGATTTCCGTGCCATCCGCAGTACCAACCAAACTGATGGCGGATACAGCACCGGCAGTCGTTGACCGGAACGTGTTGCCAATGATTCGCATCCGGTCGGCCGCCGTTGCGCCAGCCACGACATTCAGGCACTGGTTCGTCACATTCGACTGGATGAACTCGCAACCCTGCAACGTGAAGTCGGCAGCATTAACGTCAATCGGCGCCGCCAGACTGGCAACCCCAACCAAGCTAAACACCATGTTCGAGATCGTGATGTTCGCTGCGTCGATGTCGATGTCCGCAGTGTCAGCGGTCGTAAAGCTGATCGTCGGCCGTCTGCGGCCCTGACCCAGACCGATGATACTGATGCCCGCCACGTCGGCGTCGATACCAGCAGCCGCCGTGATGGTTTCAGTGTGTCCGGCCTTGACGAGAATGGTATCGCCTGCCGAGGCGTGGTTAATGGCCGTATCAATGGTCGCAAACGGGCGATTGAACTTGCCGTCGCCGATCTGCGCGCCAGCCGCGTCCACCCACCAGATTTGACCGCTGTACGTGTTGAGAACAGGTAATCCGCGAATAGCTACTCCGTCGGTAAACCCGTTCGGGTATTGCGCAATATTTTGCTTGCTTGCCATGATTAAATCTCCTGAAAACGCCTGAAAGCGTCTGTTAAGAAAAGTTCCAGATCAAAAGAAAAGAGGACTCCTGAGCCCCCAATAAAAAAGGCCACCCGAGAGTGGCCTTATCGAAACCGCAGCGGCTTAGCTACGGGTGGGATTCTTTTCGCTTGCGTTCAACCCATCGTTTCTTCATGACCGCCGAACGCTTCGCCTTCATTGCTGGCGACGCCAAGACTTGCTTCATCTTGGCGCTTTGTTTAGCCCTGCGTTCGTCGTCCCATAGGGCCTTACAGGACGCGCTGAGTTGCGCCCGCAGTTCAGGGGTACGCGAGGCTTTGATCGCAACTACGCGGGCCTGCCGCGTAGCTTTGTTGCGCCATCCTGCCTTGGTTGCGGCGGACTTGGTGGCCTTCGCTTCAGGTGTGGCTGCCGCTGCGCGCATAGACTCCGTAGTGCGCTTCCGGTAATCAGAGTCTTGCCAAAACGCCTTTGAGTTTTCTCCGACTCTCTTCCTAAATTCAGGGGTTCGGTATGAATCATGGCTGCGTGACCGAATCCCGTTGCCATGATTCTCTCGATATTCTGGCGTCCAAATCAAACCGACCACACCGACACCGCCGCCCGTTCTATTAAACAGCGTGCCAGCCTTCAAATCCCTGCGACCGTAGAGTGCTATCAACTCGCATTCTTTAGCGTGCGCGTCTGCTTCGCTCTCGAATTCCGCGATCACCTCGATGATCGGTTCAAGCGATAACCGGCGAATCATTGTCAGCCAATCGTTGAACGGCTTATTCCCGGTATTGCCACGCAACCAGTGATGATTCGCGCGGTTGCCGTTGCCCTTCCCAACATAGACTGGCTGTTGATTCTTTGTCGGCCTCGGGTCTCGATACACATAAACATAGAACATGGTTCTCTCCTTGCGAATGGAGATACCATCTTACTCTTATTGAGATAGATTTGCAAACGGTATGCTAACTTACATACCTGCATACCGTTTGCGAATCCTGCTCGCGCAGGAAACAAGGGGATTTTCAGCCATTTGCATAGCGTATAATCCCCTTGTAAATCAAATACTAACCACCTCCGGCTGTGCCGTACGCCCCATGCCAGTCGGTCCAGCCGACAGCAAAGCGTTCACGCATCTTATACCGGAGATTTCCGCTATCGAAGTCGCCTTCGATTCCTTTCTTGAGGGCTTTGCGTTGGATGAACTTCAGGCCATCCGGGCAATCGGTCGTGACAAACCAAGCGTCGGTGTCGGTCAATTGCTTGTCCACCACCAGGCCGCCGGGTAGCATTCCCATCGCCTTGATCGCGTTCTCGTCGTTGTTCGGGGTTTCGACCCGACCCTGCGAATTGAGAATGCGATGCGCCGTGAAGCGAAGTGCTGTCGGCACGATCAACTTCTGGGCTTCGATCGAGATCGGGATGCCCTTGTAGTCGGTCGCGTTGTCGATCAGCACCAGCATGTCTTCCAGGCTGGTTTCCGATAGGTCCGCCGCGGTTGCCAGCGTATTGTCGTCTTGGCCGCCAGAAACGAGGTGTCCCGTAGAGAACAGGCAGATGCCGTCCCCGCCGAGATAACTGCTGCTAAAGCCGTTATTCAGCACGTTCGCGGCTTTGACCCGCTTCGTGTACTGCATCGAACGCATCAGCGCCCTGGCGAGTTTGTTGCCGAGCGAGCCGTAGAGTCCGTCTTCTTCCGCTTCTTCGGTGATCGCGAACTGCAAAACGATCGTCTCGAAAAGATAACGCGCGGTGTAGAGTTCGGACGCGGTTGCGTATGCCCCTGCGGCCCCTTCCACCTTGACCGGCGCTGCGCTGAAGCCGGACATAACCACGTCCTCTACATACGCGCGCTTGCTCTCGGTTTCGAAGCCCAGGTATTGCCGCCACATATCCTTCTCCGGCTTGTATTCCAGGCCGGCGACGGTATTGAGGCCCAACTGCATTTGCTTCTTAAACTGCGCACGATTCATTGCCATGATGGGCCTCCGTTATGCGCTATAGGACGAAGAGGTGCGGGAGTCTTTGATTCGGCACTCCACCTTCGCCCAGTTACCGACAGCATTGCCGGGTTCGTCAACCATCTGCAGAAGCAAGAATTGCTCGTCACCGGTAGTACCAACCAGAAGTTCCTGCTTGGATTGCCCGGTAACGGTGCTTCCCGTGTGGGTTGACACCAGATCGCACAGCGTCATGTTGTGCGTTGCCAGCACGAAAGCCGCGTCGTCGCTGGTTTGGGCGCGGTAGATGATGTTCGGGTCGTCATAGACGAATCCGACCGCATCTTCGCTGCCCAGAGTGGCCGTAGTTGTCGGCCAATAGGGCGAATAGACGATACTGCCGTCAGACGCACGATATTGGCAGCCGGCAAAGATGCCGAGCAGACCGGCCGATGAAGCTGTTGCAACTGCCAGGTAGCCGCTTGTCGCTACCACCGCATCGCCACTGAAAATGTTGGCCGCATACGCGCTGGTTATTTTGTAACCGTTCGCGCGAATAACCCCACCACTCATATGACGCCACGGCTGAAACCCGCAAGGGGCATCAACATTAGCCATAGATTTCTCCTAGAGAGAAAAGGGATTGAAAAAGGGATTTATCCGCACTAACTGCGCCGTGGAACGGCTTGGATACTCGTTGAAGTGCGCGCCCGATCGGGCCACCGACTACCCTGAATAGGGGTCGTGTTGTACTGCAACGGGGGCCGAAGCCCCCGCCTTGTTACTCGTCCGCTGCTACTGCAACCTCGCGGATGAACTTCGAGGATTTTTCAACCTTCACCGGCCCGAAGGCCGTGCTGCGATGCTGTGTTTCTTCCGCCAGCCGTTGATTCACTGAATCAGTCTGGCGCTTGTTCTTGTCGGCGAAATACTTGTTTCTGGCGTCGTTGCGCTCGGCAGGCATCTCGCACAACACCATGCCCTCGACCCCGACGCAGCCGGCGTACTTGCCCATTTCAATGCGTGGAACAGGGATGTTCTTCGGCACCGTCTCAATTTTGCGCGGCAGCCAGCCCTCGCGCATCTTGCGCGCCGTATTCACAGGATCCGCTTCGCCACGTATGGCGACTCGAATCCAGCGCTGCACCATGCCCGGCCTCGCCTTGATCCGCGGCAGGCTGACCGGATTCACCCACGGCTCGTCATGGGTCTCGTGGACTTCTTCGGCAATCCTTTCGTCTTCTACACGAGAGGCGTGGATAGTGTCTTCATGTACGCGCCGATCTCCGGTGCGTACCCCTTGTGCTGACGCTTCCGCCCACTGTTTTTTCGGCGGACGACCTGGCTTGCGTTTCACTACTTCAACTTGTTCGTTCATGGCGATTCCTTATTGGGCTGCGAGTTTTTCGCGGGCGTACATTGCGACGTGATCTTTGTTCGTCGGATCGAGTCTGTGATCCCGCATGTTCTGCAGGTCCGACCGATCCAGCGTAACGCGCCGCTTGCCGGCGGCATCCGTCTTGATGACGCCTGCGCTTCTGGATACCGGGGCTACAGCACTGTTGATCTTGCTCGCCGGCGTGAACGATCGTTTCACCTTGTCCGTCAAATCCGGCATCTCCGAGCGAATCCTGCGATTCAACTCCCGGAAATACTCTGCCGAACCCTTGTCGCTTCTCTCTGCGGCGAGCGCTTGGTCCATCGTTCTGACCAATAACGTCTCGGCCGCAAACCCTTTCTTCCCGAACCACTTGTTCTGCCCAAGCCATGACTGCGTGGACGGCGTTACCTTTGGCTCTGCCGGCGCCTGGACTTCCTTCACCTTGCGCTCGAATTCATTGGCCTCCTGCTCCAAGAAAACCTTCGCTGCTTCGAGTTCGCGTTTCTTCGCGCGAAGGTCGTCAAGCTCGCCTTGGACATCGACCTGCTTATCCGTGTCCCCGGCCTCGAGCATCGCCTTCAACTCGGTGGACTTCGCCTTAAGTTGACCGTCGATGTTGACCAGCAAAACGGCGGTCAGGTTCTTGTGCGCCGTCAGGGATTTCCTTTCTGCTTCTATCCGCTTCGTGCGCTCTGACCCTACGGCGACTTCCGCTTCTTCACGGGTCCGCCTTACAAGTCTGCGTTCGCGCTCTATGCGGTCCTGGACCTTCTTCGAGTAGGTCTTGATTTCCTCGTCGGCGCCGACTTCAGTATCGGCCCCTTCGACTGCGGCCAGGTCTTTGTCGTCGGCTTCGTCTGGTTTTTCTTCCTCGTCTGGTTTCTCTGCCGCTTCTTCCTCGGCCAGCACCACCTCGATGTCATCCGATACTGCGTCCTTTACCGCTGTCTCGGTTCCCTCTTTTTCTGCGGCTTCCTCGGCTTCGCTGACGACTCGCTGGTCGTCGTCGATCACCTGGTCGTCGTCTTCAAATACATCCTTCACTGGCTCTGTAGCCATGCCTGTCTCCTAAACGCGGCGATGTCGTCCCGGGCGGGAACCGTTCCCCTCGTCGCCTGAATCGGGGGATACAACATTCGACCGGCAACAAAAAACCCGCCGAAGCGGGTTATATGTGCCGTGATAATCTAGAGATATACGCGAAAATCTGCCGGAGATTCACACTTCGCCAGCACTTCATCGTCGTTCATCATGATCAGCCGCGTGTTCTTGAACTCGCACCGCTGCCCCGTATAGCGCCCGTGGACCACCCAGTCCCCGACCTTAGGCGCCGCGGCGACGGTCTTGCCGATCAGCACGCGCAAGATGTCCTTGATGCCGGCACACAGTTTCCGCGACCTGAAAGCCAGGGGTCCCACGGCCGCGACCTTGCCGATAAACTGCAAGTGCCCCTCGGTGTTCTGCGTCGACAGAGCCAGAACGATGCCGCCCTTACTGACCTGTCTTGGCTGCACTGGCATCACCAGGATGCGCCACATGAAAGGCTTGGGAAGTCCTTCGGGTATCTTCGCTTCTTCGTCATTCGCCCATTCCTGAATTTTGCCGGGGTTAAACTCGTCAGTCATCGTCTTCCTCTGATTTAACGGTGTCCTTGAAATGGTCAACCGCCGTAGCAATACCGTGCAGTTGACCGACCTTGTTGCGGTAATCGTCGAAATTCACGCAGCGACCACCGAGAATGCAATCCTCAAGCGACTTCTTGCTGGCCTCTACTACCTTGAAAAACTTGTCGCGGTCGATTAAGACGCTTTTCATCGCGCCCTTCTGAACGTAGACATCAATGCAGCGTTCGGCCCCTGTCCTTGATCTGATCCCCGCAAACTCATCAAAAGCCGCACGGTTTCGTCAAAAGACTTGCCAAGTTCCCGGGCGACAACCGCTAGTCTGCGCGGGGGAATGACGGTTTCCAACCCCCTCTGCTGCAAATATTCTCCGGCCTGCTTGACGGCGACCGGGCTTATCCCGGCCGCGGCGTCCGCGCGCTCGGTGTCATTGGCCAGCTTGACATCCTTGCGCTTCTCATCCTGCTGGAAGACCGCCTCTTTGATGGCCTCGTCCTTTTGCACTGCGGCATCTTTCTGGGCCTGCTCTGCGGCAAGGTCGGCTTGTTGCGGAGCCGCATTTGCCTGATCCTGTCCTTGTTGCGAGGCCACCTGCGCCTCGCGCAATTGTGCGGTCAAGGCTTGCATCACCTGAGCGGCCTTCACCGCGATCTGGTTCTCGACCTGCGGCGGCAACGGCTGGACTACCGGCTCGTCGTCTTCGCCGTCCGTGTTCATCACCGGCAACTGCATCCCCATGCTCTGCATCATCTTGATGCGCATGGACTGCGCCTCGTGATCCGCGATGTGCGGCATCATGACCTGCTGAAACAATTGCAGGCTTGGCGATTGCTGGGCGGCAAGCAGCTCCATCTGCCCCATATGCACCGCGATGTGGGCGTCATGCTCTTGATCTACAAAGACTTTGATCGGCGTGCCTACCATCGCCAGGGCGTTCTCAGTCACCGGGTCAGCCCGCTCGACCGTCTTCCGGTCGGGCAGTACCCGGTCGATGTCTGGGACTCTCAGGGCCTCATTTATCCGGCGATGCACTTCCCGCCTGTCGTACAGATCAGGAGCCGAGTCTGCGAGCTGGACCTGGGCCTGGGCAATCGCAATGCGCTGCGTCTGGCTGAATATGTTCGGGTCCGAGACCGGGAGCACATCCACGCGCTCGTCAAAGTCAGAACGCATGATCTCCCGGCTCTCGCCCGGAACATTGTACGGATAGCCTTCTTCCGGCAGGTTCTCGCCGTTCAACTCGGCAAGGATAGCCAACTCCTCACCCAGCGCGAAGTGAAGACGCTTGTGGACGGCAGTCTGAACCTTGCTACCTTGCTCGATCAAGGCGACCGTAGTGCCAACCGGCCCGGTGTTCTTGGCGTCCCCAACCGTAGCCTCAGTCGTCGAAACCAGTCTTTGCCCCATCTGTGTCAATAATTCGACAATGGAAAACAACGCCGTCGGCACGTCTTTATAGGGCGGGGTGTAGAAACACTTGCCCAGTTCCTCGGCCGTCATTTCGGTGTCTATCCACTTGCCCGGCGCCATTTTGACCTGAGATGGCAATTTTGCGTCCTTGGTCTTGAACCCGCCCTGAAGCGCAGCCCATGCCGCATTGTCCAGGATCACACGCAAAGCCCCCGTCGCCGCCCGGCCCAATCCAGCTGCCAGGTGAAGCAATCCGAAGCCGTAAAAGCCGTCGCCGCGGATGAAGGGGTAATGCACCACCTGGACTCTGCGGCGCCTGTCCTGGTCGCTTTCCTTCCAGCCTCGCCGTATTGCCAGCACCTTCATGGAATCACGCTCGACCGAGAGCACGAATGGCAGCACTTTGTCGCCTTCGATCCCGGGCACCGGGTAGTCGATCATCATTTCATAGACGATGTGCTCTTGGTCCTCGTCGCGCAGGCTGGTTTCAACCTTGCCCTCGGCCTTGTCCTGGGCGTCCCTGAGGTCCTTCGAATCGTCTGCCGCCTGGCTCCCGCTCGGGATACCTAGTTCGGTCTTGCGGTAGAAACCCAGATCCTGCAACTGCTTCATCTCGTGCTGGCTGTACGGGATGAGGTGCGTGTAGCGCGGCGCGTCTTCCAGCGTCGTCGCGCTGTAAGGCACCAGGAAATCAGCGGCCTTGATCAGTCTAGCTACGTTGCGCTTCAGGATAGGATCATAGTAGGACTTCCGAAACATGCTGCCCGCATAGCCAATCCCCCACAGCATTTTATCCGACTCGGGGTAATAGGTCTTGTCCAGCACGGTAAGCTGGTAATTCATGTAATCCGCTACGCGATTGGACTGCTCTTCGAGCTCGCGCGTCGATTCTCCCATCACCACGCCCTTGACTGGACCTGTAGCCGGGAACAGTTCGGCCAGTGCCCGGGACTGGAATTGAACGACAGCCTCGGCTATCAGTGGATGGACTGCCGTACTCGCCCCCTCAAAGGGGGGATCGACGCCTATCTCATCCACAACACCGAGTAATTCCATGCCCTTGGCCAGCCTGTGAAACCACGGCGCCCGGCTCTCGCGGTCAACCCGGACCATTTCTTCAACGTCCTGGGCGATATTGCTCAGTTGCGCCTCGGTCAGTTTCTCGGCCAGGTTCGCGTAGTGCTCGGACTCATCAAAGTCGGGTTGCTGATCCGCCACCCCTGGGTCAAGGTCAACGTCGATCTCGCCGCTCGCCAACGTGGTCATGAGGGCGCCGGGCGCGGACATCACCTGCGGACCGCCCATGTCCACCGTCATTTCGTCGGGCAACATCATGCCGTCGTCGCGCTCGGCAGCAAATACTGGGAGCGCCATCTAGTGCACCATCGACGCAGCCGCGCGCCTTACCATTTCGGCGGTCGCTCGTTCTTCCGGGTCGCCACGCAACGACATGAGCATTTCTCCTTGTCCGACATTCCGGCCCATCATGAAGCCGTTGTTATAGTCCTGCTGGCGCAGTTCCAGCGTCAATGTGCGCGCGCGCTCGATCTCGGAGCGGGCGAGCCAGCGGATGAGGCGGGCGAACATTAGCGGTCGCCCCTGATTAAGCCGACGCCGCGCAAGAGTTGCATGGATCGGTCTAACGCCATCCGCATCTCCGGGGTGCGAATAGCCCCTTCTATCGCGTAAGTCTTGTGGGTGTACCCGTCGGCTGTCTTCTTGCCAAATACTCGCTCATACCCATCCCGAAACTCAGGCGTCGCCGGGCGCGTCTTGATCGTCATGAATACAATCTCCTCGGTACAGGGTTCGGTACATCGTCCTCGTCGTCCTCGTCGCGCAGTTGCAGGTGGAACGTGCGGCGCAGCCAGTTCCATGCGTGGACGCAGGTGTCAACAATGTCGTCGTGCTCGCCGGCGGGAAAGGCTTCACACTCGTCCATGACTTCTTCGGACCAGCGCCTATCCATGTAGAACACGCAGCCCTGCTCAAGCACCGCACTTGCCGCATGAGCTCGCGCGAGTTTGGACCTGTCGGCCTTGATCGCGGCGACCGGAACCTTGGCCCGGCGTAGTTCCTGCAGCAGACTGTGCCCGCTGGCCTTCTTCTCGACCAGCAGCCGGTCGGGCTTCCATTCTTTGTAGTGCTTGACCGCAAGCGTACGGAGTTCGGGAAACTCTACCTTGTCCTTGAAGCGCTCCAGCAGGATGCAGCAATACCGCCCCGAAATCGGGGGTTTGCCCAACTGCTTTTGCAATGCCTGGATCTCGGCTGGCCTTTCCTCTTCGTGCCAGAACACGCCCCATGTCGTCCGGGCCGTGTAGTCGTTTTCCTCGCCTTCCTCGAAAGCCGTGTCGTACACGCTAACAACGTATTCGCACTTCGGCGGCTTTTCCTTCGGCCACTTGCGCCACTCGGAACGCTTGAGGATCGCGCCTTCGGCCGGCCTGGGCTTCTGTTGGTACAGGGCAGACCAGTTCTGCCTGCCCTGGGTCTTGCGCTCTTGCTCGAGCATGGCCGGCGTGAACCACTCGGGCCACAGAATGTCACCGATCTTCCGGCCTAGCGGGTCGTTGTCCTCTTCTTCCTGAGTCTCGATGACCGCGGCAAGGCTTAGGACATACCAGCGCTCACCGTCTTTGGCCGTTACCCACCCGGACTTACCGATCGACTCGGCCGGCAGGATGCGCCCAGCGGGGTCATCCTCGTGCCAGCGGGTGTTGTGGCTCACCAGTCCACCGGCAATGAAGTTTTCGGTGCGCTCTACCTCGATGTCGAATACGTCTTCGGTGCCGCCTTCGACTATCTCAAGAACCGTGTCCCTCGTGACTTCGCACGTACTCAGCGGCGGCGGCAAGGGTTTCCGCAGTCTTGCCATACCCAACAGCGAGGTTGCACTCGTCGCACAGAAGCCCGCGAACCTTCTTGCTGTCGTGACAATGATCGACGCACAGCCATTTTTTTGTACCGCGCTTTTTCGGTAACTGCTTACAGACGGCGCACACACCTTGCTGCTCGGCCAAAAGCCGGCCGTACTCTTGAAGATCAATCCCGTAACGGTAGCGCAAAGTACGCTCACGATTGTCGACAGGGTTGTTAGATGGTGGCCGAACGCCGGCCGCCCATCTGGCCTTGGCGTAGTGGACCATGCACATACCCTTGGATTTCGCCGGGGCTTCGCACTCTTCCGCAAAGCATTTGACGCCCCGGTATTTGCCCCAGTGACCTTCAGGATGACGCTGCCCTTTTTGAGCGTAGCCGTTCGCCGCCATACCGCCACCCCGTTTTCTTCCACGAGGAATGGATGCCTCGCGTTCGCTTTAACAACAACCCCAGACTTCATCCTGATTTCAGACACCTCATCAGGACCATGGTTCACCCAATTAAGCACCGTAGACACGGCGACGCGCCCGCGGTCGTAGGTCGCAATGCGATCGCCTGGCCGTATCTCACGCAACGGCCTTTCGCTACCGTCCGCCATCAGGACTGGCGTATCCCCGGTCATGCAGGCGATATACAGCATCCACGCGCCCGGCTTCATGCGGGTGCGCACGTCGGCTACGTAGGTCTCCCAGGTGCTATCCCGCACTACCTTGGAGTCTGCCTCTTTGCGGCCCTTGACGATATCATCAAGGATCACGCCATCAGCTCTGCGCCCGGTAACGCCGGTATTCATGCCGAACGAGAAATACTCGCCGCCCCGCTCTGTCTCCCACTCGCCGGCAGCCCGAGAGTCTTTCGCTAATCCGACGCCGAACACGTCCCGGTGGATCTGGGAACCGAACGTATTCCTTGCCCGGCGTCCGAACTTCGACGCCAGCGTATCGTTATAACTGCCTTGGATCAGGCATTGTGTCGGGTGCCTTCCAAGACTCCAAGACGGGAAGAACACGCTCCCGTACATGCTCTTGGCGCTACCCGGCGGCATGAAAACTGCCAGCCGCTTGAATGGAATCTGCTTCCCGCCCTCGACCACGTAACCGCGCTCAAGCGCTTCTAATTTCTCGATCAGCAGTTGGTGATGCTGCGCCGGGATATACCGCGCCGCAATCGGCAGCTTCTCCATCCCCGGCAGGTCGTCCCGCTCTATCTCGGCCGGGATGTGCAGCCCGGAGTAGATGGCTAGGCTGTCGCGGGCTCGACGGCGTTCAATTTCTTCGCCATCTTTATCTAGGGCTAACCACGCCTCACGATTATCGGTCACGCAGCCTTCTTCTGTGCCTTGATGATCCCTAATTTCACAAACCGTTCAGTGGCGCTTTTCTCAATTTCCGGCGTAGGTCGGAAATCCCCTGGCCTTCCTTGTTCGCTGCGCTCAACCGCCTTACCCCATGCCCGATCAAGCAACGCCACTGAAGCCGCTACGCGTGGTGCGCCAGATCCGTTCTGAGCCTCATCTGCCAGCGCCCGCAACGCCGCCTCGCTGTATTCTTTCGCGGCATCCTCGATGCGGCGCATTTCGTCGGTCTTCTTCGGGCGACCGCCCGGATTCGCTCTATTCCCAGGCTTGAAAGATCCGCCGTTACGCTGTCCCTTCTTTAATCCAGCCATTCTGTTTATTCCCGATTCTGCGGAATCATCACGTCAACCGGCGTGCACAACAAACCACAATAGGTAGTTTCATATGCGTTAAAAGCCGCGTTTTTCGACACCAGCCACTACATATAGTGGTTGAACGGCGTGCACAACTTTACTTTTCCCACTTTGCCAGTCATTCCCTACCTCTCATCGTCCGACCAATGAGGCTGATGACTGTACTTCATGGACTTATGCACGCTCCAGATATCGGTCAGAACCAGCCGGTTAGCGCAGCGGATGATATTGCCTATGGAAACAAAGGCAATGCCTAGTACCGCCACGGTGTTGATGTGATCGATCAGTCCTTGGGTGAGCATCCAGCTAAATCTTAGGACGAGTAACGTCCACCCTGCGATGAGCAGCCTGCGGCCCACCAACGACAGGTCGTTGTCTGGGATGGCGGGGTCTCTCAGGCAGGCTAATTCAAGGACCGCGGCCACTAGGCATAGGATGATGAGGATTGAGGCGATCATTCTTTCGATATCCCGCGGATAGCCCCGCCTACCCGGCGCATGAATCCTATCGGGTCAGCGCGGAGTATGGACGATAATTGCAGAATCCCGTCCAGAATGTCTGCTCCTACAAAAGCGCATATCCCGACAATCGCGGCTTGGGTGGCCGTTCCAAGGCCAGAGTCGTTGATGCCTAGGCCAACGAAGACAGCGACCAGAACAGCGGATAGAACACCCTTGAGCCAGCCTAACCAACTGCCATACCGAGCCTGGACCAAGCCAGACGCTACGCCAACGATGAGGCCGAGAATACCAGCGGGCGCCGCCGTCACCAGTAAATCATGCCAGGCTTGATTAGACATTGTTATTTTTCCTTTCCGCACTCAGGCCCGGAAAATAACCCGTTATCGCAAGCCCATTGTTGCCAGCCGAGGATTTGGCTTCTCAGGTAATTGCCGATGGCAAAGTTTTCCGCGGCGTTCACAATCAGTTCGTCTGCTGTAACGGTATTGGGGGCAGCGGCTTCTGCATCAGCTCGCCAGGCACCGTAGGCTTCGGGCAGTCCTTGAGCGAGCCCGTCGTGGTACAGCCCGATACAACGAACATTACACTCAGCAGGGCGATCATCAAGACGCAAACCCGTACCGCCGACCACAGTAGTTCCATCCGCCGGACTTGGTTCAGGAATCGTAATGAGTGGCCCGTCTTTGCGTGCATTATTTAATTTCCTTTGAAATGCAGATCGGTCTTTATTTAATTTCTCGCGATCCCGCGCTAATTTAGCGGAAACGGCCGCATTAATTTGGGCGTCCTTGCGCACGAACGTCTTGATATAGGCGATATTGGCTTCGGCAATATCCTTGAGCGAGGCATCCCAACGCCATGATTCTATTTTGAATCCCGTACCAATGCCGGCCACGAACAACACACCGGCAATGACGAGTACCCAAGGATTGAGAAATGCCGTCAACCCAGGCGCTAATCCCGGCAAAACTCGCGCAATAAAACTCACCACCGCTCACCTATCCACATGATAAAATAGACGAAAATAATTATGGTGAGGGCAATTAAGACGGCGGCAACAATATTTTCCAACGCCGGCCTCATATCGCCTCCACTATGATCGGTGATAGCGTGCAGCCATCAGGACAATCGCCCTTGATGCTGTCGCGGAAGTTGTCATACCCGTTTCCGCATCGATTGCAGCACTCGTAATGCGCGATCGACGACGGGCCGCCGTAACACTCTCGGATCTCGGGCGGAGATGAGCGATAGAACTGGTTGAATCGCTCAACCTCGGCCTCTGCAAATTCGCGGGTAACGCCAAACGCGACCCATCCGCAACTGCTGCAGGTACGGTTCACGCTACCTCAGCGGCCATTCTGGCGGCCCAGGTTGCGTTCGGCGCGTAGACCCTCTTTCCACTTCCGGGCGGAACAAATTGAACGTGCAACCATGACGGGGTCGCCCCCGCGAATTCTGCGTACAGCCCGAACTGCTCAAGCACTGGATACGCGCCATATTCGTTTCGCTTCAGAACGAATTCCTTTAGCCGGTGGTCGTTATCCTCAATGTCGATCGCCTGACAGGAGATGTGTTTAGATGCCCTTGCAGCGTTCGGCGTGGCGTCATTTACAGACTTCGGGCGCCAGCCAGAGCGTAGACCCCTATCCTCTCCAAACTCGGCTAGCAGGGCGTTCGCTTGCTCTACAATCACATCCGCGTTCCCGCGCAATTCGTCGGTCAACTCGCTTTCGTGGCCGGCGCCGTGCTGGCCTAGATATTCTGCAACCGAGATCACAAGTTGTCGTCCTCGGCTATCGCTCGCGCTAATTCAAGGCGCGCGAATTGCGCCAAATGCTTGGCACAATGCTCGACGATGTAGCCCAAGGAATAGAAATAATCTTCCACTTAAATTTCCGTTTCCGTGCCTGGATTAACCGGGCCGTTTTCAATATCGATGCGCGGTTTTTCGATCTTTGGTTCGGCTTCTTTGTTGTCTCGTTCAATAAACCCGCGCATAGAGTTGATCATGAGCGGAACATCCCCTCGTGCGGACGCACAAAACACCATGAAATTTCGCGCGAGCGTGTCGCCGTCCGTATTTAATCCATTGGCGATGTTCTTTTTCACCATCTGGACGATCCAGTAGGAAACCACGACCATCTCTGGATTCTTGGACGCGATAGGGCCAGGCGCCCCGCCGGCGTGCAATACCTCTGTTTGCTGCATCACATACATCGACAGCGAATAGCAATCGACGGGCTTGATGTTAGCCACCGCGACATTTGCCAACACGAGCAGAAATACCGAAACCGCCATACCGATGATGGATTTCATGGCATCCTCAGAAATACCGCAAGAAAAAGCGGCGACGGCACCGAATGGCGCCGCGCCGCGGAAGGTCGGCGGGGATGACGCCGACAGGGAGAACAACAACGAAGAAATGGTTGCGGAGGCTGGATTTGAACCAGCGATTTCCGGCTTATGAGGCCGGCGGATTTCCTCTTTCCTACCCCGCGTTTGCTCGGGTGCTTAATGGTGGTGGCCGCCTATTTCCGCCTGTCTAGCGGTCGCGTCTTCACCCAGCGGCTAGGCTGCCCCGTACTTAGAGGGTATCCCCCGTGCTGACAAGGCATTGGGACATTTCAGCAACACCACCACTAAACACCCGATAATCAATTCTGGTCGGCATTGCTCGATTCGAACGAGCGACCCTCTGGTCCCAGGCCAGATGCGCTACCAGGCTGCGCTAAACGCCGATGAGCCTACTTCGGCTGCGTCTGACGGTTTTCGCTTTATCGGCGATCGCCTCCAGCATCCGCCTTTTCGGCAAGGCCGCTTAGGTCCGGCCAGTCCTCTGCTAACGAGCCCCTAGTCATGGTCGCTTGTGGCGCGGGCTGTGCAAACCAAAAAGCCCGCAGCTTTCGGTCCGGGCTTGCGATTCTTTGGGCAATAGAATGCCTATCCTTTCGTTATTCTACCACACGCAGGCATAGTTGGTAACAGAGATTTTCGTTCACCATATCCCCCTCCGCTCCAGCCCCGTCCGCACCCCTTCCCTGCCGCGTTCCAAGCACTCGGCTTGGTTGCCCCTCGGGAATGGGTACACGGCATAAAGATACTTGTGATAAATTGCGGCCCTTTGCGAAGGACACAAGCCCTCAATAATGGCATCGCATGCTACAGCCACCCGGCGCTCACTGGCGTCCGCCATATCGTCAAAATCAGCCCGCCCGCCACCGCTATACAAGCCCACGCTTGCTCGAGGTAGGCCCCTGACAATATCGCAGCCAGAACGCATCCACGCACGCCAGTTGACGAAATGCCATTCCAGCCGCAGATCCGACATCCGCCCGGCGCCCGTCGACGCGCCGAGCTCTTCCTTCGTGCGGCGAAGCGTCTTGGTGATTGTCGGCGTTTCGACTATGCTCACTCGCCTCTCCCGAAAATCTTCTTGAAAAACTCAGGCATTTCTGCCGGCCTCGGATGCAGTCTGTCGTTGCATTGACCGCAATACACCACCATGCCATTGCGTACCTTGGCATCGCGCAGGGTAGCTAGGTGCTTACCGCAGGATTGGCAATAGAGGTTCGTGCTCATTACGCTCACGCAGCGCGCCTTTCGGTGCCTGTGTATCCTGCCGTCGCGCCTTGCCTACGTTCGCCGGTCCACATGATCCCGGTGTTGCGCGACCTCTTGGCCTGCGGTTGGCGCTCTTTCTTGACGTGCGCCAGCTTGGGCTCGTCGTCGTGCTCGATAGTTTTTTTGTAGTAGTGGTTACTGGCGACGTGATAAATCACAATACCCTCGGGACTACTGAATCCAGGCGCTGCGTGGCTACCATCAGCCTGTAGCTGGAATAAAACGTCAAACCAGTTTAGGTCGTCGAATATACCGGAGCGCAACACCGGCACCACCGAGCAACACTCCGGCCGCTTCGTGTTGTCCGCCCATATCGAGGTATTAAATAAACTCCACCGCCGTTCCTCAATTCTATAATTTCGCTGAATGCCTTTGCCCCACCACTCGCCGAAATGATGCCCAGGCCCGAGCTGCATCAGTTCGTCCTTGTGATCGTGAGCCCAGCGCGAAAATCCGAAGTTGTCATCATCCGGCGTGATCCAGCGGGTACGGCTTCCGGTGAGGAATTCGCCATCCTCGCCGATAAAAATGCTCGCGTTGGTCCCATCGATTTTCTCGGTGACGAAACACTCACGGCTCAAGCGCGCGATCTTGCCGAAGGGTCGAAATTCAATCATGCCGCTTCCTTTCTTCTCTTCTCCATCTTCTCCGCAATCTTCTTCACGCAGTCCGCGCAGACCACGCGAGGAATTAACGATCGACCTGTCCAGTCCCGGTCGAAACCCTCTGTTGGTTTGATGTGGCCACATTCAAAGCACCAGCGATCCTTTCCATAGAAATTTGACATCACGTTCTCCTTAAAGCAGTCCAACCTCTACCGCCAGCACGCCACCCTTAATCACGATACCTCTGCATATCTCGATGCGGTTTATTTGATTGTCGTCCTCGTACAAATTCGCGTGTTGCAGGGCGTCAAGCGTTGCCTTCAAAAGATTGTCGATATCCCGGCGGCGCTTATCCGGCGGCCGGGCCAATATCTCGACGTACAATTTCCCTTTCATTTTACCGGCGCCGGAACGATTCACGACGCTTTGGGTGGCAATTCTAAACGCCTGCCCCTGGGTGCCGATGCGCATGCCGCCGTTTCGATTCCTGAACCAGTAGTGGTTCACGCTCGGCGGATACGGCAAACGCAGGCGGACTATTTGCACGCGCGCTCCGCTTCCGCCTTTTCAAGCGCGGCCTGCAGCTCGGTCACCGCTTCTTTCGCCTGCCGGACGTATTCGATAGCCTCGGCGAATACGCCACCTGCAGCAGAGTGATAGGCTGCGCGCAAGAATGCCTCGGCGCTGGCGTAGTGTTCGCTGAACGTGGTCATATAAGCCCCTTCGAAGCGAGTACCACAAGGCTGCGTTCGTGGCCTTGGTAGAACATGAGGCGCACGTCGTCGGCGGTCCAATGCTTCGGCCTCGGTATGCGTCCGTCATAGCAGTCATGGCAAGCACTGCACGCATACGAGCCACATAGGGAAAGCGACTTGTAGGCTATGCCCCGCCCCGCCCCCAATGCGTTCGAGTGCGCCCAGATGGTTGTCTCGCGGTTGCGGTTGCAAATGCCGGGGTAGCGTATCTGGCATTCCTCGCCGCGGGCGCTTTCGGTGATTTTGTCGGTCATTCGCGTTCAAACTGCTCAAGAATTACGCGCACCATCTCTGCGCTATCGGCGTCGGATAAATGCGGCCACAAGAACCTAGTCGCGTGCGTGGTGCGGAAAAACGCCTTGACGGCCTCGTGCATTTCGGCGAACTCCACATCGTCCAGGCTTTCATAGTCGATCGACCGGGCGAGCGCCACCATGCGGCCAGTCGGACCCGGCACGAAGTCACAATGACCGGCGCCGACCTCAACCCACTTGCGAAATTGGTATTCGTCGGCAAACTGCTCCTGCGCCTCGAATAGCGCGGCCAACATGACGAAATGCAGCCGGTGGAACTTCGGCGCTCGCGGAATCTTGTAGCTGAACGCCAGCATTTCCCCGTATTCGAGATTGCGCACGGCGGACAGGAATCGAGCGTAGGCGCGTTCACCCTTCGGGCCGACGCCGACCATCTTGTTGCGGGAGTCCTTGGTGATGAGAACGGCGGGCATTATTGGGGACTTATCTTCACTCAACTAACCGATTCAACTGCTTGGCTAGTGGACTTCATCGCAGTGGAAATTCCTGCACGCGAAGGCTATCTGGCCATTCGGATGGGTCGGCGCCAGCGCGATCTTTCCAAATCAAAGGCACGCGGCTTCCGCCGCCATCAATGTGGCCGCCAGGTTCCCACTCAACCGCCTGCGCCCCCAACTGTTTGACAAACACAGGCACGCCAGCCGCCTTGCATTGCGCCACGGTGCTGCGCGCCCACGCTAGATCGAACGGCCTCGCCTTCTGGCCGCTCTCGCCGCCAATTATCACCCAAGAAATTGCGCCGCTGAGGATTCCGCGTGCGGCTTGTGTAACCGTTCCACCGCGACAGAACGGCTGGAACCTACTCCAATCCACTGAAGCCAATGCCGGCTCGTAGCTGACGCCGTTCTTGCACGGCAGCTCGAGCAGCTTCGGAATGTCGCGGTCGGCTTCTTCCTGGTTGCAGACTGTTATCAGAATTCGGACGTTTGGTAATGCGTTGGTCGTGATCGACGGCCACATTTTCGCCACGTTGCCGATGCGTTTAGTTACGATCAGCCAGTCCAAATATGGCGTCTGCATGATCAACCAGTAAAAATCGTCGCGCCATTTGTCCGTTACTTCGTTGTCGAACACATCGGCTAGCGAGGCGCAGAACACGCGATGTACCTTACCGCTTGCCGCGGCTTTCTTGTTCCAAGCGATCGGCTGCGCCCAATTCGATGCGCTGGTGCGATACCGCGCCACGCCAACGCCCCAATGCGTTGTGTCGCCCCACCGCTTGCGGCTGTCCTGCACCTCGGCGTAGCAATGGTCGCAGCCCGGGCCGACTTTGGTGCAGCCAATCCAGGGATTGAATGTACTCGTACACCACTTGATGTTTGTCTTTTCACCCATATAATTCCTCCAATATTCGCAGCACGTGAATCTTGGCAACCATCTGGCCGTAGTCCGGCACGGAAAAGTCGCCGTCGCTGTGCGCCCATTTCAGCAATGCCTTGATCTTCTTTTCCATGTCGTCACACCGGGCCTGCCGGGGACAGCCGGGAGTTGGATTGAAGGTGATGTTGCCTACGATCTGATCTGCTACGGTTTGCATTGTGTTTCCTTCCAGGCTTCACGCAGAGCGGCATAGGCGTCGTTGGCTTGCTGTGTCTCGGCGCGGTACGTCTCCATCTGGCGTTCTATCTTTTCTATGGCAATGTCCAAAACGTCCTGGTATCCAGGCAACAACTCGGTACGAATTCGCGCAAGATTCTCCTGCCAAGTAGGGACGTAACTCACGCGGCCCTCGCCACGGTATACGACAGCGACGAATAAACCGTATTGCCCTTGACCGTCTTCGACCTCGAATAAGCAACCAGATCGGAATCGGTAACAACCGCCGGACTTCCGAGATGAACGTCGCCCTCGTTGACGTAGGTCACCTCGACGTTTCCGAAGGCTTGGCGCATAGAGCCCACGAACCCCGCGGTAATCGGGGCGGCTAGATGGTTCGCTAGGCGGGGCTTGGCGGCGAGATTAGAAGTTGACATCCTCAGCCTCCTTCGGCTCGTAGTAATTCGCCGCGGTGCGCGGCTGAAAGTAGCGTCCGGTAACTCTGTCGTACATCAAGTCCGTTGTACCGATGTGGCCGATGTGCTTGAACCTGATCTTGAGGACGTGAATCTGCACATCCTGACCGCCGCCTTGTTGGTCACGGTGGACGGTAATCGCGCTGTCGGTTTTATTCCAGAAATGAGCTGAGCCGCTAATGTCGCGCGGCCCAGGAACGGCATACGTCCCATCCTTCCGCGGCAGTTGCTTCGCCGGGTGCGCCACCAGCCACAGGTGGACGTGATACGCCCTGACGTGCTCTATGACGCGCGACAGGCAATCGCTGACGTACTCGGTCTCTGACATGCCGGCCGGCCGATGGTGTTCAAGGAAATTCCACGGATCAATGACGACCCCGGTTTTCCAGTTCTGCGATTTTGAACACACGTTATCAATACCCTCGACCAGGATGTGTTCCATCTCGGGACGCGCTGGCTTGCAAAAGTGAAATTTTCCATCCATCCAGTCTTCACCGGACTCCAGTTCATCGCGCTCCATTCGTGTTGTAGGACCCGGGTCGAACGGCTTTCCGATGTACTTTTCCAGGATCTTCGCGTGATGTAGCGCGAGCGGCTGATTCTCTGGCGAGTAGATGAAAAATTTCCAGTCTCCCTGCTTGGCAAGATTGACCATCAAGGCGTCAAGCCACTCCGACTTACCGCTGTTTGGTAGGCCGGTGATTACGGTCCACTGGCTCATGCCGATCGTGTAGAGCTTGTCTAGGTTAGGCCAGCCGGTTTTATCGCCGCGAGGAAGTCCACCCGACTCGTACAGGGCGGATACGCTTTCACGGATGGCTTGGTGTGGGATTATGCTCATGACCAGTTCGGCACTTTTGGCAACGCGGTCTGCCCTGCCGTATCCTTCCAATCCCAAGATGCGTTGAAACTCTGCCAATTACGTTCGGCGCAAATCAACACGGCGCGAGCGACATCAATGCCGGCCTTCTTGGCCTCATTTTGCAGCCTATTGATTGCTGTCAAGGTCAGGGGTGCGTTTTTCGCTTTTCGTACCGCCATCCAATCTACGGCTACCTGCTTTGCAACACCCAACATCAACAGGGCTTGCAAGGATTCTTGAGGAGAGAGCGGCCGTGTTTTAGGTTTACTTGCTTCTGCTTCTGCTTCTGCTTCTGCTTTGGTCGTCGGCGTTAGGATTTTGTCGGAATCTGTCGGATGTATCGGATTACGAACCCGCTTTGTCCTGTCCCATTCCCGCTGATATTCCCGCCTTTCGTCGTCGTCACGCATCTCTCGGTATTTTTCGTAATTGATCAGGCACCAACCGCCCTCTATAGGCTCTATCCTGCGACCGTTGTGGTCAGGTGTTCGGCTATCGGGATCGGGGGCCAGAAAGGTAGCTATCGCAATCCTGGCGTCATCAAGCGGCACACGAGCACGATTGGCTAGACCGGGAACGCTGGCCCACACCCGGCCGCGGCGGTCTGCCATCGCTAGCATGGCAATCCAACATAGGCGGGTGCGGTCTGGCTCACACCACACGGTTGATTCGGTAATAGAAGAAAATAACTTTGTGAAAGTGACAGACATATCTTCAATCTACAATCCCAATTCGTCAGCGATCTTCCGACACGACGCCGCAATCGCGTCCAGCGTCGCTTTGGGGTGGTCGGTCAACCAGTTTGATTTGCGAAGGTTGTATAGACCCCATAACAGCCGGGTTGTCTCTAGCATGACTTCGCGTTGAATTTCGATGGGGAGGGTCATGCGGCTATCTCAGCGAATAGGGGCGCGTCTGCGTGGATGCGAATGCGCGCGATCTCGCAGTATTCCGGGTCGATCTCAATACCGATGAAGCCAAAGCCTTCGCGCATCGTCGGCGAACGGTGGTCGCAGTCCGCGTCCCCTCCTTCCCACCTACCCGTTCCGTAATCTCGGAGGCCGAAATAGGGTGGCGACGTGACGCACGTTTGCACACTCCCTGCTTGCAAGGTCGGCAGCACGGCGCGGCAATCTCCGATGATTATTCTATTGTCCATTTTTCGTCAAGGGAGTTAAGTATGTAATTCCCATTTCAAACCATAGGGCGGATCGGTAACGCACGAATCGACGCTCGCATCCGCCAGCGTTTTCAGCACGTCGACGCAGTCACCTTGTAAGATGCGCACGCTCACGCGGCCAGCCTCCGCACCCTCTCCGGCCGCGAGCCCGTTGGGTGATAAGGTAGGTATTGGGTCGCGCCTATATGGGCATATTCCCTTGCCACCGGCAAGCCGTAATGCAGCTTGAATCTGCTGTTGCCGACGCGCTCACGTAGAACAACGTCCAGTTCGCCGCAGTCTGCTATTTGACGCATCACTTTCGCTATGGCGGAAATGTTGAATGGCAGAACGGCGTCTAACGACTGGACTGTTTGCGCGCCGTGCTCGGTGATGTAGGCGAGGGCGAGAGGCTTGATCTGGGGGGTGTTGTTCATTCCGGCTCTCCTCGAGAACGCAATATGTCTCGACAGTGATCTTGCCTCTGAAGTCCTTCAGTTCGGCAGACACGGCTATGCGGCCTCGGCGGTTTGGCGTAAGATTCTCGCCAATCTTTCAATCTGGATTACGCCGGGGTTGGGGATGGCGCCACTCGCCACTTTCGAGAGCCAGGTGTATTTCACAGCGGCTTTCTTGGCAATGATTTTGTACTTGCCGCGCCGCTTGGGAAGTTCTGAGAGAACGTAGTCGAAATCACTGTCCATGCCGAATAGTCGCATAATTCTGCAATCGTTGTCAAGCCCTGTCGGCAAGATTGTGCAAACAGGGGGGGATTATCATTAATCGTTCGACAAACTCCCTGTTTCTCATTAAGTTCTTCCTGATTAGGCTTTTTCGGCGCCCACATCCGTTCGCCCGTCGATTGCATAATTCTGAAAATAGGGCTTGACAACGATTGCAGAATTATGCCATTATCCTTCCTGCCGCCCACCATTAGGGCCTACCGGGAGACAAATGATGGCAACGAAAGCAGTAGTAGAGATCGAATGCAGCACCGAAGCCGAACTGAACGCCTGCTGTAACTCTGGAAATATAGCGATGGTTCGATCTGGATATTTTGAGGCGACATTGTCGGCGCAAGTCAGGGCGTGCGGCAGCAGCCAAGTCAGGGCGTACAACAGCAGCCAAGTCACGGCGTGCGGCAGCAGCCAAGTCACGGCGTGCGACAGCAGCCAAGTCACGGCGTACGACAGCAGCCAAGTCACGGCGTACGACAGCAGCCAAGTCACGGCGTGCGGCAGCAGCCAAGTCAGGGCGTACGACAGCAGCCAAGTCAGGGCGTACAACAGCAGCCAAGTCACGGCGTGCGACAGC
>ERZ1292629.1450-Hain-H43-01um-R1-1450-length-22923-cov-8_pt1 | contig 22923 bp, 29 predicted proteins | sample MGYA00564399_ERZ1292629 | MGnify/ENA primary metagenome ERZ1292629 (study PRJEB36523, sample SAMEA6512636) | groundwater metagenome | collected 2019-01-08 | study: AquaDiva: Metagenomics assemblies of 32 groundwater samples | reverse complement strand
TCCTGGAGTAATCTCATTTCTAAAAGCTTTTCCAACCTGCGCCACCCCAAACGGCAACTTCATTCGCGTCGTACCCAGTATATTTTTAAAATTCACAAAAATTGCCTGCGCTGTCTCCGGCCTAAAATACGCCTCACTGGATTTGCTCTCCGCCGAACCGATGAACGTCTTAAACATCAGATTAAATTGCTGCGGCACAGCAAATTTATTTTTCGCTCCGCAACTCGGGCATTCTTTCAGCGCCGCTTGAACCACCGCTTCTCGCTCAGATGATTTCACATTTTCAAGCTTCTTTGCCAAATCCCACCAAACTTCGTCACTCCAAGATTCGTTAACTCTAAATCTCTCGTGGCATTGTTTGCACTCCACTAGCGGATCCGAAAATTCTTTCAAATGCCCGCTCGCTTCCCAAACTTTCGTGTTCATTAAAAGCGACGCGTCCAAACCTACCATATCATCTCTTTGCTGGACAAACTTCTTCCACCAAAGATTTTTAATATTATTTTTAAGCTCCACGCCGAGCGGCCCATAATCCCAAGAGTTGGATAGTCCCCCGTAAATTTCAGATCCCGGAAAAACAAAACCCCGCCTCTTGGCGAGGCTGACCAACTTTTCCATTAAATTATCCACCCTTACTTTAGTCATGAATTTTATAACTTATAACGAAAATCTATTGAAGAAATTTAATCTTTAAGAGCATTCGGGCTGGCGGTGGGATCATTAATGTATCTTAGAAATAAAGGCGATGCTCGCGAAAGTTAAATTTCTTCACGGTTGCACTACTTTTGGCGAACTTGCCACCGTTGAATCGTCCGGCAAATTTGTATCTACTTTATCATCTCCTCCGTTTAAAGTCACCCCTGTAAAATCATCATTGGCTTTTATAACAGTTGCCCCTAAAATATCCACCGTCTGACCAACCTGTCCAGAATTTGGAGTAACACCAATTTGGAAAACCGTCTCAATCGGTTCCCCAATCACCCCCCTTGTTGCCATAATCTTATCGATTTTCCAAACTACTTTATTCAAAGCAGAATCAAAAGTCGGGTCGCTTACATTTTGGCTAGTTTTCACCCTACCCGTCCACTGCGCCCCTGCCGGCAACACCGCCGAAACCTCCGAGCTCGCCACGTCAGTCGCAAAATTCCGAACAATCCAGTGAACCGTGTACTGCGTCAGCTGATTAACTTGCGGAGGAAAATTCCCGCTATTTAAAATCCCCGAAACGGCATCTCTAAAATAAGCCCTAGCTTCAACTCCAATCTTTCCCGCCAATTTGGTTTCGATATTCGCCACCGAAACAAATGTTTGGGAAGATTCTGCTTTAGTCGGGGATGAAATCTCCGCCTGCAATTTCAAAGTATAATTCTTGTCACTTATACGCTTAATTAAAAAACTATCTTTCACCTTTATCTCTAATTCCACCTGTCCCTCGCTCCCGGGAGCAAGACTAGCCAAAGCCGGCACGTTGTCCGAAGTCCAATAAACAGTCCTATCCCCGAAGTTAAATGATCCGTCGGAATGAATAGACCCAAAATCATACATCTCCCCCACTAGCTTCGCTTTAATTGTCACATTCTGAAGGCTAATCGAAGCATTGTTCTTATAAACCAAAGAGTAGGTAAGTTTATCCCCTAAATGAGCCACATAATCACTGGCTTGATTTACCAACACTGAAAGAGAAAGTGGCGCCTCGGATATCGGAACTGTCACTTTCTGTTCGCTCACTAAATAATTCTCACCCGATAAATCCGTATTTAACGACGCGCGGATATCAAAACTTGAATTCTGCGGTCCAATCACGCTTCCGTTTACGTCCACTTCCCTCTCCTCTCCTTTCAATAGACTCGGTACTTTCCACACATTATTGCCTTGATCTGGATCCACGCTACTTTTTACAAATTGAAAAATCGGCGGATAATCAATCTTTAGCGACAAATTCTTTACATCCTCCCCGCTGTCGTTTGTATATTTCACTTTAAACTGAAAATCCTGCCCGCTCGAAACTTTATCCGGCGCCTCAATAGTTAAACTCACCGATGGCCGGCTGACGCTAATATCACTCTCGCTCTGTATCTCATAAGATACCGTCGCGTCCGGCGCCACGGAATAAACCAGCTTCGCCTTCAGCGTTCTTGTCTCGTCTCCGCCTTGAGTGGCAATTAAATTAAAACTCTCCTTACTTAAACTTCCCGGCCCGACGTCTCCCAAAAATTTTTCTTTCACTCTTTGCCCTTCCGACTCACCAACAAAAGAAACATTATCCGGCAAGGTCAGTGAAAGTCTCGCGTTTTTTAAAACCCCCTCTTTATTATTTGAAAAAGTAACATCAACATTAAAAGGCTTTCCACCCGTCACCTCTTCAATCTTTCCAAACTCCAAACTAACCGCCTGCCCTCCTGGCCCTTTTAAGAAAAAATACGCCGTCAAACCCGAAAGCGCTATGACTAAAATGATAAATATAATAACCGTCTGCTTCATACTCGTATTGCGTGGCTCTAAATTAGATACTTGAATATCATAACGCAATCCATCGCTTCTTAAAAGCGCGCTAAAAAACCTTAATCAATTCTTGATTTCTTTTTTTTCGCTGAAGAGTTCCTACTGTCTTCTTTGAAACGCATTCTTCGCAAATAAAGCCTTGGCCGCGTAAATCGAAATAAGCCGGCTTACCAAGTCGGCAAAACTCGCATGTCGCATGCTCCGGATCCCAACCTAAAATTTTCAAGGCCACCGGCCATGAAAATTTTACTCGTGGTGAGCTTGTCGAATCCAGTCCTGAGCCTGTCGAAGGACTACCTTTAGTCAACATCTCCCAAATCTGGAAATCAAAATCCTGCTCCGGCAAAAGCCGGTCTAAAAAATAAAGATCGGGAGAACTAATTTCCACCTTGCCAAACTTCAACGCGTCTACCACCTGAAAACTTCCATTTCCCACAAGCCGAATTTTAACCAAGCTCCCCGGTTCCAAATGTCCTGAAAGTTTAGACAAAATTTTCCTCGCGCTTTTCGCCTTCGCAAAAAATTTGCCAAAACCTTTGGCATAAACCGAAAACCGGCCGTCCACGTCATTAGCATCTTCCCTATCTAGCACTACTGCTTCGGAAAAATATAACTCATTCATTAGTATTATTATATCAAAAACAAGAACCCGCCGTTCGCTCTTCACTGCTTAGGCGAGTCAAATTTAAGTTTATGGCGGCAAATTCTTTATCCTTCTTCTAGCTTCAATCTGATTTTAGGAGTCTTTCTATTTTTGCTTAGTTTATTTTCCCGACCATCTTTGAAGTTTTGAAATGAAAAGCGCGATAAACCATATGAAGAAAACAGGAATCAACATCGCGATACCCAACAAGGCTCCGCTTTTGATCATGCCGTCTGTTTCTATCTCCAAAAATTTACCACCTTCGTATCCTAAAAGATGATCAACCAATATCATTATTGTTGCGCCCCACAGCATCAAACTTAAAAATCCTAATTTATATTTCTTTTTTAAAAGAAACCATAATAAGGTTGCTGTAAGTGCGGCAATAAATGTTGTTATTAACCACATAAATTTATGTTGTTACAATTTGAATTTTCTTTTTACGTATTTTAGCCGCTTTGTTTGCGACTAAAACCATTACTACCCAAACTGCAACAATCGCAACAGTCATTGCTATACCGATTGTTGCTATTTCTTGTAACATCACAGGGATATCAGCGGGATTTTGCATTGCCGTCAGAAATGGTGGATATAGTACGACTTCCCCATGAGCGATATGTTCAATCGCTAACATCGCAACTCCACCCCAAAGCATTGCGCTTAACCACTCTGGGTGGTATTTTGGTGAAATCTTTTTCCTTATACTTGTTGTAATTATTGCTGCGGTTGCTGGCGCTAAAAAACAAGCCATATTTTTTATTTCCTTTTATTAATAAGTTTTGTAATAATATCTTTCGACCATTTAGATATTATGAAAAAATTTTCTTTTCTCAAAATATTTTTGCCCAGCCCCGCCTATGGCGGGACACTGAATTTTACAACCAATCGCTTCGCTCTTAGGTAAAATTCGTGTGCGCAGGGTGAGAGTTGAACTCACGAGGCCTAAAAGACAACGGATTTACAGTCCGCTCCCGCCCCCTACGGGTCTACCTGCGCAAATTTTTCAACATACTTTCCAATCCGATCCTTAATATCCAAAAGCAATTTTTTATCGATGTATCTAACATGAATCATACCGTGCTCCATTTTCCTTCCGTCTTTCTTAAAATCTTTTCGGATGTAGGGTTTAATGAATTGTCGGGAAGGCACTCCAGTTATTCCGCTCCAAAAATTTATCAGCTTTTGAACATTCTGATCGGCGTAGCAATATAATAGAACTCTAAACTTCCTTTCGTCAACCTCATAAGTCTTTCTCAAGAAATTCAGAAAAACCTTAATCATTTTAGGATCACTATTCGCTAAGTCCACAAAAGTGCTATTGGCACTCTTGTACCCCTCAGCCCAATAAAGCATTACTCCGGCAATTTCCAGTTCTTTCGCCGTAGAAGAAGTATTCCGCCTAACCCTAAATGATGGGACTTTCTGTCTAAATAAATTGTTATTCGCCTCCAAAGCGGTTCTTCGGTTTAGCCCATTTCTTCTCATAGAATAAACCACAGCGTTTAGCGAAACTGCTAATTTATCCGCCACTTGCTTCATGCTAAGCCTGTCTTCATAATAAAGTTTTTTCAAGAAATTAATTCGATTATTCTCTATACTAGCCATATTATAATAATAGCAACTAATTAGTGCGAATCAATCGGAATTATACACAGAACTATAGCAGTAATCACAACTAAAAAACACCCAAGCATTAGCGCCTTAAAGCATCTTCAATTCCAACATTCCATCATTTCGAACAACTCAAGCATCTTTACCCCTCCCTCTCCTCTACAATGTCCGCAAATCCCCCGCCATTAGTCCTATTCTTCCCGCTATGCGGATTAATTTTATTCAAATGGTTTCCTAATATATTATCCATCCTTAAAATAAAAATTCGAATCCTTCTCACCCACTTCACTAGCAAATTACTCATATACAAATCCGCCTTCTCCGGCAATTCCGAGACCAGCCACTTTTCAAAAAGACTTTTCTTCTCCTTTTTCTCTTCCCCTTCTTTAATCCTAGGCAAAGACCGAACCAGCATAAAAAAGATGGTCCCCAAAGAAAGCATCAGAATAAGATTGAGAATAAATTGGATCACGTTATTAAATTATAAACCAACTAAAGTTCGATCCTAAAAAACTTATTCACCTTAATATTCTCTCCTACTTTCGCCACCACTTCCTGAATCAAATTTTTCACCGTCCTGTTCTCGTCTTTAATATATGGCTGTTTCAAAAGTTTTTCCACATCCTCAGGAGCTGAAGCCGCAATCTGCATTGCCAGTTCATGCGCTAATTTTTGGAAAGGATCTGATTTAACCACAAAATCCGTCTCTGCTCTTAACTCCAAAATCGCCCCAATCCGCCCGCCATGCACATAAGCCTGCACTAAACCAGCGCCGGTCTCACGTCCCGCTCTTTTCTCTACCTTAGAAAGTCCTCTCTCCTTAATCAAAGCTAGGGCTTTATCAAAGTCCCCGCCCGCATCTTCAAGGGCTCTTTTCACGTCCATCACTCCGGCCCCGCTTGCTCCTCTTAATTTTTGAACTTCAGATGAACCTATCTTCATCTTATATATTGTAACCTATTTTTCTTTAACTGGAACAGCGTCTTCCGGCGCGTCAGCTACTAAAACCGCCGGAACCTCAGCCCTCCCTTCTTTTATCGCCTGTTCAATTTTCCCTAAAAACCATTCCACGCTTTTCCTCGCTTTGTTATTTCCCACAATAAAATAATCAAGTGGTGCAGGATCGCTATCCACGTTTGCAAATACTACCACAGGAATCTTCAATCGCTTTGCCTCACGGACCGCAGTTGTGTGTAAATTAGAATCAATGATTACTACTAGCTCTGGCAACTTATCCAATTTTTCTATACCACCCAAAAGTTCTTCTAATCTTAACATCTCGCTATCCAGCTTTGATCTTTCTTTTTTTGTGTACTTTTCAAAAGCGCCCGTCGCTAGCCCGCTTCTCAATTTCTTTAAGTATTCAATTCTTTTGGTAATAATCCGATGATTTGTAAGCGTCCCGCCCAGCCACCTGTTTATCACGTAAGGATAGTCAAATTCTTTAGCTATTCTCTCAATCTCTTGAAAAGCGGCCGGCTGAGTCCCGACAAATAAAATCAACCCTTTTCCTTTTGCTTTTTCTTTTATTAACTTTGTTATCTCTTCAAGCTTCTCGAGAGCTTTATTCAAATTCACAATCTCAATTCCCCCTCGATTGGCAAGGACATAAGATTTCATTTTCGGATGAGTGCGGCTCTTTTTGCGTCCGTAAAAAACGCCGGCATCCACCAGTTCCTTTAGGATTTCCTCTGGAAACAATTCCACTGTTTTATTGTCTTCAATCATATTATTTGAACAAAAAACCCAAACACGCTTTGGGCATATAGATTCTAACAGAACAAAATAAAATGTAAAGGGCCCCGCTGAGTGCTCGGGGCCCAAGTTAAGGCCGGGGTGGGATGTCGTTGGGAACGGCTACGCTCGGGAGGGTCAGAAGCGAGCGCAGGTCATCTCCCCGGCCAGATTGTCGTCGTTAGATGTACCGCCCACATAATAACAAGATAATAGTACCTGTCAATCCTACTATAAAATCACCCCTCCCCCTATCATTTCTAGCCCTGAGTCCATTAAAGGACTAGTCCTGAGTGTAGCCGAAGGATCTCCTTTTTTTGAATAAAAAACCGCCGACTGACCAGGCGCCACAAATTTCTGAGGTTCATTGAATTTCATCTTGATGCCGGCCGCCTGATACGTGATACTCGCCCGTGCGAGTGGTTGCCGATATCTCACCCTCGCCCAAACCTCCATTCGCTTATTCGTGCGAATTAGAGAATAGAAATCACGGTTGATAAAATTCACTCCCGTGAGTTCAACCTCCTTCACATATAAATTTTCATCACCCTCCTCCGCCACCGTCACTGTGTTTTCTTTAACGTCTTTAGAAACCACATATAACGGCTTATGGAGTTTAACGCCTTTCTGATGTTTCAAATTCCCAACTCCTTGCCTCTGTCCGATTGTATAAAAATGCGCCCCGTTATGCTCGCCTAACTTCTTTCCGGAAACGTCTAAAACTAATCCCCTCTTCGCCGGCAAATAGTCCATCAAAAATTCGTCTAAATTTACTCTCCCTAGAAAACAAATTCCTTGTGAATCTTTTTTCGCCGCCGTCGAAAGCCCCGCCTTCCTAGCAATCTCCCGCACTTCCGGTTTCACATAATCTCCAATCGGGAATAAGCAGTGTTTCAACTGCTCCTGCTCCAAAGTCCACAAAAAATAACTTTGATCTTTGTTTTTATCTTTCGCCTGAAATAATTTATAAACAATTTTAAATTTAGAATTGTCATTTTGATTTTTGATTTTTGATTTTTGATTTTTTACGTAGTGCCCTGTCGCCACATAATCCGCCCCCATCTTCAGAGCTTTCTCCAAAAAAAATCCAAACTTAATCTCCCGATTGCATTCAATATCAGGATTAGGCGTCACTCCAGCCTTGTACCCTTCTATCATATAAGCCACCACCCTCTGCTTATATTCCTCAATAAAATCCCATTCATAAAAAGGAATCCCAATTTCTCCGGCGACTCTCCTTGCATCCTCGGCATCGCCGTCAGAACAACCATCAACATTAAAACAACGCATAAAAACCCCAGTGACATCATATCCTAGGTTTTTTAAAAGCCATGCGGTGACTGAACTATCTACGCCACCCGACATGCCCACAAAAACCACACCTTTCCTCTTACTATCACCGCTCACCTGCCCGCCATCAAATTCGTCCCGCGAATTTGGGCGGGTTCCAACAAAAACCGAAGCTCGAGGTGATTTTAAATTCTGATTCCGCCCGAGAGCGGAGTCCCGTACCAAAGTCTTCTTTATGGTGCGGGGCTTTTTACCTAGTTTTTCCATAATCGCATCCTATTCTCACTCTTCTCCACCAAAAAATCAATCCAGTGCCACTATAGATTCGCTAAGGGGCAGTTCTATAGGAAAAATCCGCAATTTTAAATACTATCTCGTTTTCAATCTCAAGGAATTTAAAACAACGCTAATACTGCTAAAAGCCATCGCCGCCGCGGCGAAAATCGGATTAAGCAAAATCCCAAAAAAAGGAAAAAGAACACCGGCGGCAACCGGAATAAAAGCGGTATTGTAGAAAAACGCCCAAAAAAGATTTTGCTTGATTATTCTCATTGTTCGTTTTGAAAGCTCAATCACTTCGGGGATAAGCATTAAATCCCCTCTCATTAAAGTGATGTTCGCCGACTCCATTGCGATATCCGTGCCTTCACCCATCGCAATCCCGATATTGGCCTGAGTAAGAGCCGGTGCGTCGTTGATGCCGTCTCCCACCATCGCCACAATCCTTCCTTTATCTTGAAGCTCCTTCACCTTCTCGGATTTCTTGTCGGGCAGAACTTCACTCATCACATTATCAATTCCCACTTGTGCCGCGATAGCTCTTGCGGTTCGATCGTTATCTCCGGTAATCATCCAAACGTCTATGTTATTGCTCCTAAGAATTTTTATCGCCTCAATAGATTCTTTTTTCAGCACATCCGCAACGGCCAGCGCGCCGGTGATTTTTTTATCCACCGCAAGAATCATTACGGTTTTGCCCTCGCTCTCAAGTTTTTTAATCTTGTCTTCGTATATAGAAACATTAAGACCAATATCCGCCATTAGCGCTCTATTTCCCAAATACGCCTCGATCTTTTTCGATTGTATCTGCAAAAATCCCCTCAAACCCTTCCCGGAGAGAACCTTAAAATCTTCCAGCTTATACAGCTCGAGTTTTTCCTTGGTCGCCTCATCCATTATCGCCTTATCGAGTGGATGCGAAGATTTCTGATCAAGACTCGCGGCATATTGCAAGATAGCCTGCGCCAAAGGATGCTCCGATCTCTGCTCTAGCGAAGCGGCAAAGTTAAGAATTTTTGACCGCTGTTCATTATCAAAAGCAATAATATCGGTTAATTGAGGCTTCCCTTGGGTAAGTGTGCCGGTTTTATCCAAAATTACGGTGTCAATTTTATTGGCAATCTCTAAAGAAGCGGCGTCTTTAACCAAAATCCCCCGAGACGCGGCATTCCCCGAAGAAACCATAATCGCCATCGGAGTGGCGAGCCCTAGAGCGCAAGGGCAAGCGATTATCAGCACCGCCACAAAATTAATTAGCGCGAAAGTAAAAGCCGGTGCCGGCCCAAAAAAGAACCAAGCCAAAAAAGTTAAAACGGCAATCACCACCACCACGGGAACAAAATATGACGAAACAAGGTCTGCTAAACGCTGAATCGGCGCTTTCGATCCCTGCGCCTCCTCCACCATTTTGATAATTTGCGAAAGAACAGTGTCCTTGCCGATTTTCGTAGCTCGGAAAGTAAAAGTTCCGAATTTATTCACGGTGCTCCCGATCACCATACTATCAACTTTTTTGTGAACCGGCATTGATTCTCCCGTCACCATCGACTCGTCAATCTCCGAATCGCCATCGGTTATTTTCCCATCAACGGGGATTTTCTCGCCGGGACGGACTACTATTAAATATCCGACCTCAACTTCCGAAATCGGAATTTCAACTTCTTTTCCGTCCCTTAAAATTTTTGCCGTCTTTGGCTGTAACCCTATAAGTTTTTTTATGGCTTCGGATGCCCGTCCCTTCATTAAAATCTCAAAATATTTTCCGAGTAAAATCAAAGTGATAATGATCGCCGAAGTATCGAAATAAATCGCGGGACCAGCTCCTCCTTCGCTGAAAAAACTCGGAAAAATCGTTACCGCCGCGCTGTAAAAATACGCCGCTAAAGTGCCGATAGCAATCAGCGTGTTCATGTCGGCGCTGCGGTATTTAATCAGAAGCTTAAGCCCGCTATAAAATTGCCGCCCGACCCAAAACTGCACCGGCGTAGCTAAAATAAAAAGCATCCAAAAATTTGTCAGAATTTTTGGAATGAAAGGAAACCATTCCGGAAAACTGCCGAAAAATATAAAAACCGAAAGAACACCCCCAACGGCAATTTTTGTTTTAAGCGCGCGCGTTTGCTTCTCACGCTCTATTTTCTCTTTGTCTAAAATCTCTTCCGCCTCCCCTTCCTCTTTGATTGGTTTGTAACCGGCATCGGTAATTACCTTAAAAATCGCATCCACGCTTATAAGCGACGGATTAAAAACTACCTTCGCCCGCTGATTGGCGAAATCAAGGTCGCTATTTTTTATTCCCGGCAATTTCTTAAGAGCGCTCTCAACCGTCATCGCGCAATGAGGCGAATCCATTCCCAACACCTTTATTGAAATTATTTCCGCGCTCCCGCTGGCAGCTGCCTCTCCTTTTCCTATTTCATCCGCCCCGGCTTGAGTGGGGACAGGTTTTCCTTGAGAACCAATCTCGAGATGATAACCCACCGACTCAACCGCTTTTGCCAAATCCAGTTCGGAAACCACCTTTTCTTCAAACTCAATCAGAGCCGATTCCGAAGCGTAATTAGCCGAAGCCGAACGCACTCCCGCCGCCTTTAAAAGCACCCGCTCAATCGTCCCGGCACAACTGGCGCAGTGCATTCCGTGAATTTTATACGTTTCTTTTTTCATCTTATTTCCTATTATTTTACATCCCCGTCCAACCAAAACCAAACGCAAAGATAACGGAGATCGGAAATCAATTGTAGCTACGGGCTAAATGCTAAAATATCGTCAAAAAATTATTAATGGCAACAACCGCCCTTAGCTTGCTGAGATGGTTCCTTAGCTAACTGTTTTCGGTATTCCTCTTTGCAATTTTCCGAACAAAACTTTTTGCCGAAAGCTTCAGGATAAGTTTTTCCTTTTTCCAGTTCCATCTTGCAAACCGGGCATTTTTGCTTAAAAAAACTAAACATAATTTCTATTTTTTAACTAATCCTTATCGACCTTTACCCTCCCAAGTTTTCGGACCCAAACATTTTATTAGACTAACAAAAACTTACTTAATAGAGTATTCATCCCTTAAACTTCAATCACTTTTCCCAAAAATTTGGGAGGGTGAACCCAAAAAAATCTAACTCACAGCCAGCAAACAAACACCTTGCTTACTTTGACGTAAGACTTGTATTGTGCATCCAAACGTAATACCAAGCGAAAATCCAAGCAAAAACAAAAAAGTAAATTGCTCCCAAGATTACGCTTCCGGCGCTAATCCAAGAAAATCCCGGCAAAGTCTCGAAAAGCGTGTGATGCAATTTTATTGCTTCCGCGGAACGAAGAGGAAGGAGCCCGCCAAAGAGACAGGCAAAATAAGCCACCTCCGAACCAAGTACGCACTTCCATCCATACTTCTTAAGCGATAACTTATCCATGGTTATTGGTTTATATATTATCAACGACCTTTTTTAATTTTTCCTCCACTTGCTTCGCGATTTCGCCAAGCGCTGGATTATCAATCATAGACATCGCCACCGTGGGAAGAATCGCCGACGCAAATATTTTATTTTCACTTTCGTAGACAATCACATTGCATGGCATTAAAAGCCCGATTTCCTTCTCGGTCTGAAGCGCTTGATAAGCAAATGGCGGGTTACAAGCGCCTAAAATCGTGTAATTGTCGAATTCGACATCTAATTTTTTCTTCAACGTCGCTTTAACGTCAATTTCCGTAAGCACGCCAAATCCCTCTTTAGCCAACTCGGCTTTCGTTTTTAAGACAGCGTCTTCAAAAGAAAGATTAATTTGTTTTTTATAGCCGTAAGTCATGGCGGTTATTTAATTTGAGCCAGTTGTTCGATCAACTGGTCGTTGTGAAGACTCATATTGGGATCATCAAACATATGCCGAACCACACCCTGCTTATCGATTAACACATAAGAATGGCCGGGAAGAGATCCATAATGCATCGAAGAAGGAGTGGTCAGCATGCCAAATTTCTTGGAGACAATCCCATCTTTGTCGAAAACTACAGTCGCCGCCGCCAGTTCAGGCATCTTATTGACGGCGCTCTGCCACTCGTCTGCTGAATCTACCACCACCGAAAGAACAACTGCGTTGGCGCTTTTAAATCGCTCATCTTTTGCAAGCGACGCAATCTGGCTCCAACAAGCCGGGTAGCACATAAGTCCTTCGTTAAAAAATAAAACGACGTTTTTGCCGAGAAGACTTTGTGAGGAATATTTGGTCCCCGCCCGGTCAGTAAGACTAAAATCCGGCGCCGGCTTACCTACCATATCACTCAAAACCGTCGTCGGGCCGGTATCTCCGCCCATCGAATGGTTATGATTATCAACGGCAATGGTACTCGGTTTGGTACCGGTACCGCGAAATAGGAAAGCAACAACAATTAACCCAACAACAGCTACCAAAACTATAATAAAGACGTTTTTATTAGTCATTTTTTTCTTTTTTGAATTGATAAATAGCCCACCAGACAACTGTTCCGACAACAGTGATGAGGAGAGCTGCCCAAATATATTCAGGAACCGCTCGCGCTATACCGCTCACTGCCTGCAAAACTTTCGTCAGGTAAATATTAATGCTTGTTTGATATTCCCCATGAGCGAAGAGTTTATTAGACAGCGCAAGGTACGAAATCAAAACTCCCATCGCGAGAAAAGTAATACCTGATACCACTTCAGAAACGGTTATGCTCACTTCCTTTTTGCCTAAATGATATTTAATTGACTTACTAAGCACCTTGCTGAATTTTTGCGTAAAGTCGATCTTGTCGAGAAAAAGCGAAATCAGAAAAAGCGGCGCCACCATCCCAAAAACGTAACTTACTGTATATATCCCTCCCCAAAACATCGACCCGGGCAGGGCGGCAAGAGCAAGAACTCCGGCAAGTACCGGCGCGCAACAAGTTGTAGCGATTGCGGAAAACACGCCCAGCATAAAAACCGAAAAGGCATTATGTTTTTTAAGTGCTGGGCTCACTTTAAATGGAAGCGAAAAATGTTTACCGCTCAGGAGCATCGCCCCTAAACCGACAAGCAATATGCCGCCTACGCCAAACACTACGTTGTGATACCTGCTAAAAAATTTACCGAACGCCGCCGCTCCCAATCCTATTGGAAGAAATATAGCCAAAACACCCAAAAAGAAGATAAATGTCATCAAGAAGACTCGATACTTCTCCCGAAAAATCGAAGCGAAATACGACGGCAAAAGCACTGTGATGCAACAAGGCGCGAAAAGCGCCGCCAAGCCCGCAATGAACGCCGCAATAATTGATGTTCCTAAAAGCAGTTCCATAGTTAATGAATTATTTTAGCGTCCACGAAAAAGTTCTCACCGGTATCCCGCCAATATCGGTAATTTTTACCTGAATAGATTTCGGTTGAGGAACGATCGGCTTGAATTTAAGAATTCCGCTCCTATGATGCCCGCCCGGAGGGTCGCCTTCCCAAAGATAAGGCTTATAAGTTTTACCGCCGTCCGAAACCAATTCGGAAACAACCGCTAAATCTTGGCCTAAATCAACGGAATGAGTAGATAAGGAAATCTCAAAATCCCAAGTAGTGGAATCAGGAGAAAGATTAAGCGGCGTAACACCAACCGTGACCCCTCCCTCTGAATTTTCCACCGTTTCTAGCGCGGTTTTAGATGGAGTTTGAACAGAATTTGTCGCCGGCGCCTCCGCTTTTTTATTGGACGAATTGGAATTTAAGAGACTAACAGCAACTACAACCGCAATTATTATTATGACTACAACGATTAGTTTGTTGTTTTTCATGGTTTTAAGCCGCACTGGCTTCCTTAAGTTTTTTGAACAAGTAGCCGATTCCGGCAAGGTTAGCGGCGAGTCCGAGAATAAAAATCTCCGTCTGATATTGGCCAATAATCGTAGCAACGCCGGCAATTCCTATAATCGGGATAATATTTACAAGATAATGAGCGCAACAAGCGAGCATCGCCACTCCGGAGGTGGTGCCGGAGATAACAACACCCCGGCCCGCCACCTGAGCCCTATGCAAAGCTCGAAGATAAGTGAAAAGTCCGATTTGAATTCCGAATCCAATCGATAGAGCCGTAAACCAGTACCAGTTTTGAGAAAACTGATCCTTGGCAAAACTCCAACCGGAAATAGCGCTTACCACCCCAAAATATAAAATAAGAAGCGCAATGGTGCCCGCTAAACCCTTAATAATCGACTTTAATATCGTGTTCATTTTAACTGCTCAACTATTTTTTCCGAGAAAGCCGGCTAATGGAAAGAATTTCCTTGATCGCTTTTTTTGAATTACCGCTTTTCATTTGTTCGACTACGTGAGTCGAAAGATGGTTTTCAAGAATCAAATCTTCAAAACTAGAGAGGGCTTCTTTGACGGCTCGCGACTGGTTAATGACATCAATGCAATACTTACCTTCCTCAATCATCTTCTCGAGACCCTTAATTTGACCGGTAGCAATTCTAAGCCTCCGAACCGCTTTCTGTTTAATTTGTTTATTCATTTCTTTAGTATACCCCCGGGGGGTATACTAGTCAAATAAACGCGGGGATAAAGGAAAAAAAACTAAGCGCCACATCCTCCTCCCCCGCTCGATTTCTTCTCTGGAGTTTGGACCTGGCTTAAGATGTTGGCGTAGCCATAACCGCTTGAATAATCTGCTCCAAGCGCAACTTTAGGATCAACCTTATCCCACGCCACTCCTTTCGCCTCGAAGTATTTCGCGATCGTAAGATAGGTATCCGGAAACCAAAGTGAATTAACGCTAAGCGCTACGCGGTACATTTCGCTCTCCGTTACGCCATTAGCCGCCATAAGTTCAAGCAATCCCAGCATCGCCATCCCGTGATTGCAATCGGGAAAATAAGTGGAATTCCCGCAACAGGGGCGATAAATGTTTTTTGAGACATTTTCAACTAAAAGCTGCTGCTCTGGGTTAAGTTTTACTAATTCATATTTTGAGTAATGGTCCATCGGATTACCTTTCGCAAGCGTCCAACCGCCCGTTGAAGCGAACTTCCCTGCTCCGCCATACTGCGGATCCTGCATCGGACCTTTTTCAAGGATCTGATTTTTATCCGCCAAACCAAAGGCCCAAAAAACATTCAGAAGAAAAGCTGAGTTCTGCTGCGTCATCACCACGTCCCCGGTGTAATTTTCGGCCAGCAAAGCCATTTCGTCTTTCGGCAAACCTCCTCGTTTGGCGTAAAGCGACTCCAGCTGGGGTAAATCAATCACGCCCGACTTAACCATCTTTTGACCGATATCGCCCCACTTAATTGGCAATTTCACACTCGAAAGAACCTCGCTCTGGCTGGCAACTTCCCCGCTTGTATTTTTCGGCGAATTTGGTTGCCCCTGCTGATACTTCAAGCCCGTAGAGTAAATCAACGCTCCGGCAAGAATAATCGCCGAAGCAAAGATACTCATAGGCAAATATGATTTTCCTGACTTTTCTTTTGGTGTTTCAATATTTTCGTTTTCCATTTTATTTTTTTACCCTCCTAAATTTTTTCTGAAAAAAACTTTGGCGGGCTTTATCCTCTTAAGTTTTGGTTACAAAATTTAGGAGGGTTAGTGGCAACAATTTTTTTTATCTTCGACTGTTTCCTCGTCTTTTGGCGCCGGCTCCGAATCATCCGAAGACACAGCGTCCGAATCCTTCATCTTCCTTCTCGCCTTTACGATAAAAAACGCAAAGATTAGAAGTATCACCGAACCCCAAACCAGATTCGGTACCTTCATTAAAACATTTAATGAAGAATTAGAAAATCTGTTTAAGGCCGTCCCGATTTTAGCCTGCCACGCCGGAGACCAATAGGCATTCCCCGTCTTTCCCAAATAAACCAAAACCGTTCCCATTACCAGGAAAATTACTCCGGCGATAAGATTTGTGGAGTGCACCATCAAATTCTTACCAAAAATTTTCAATTCTAGAATTTTTCCCTGAATGAGTTTTGATTTTTCTAACTTGAACCGGTCGTAAAAGTAAGCCGCGATAAAGAGCGGGAAAACCATGCCAAAGACGTAGGCGAAGGTAACAATGATCGCCTTCCAAAACGCCCCCGAGACAACGGCTAAAGTCACCGCACCTGCCAAAACCGGCGCGCAACAAGAAGTTGCCGCGCCCGAGAAAATTCCCAAGATAAACACGGACTTGGGGTGGGAAAAATCCGCGCCGGGTTTTAAGCGCTTAGACATCGGCACCAAAGCCAATCCTTTCCCGAAAATAGAAAGAACAGCGAGAGCAATCATAATCAATCCACCCAAAATGTACATTTGGGTATGATAGTTTTGGAAAACCTGCGCCAGAGCCGCCACTCCTAAACCAATCGGAATCAAGACGACCGCGATGCCGGAGAAAAATATCAAAGTCATCTTTAAAATATTTTTCTTCTCTCGAAAAGCCGAAGCGAGATACGCCGGCAAAAGCACGGTTATGCAACATGGCGCGAAAAGCGCTACCATCCCCGCCATAAACGCTGCGATAATTGACGCCGAGAAAATAATATCCATATTAATTAGTCACCGTCGCTGAAAAACTCAGCTCGACTTTCGGACTTTGGGTGGAATTCGTTTCAAGATAAACAACCCTATCGGCTAAACCCACACCCGAAGGTCCGTGCGCCGCCGGATCAAATATGGCTTCCACTATCACCGTCTCACCAGCCCCCACCTCAATTTCAGCCGTCGAAATTCCACCGCCATGTCCTGGCATACCGAAAACGCCATAAGATTTCCCTTGCGCATCGATAATATTAGCCACCGTACACATGCAGGACGTATAAACCTTTCCGATTACTAATGGCTCTGTACCGGAATTTTTAACCGGAAATTTATGTGAAACTTTACCGTTCTTCATCGCGATCGTCCCAAAATCAAATTTTTCTTCCAACGCGCTTAAGACACTCGCGGAAGGAGCATTATTCTTTGAACCACTCCCGCCTCCATTCAGAATCAAGAACCCCACTAACACAAACACAATCATCCCTCCGAAAATCAATATATTTTTTTTCATGTGATTTAACTTTCAAATTTTTATTTTTTCTTGACGAAAAAACACCTATGTTAGGTGTTTCAAGGCGCGCTTCAAAATTCGCTTTAAAAAAGCGTTAGCGCGCCAAAGCTAAAACCAAAGGATCTCGTTTATTTAAAATAGAAAGCCAGGCCAAAAGTTGCGTTTTAAACTCGAAAAGATTTTGAAAAAATCGTAGCTGTGTGCTGTAAAAATATTGCCGGATTTTAGGTTTAAGTTTCGCTAAAACCAAAACGGAGGCGATAGAGAATAAAGATAGAAGAAGCAAAGAGAAACTCCCAAGTTCTCCTAAGTTGGCCTGAAGTGAACTCTGAAGGCTCGCCAAATGATCAAGCGCTGAATTTATTGGGTCCACTACTTGGGCGCAATTATTTGTAAGACTAAAAACGCAGGCATGATGCGAAAGATGGCTTTCGTGCGCCATGCTCGTAAAACCGAGAATATTAACTACCAAAAAAGCCAAAATAAGAATGTAAACCCTCAATTTCATAGCCACATAATACTAAACCTTAATTCATAACGTGTCCAATAGCCCTACTCCGTCGTTTTTCCGTCAAATTCCGGCCCATTCGCTTCGGCCTCCGCCTTAGTCGCCCGCACAACTTCATCTCTGTGATGAGGCGGCGCGTAAATTGTGTAAAGCTTTAGCGCCTCGGTTGCGGAAGTATTAGTAACGTTATGCGTCGAACCAGAGGGCACAATCACAGTATCTCCGTCCCCTACTATATATTCACTTTCATCAATCACCACTTTCCCCTCTCCTTTTTCAAATCTAAAAAATTGGTCAATCCCTTCGTGCGCCTCGGATCCGATATCCTCCCCCGGCAAAAGCGACATTAAAACCAGCTGGCAATGCTCGGCGGTATAAAGCACCTTGCGAAAATTCGCGTTCTCAACCGTCAACTTCTCAATATTATCTTTGTATCCTTTTTTCATATTTTTATTTTAATCAATTTAAATCGACCTATTTACTTTCCCTTAACCACCTAACTATAAAATAAATTGTGGTTATCACAAAAAGCGTCCACCAGAGCCAAAGCAAGCCAATCAAGGCGTCATAGAAATACAAACCTAAAATAATCCCTAGAGAAATCAAACAAAACTTAATAATACTGACTTCCCACCAATGAAAAAGCCAATCTTTAATTATTTTCATATTTATTTAATTTTACGGCCTTTACTGCTCAAAAATTTTAGAAAAACCTGCTAACCTAAAACTTCTTTCTCAAAGCGTAAAAAGTAATGCCGGTCCAGATTGAGATAAGTCCAAAGAGAAGAATAAAACCAGAAAAAGCGTAAGTAATAATGCCAAGATTAAGCGCCGTAATTAAAGTGGTGGCTGTCATCCAAATATCCCGCGCGGTATTGGCCACCATCACGGGCTGGCCTTTTTCGTCCAAAACCAGCTTGCCATTCGCATCCACTTTCGCAATCTGTCTCGGCATCTCTGAATAAGTCTGCCCTCCGGTTATTTTTAAAACGTGAGTTCGGATAATGTCGCCTTGAGCTTTCAAAGTGAACGGTCCGCGAACAGGCGCTCCGGGAATAGCCGAATCTTCCGGCGTCGTGATATTCTCTCTCGCGATATTTTGATAAGTAAACGTAATTCCCCAAATCGACCCCGCAACCAAAATAACCCCCGCGACAATTGCTAAAATCGACGAAACTAATAATAATTTTTTCATGTTTTAAATTATACCATACGCCCCCTCACCCCAAAATCTCATTTATCAACTCGCTTCGCCCAAACTTAGTCTCCGACGAATATGGAATAATTTTATGTTCCCCAACCAAACTTTTTAATTTATTAAGTTTCTCTTTATATTCCGATTCCTTTATTTTATCTATCTTATTCGCCACAATAACAATCTTCTTCTCGTGCTCTTCCAAACCCCGAAGCATCTCCAAATCATTTTCCGTCGGCCCTACATTGGCGTCTAAAATCAACACCACTTTTTTCTGCTTACAGTTTGAGTCAAAAAGGTACCAAAAAATTAATTTTTGGAGCCTCTCCCGCTCCTCATGCGACGCCTTAGCAAATCCATATCCCGGCAAATCAACTAAATAATAAGAATTATTTATCAAAAATATGTTTATCTCTTTCGTGAGTCCGGGAAACGAACTAGTTCTGGCTAAATCTTTTTGGTTGGTTAGAGAATTAATCACACTCGACTTGCCCACATTCGAGCGCCCGATAAAAGCGATCTGCGGCGTCCCGTCCTCGAGCGTCTCGTTGGTTCCATCCACCCCTTTCAAAAACTTTGCCGATGTAATATTCATGTTTTCATCCATCATAGATAAAAATCGCCTAAATAGCGACTAGCTCAAAATATTTTGCACTCTCCCCACCTCCCCGCTCTCCAGTCGCACTTTGATGCCCCGCGGATGAGTATTAGAACTAGTCAAAATTTCCTTCACAATCCCGCGTGTAAGTTTGCCGGTTAGTTGATCTTCCTTGAGCACAATTTCAACCTCTAAGCCCGGCTTAATATTTTCTCGGTTTTTTCCATCCATAAGATTTAAAAATAAGCCAAAATATATTTCACCAGTGGCTCTTGCTTTAGCACTAACCGATAATATACCGACAAACTTCTTTGCTCCTTTTCGACTATATCTCTCGCCGAAAGAAGACCGAGATGTTTCGACGTTGCCTTGAGCGAAAGGTGAATCTCCCTCGCAATCTCGCCAACCGAAGCCTCCTTTTTGCGCTTTAGATATTTTATAATCGCAAGCCGCCGCTGGTTCGCGAGGGTTTTAAGCAATCGTTCAAGCTCCCTCATGATTAAATATTACTATATTATTTAGTATACAACACTTCCCTCAACTATTCTCTTATTCGCGCGAATAAGAGAATAGTGAAATCAAAAAGAAAAAAGAATTGCCCGCAACCCCCTACTCCACTCCTAAATCTTTAACCGCCGCGCGGTACTTGCAATAGTCGCAGTCCTCTCCGGTTTTTGGCAACTTCTCGCTCCGCAAACACTTGTCGATTTCGCCGAGCGTTTTCTCTATCCAAGAATCGTCCCCTTCGTAAGGAATGATTTTCACGTCGAATTCCAATTTGCCGTCAAAAGCTTCTTTGTCTACGTCACCATTGCAATAAACAAAATATCCCGTTCTGGAAACCTTAAACCCGTTTTTGCGAAATAGCCACTGATATATTTCCATCTGCCGCTTATACCCTATCTGCCAGTCGGCATCCAGCGACACCTCTCCGTCTTTCGACGTTGCCTTGTAATCCACGATTATCAATTCTCCCTTCGGATCAACCCAAACGTCGTCCACTCCTCCGGTTATAAGCAAGTTGGTATCGCCGTGATGATATGTTATGCCTCGTTTTAAAGCGTCCCGCCACTCCTCAATCTTCTCGTGCGAAAAAGGCACCGCGTCAATTCCGTATTCTTTCATCAAAGGATGCGCTGTTTTATTAGCTCGGTGAATATCAAATTCTTTCTTTAAAAGCTTGTCGACAGCGGAGTTAAGACTAAACGGATATCCCGGTGGCCGGTCGGTGCCTAGCCGCCGGTCAAGATAAAAACATCGCGGGCAGTTCAAAAAAAGATCGATTCTCGTTCGGCTTAAACGAAATGGCTCCGTCGATTTAGGGTCATACAAATTGCGCTGTCTTTTTGGATTATAGTATTGAGACATAAAATTTAATCCAAAGCCGGTGTCCCCTGAATATTTTCCGTTTCAATCAGCCGATTCCCGCTCATGCGAGCGTAAAAACTTTTACCCACGCTCGGTTGTACCGAAAAAGGTTCGCCGGGATTACGGTCAGCGTAATTGGTAATCAAAACGCCGTTTTGGATTTGGATATTTTGCGGAGCAATTCGATCACCGAGCAAAATCGCGTTTGTGCCGACATAGTTTCCGTTCTGATTAATCGCCGCAGCTAAATAATAAAAAGTTCCGGTGCCTCCGGGTTGGTCCACCAAAATCAATCCGGCATCCGGCACCCCGTCGTTGTTTAAATCACCAAAAACCGGCTGGCCAAAAACTTGGTCCACAATTTTTGTGGCTGATCCCGGCGCGGCTTCAACTTCCGATTTTCCATTCACGAGCGTCACGGCCGTCCCTTCAATTTGATACGTCGTGTTTAGCGGATCCGATTTAACCGCCGTATTTCCGTTTGGAGTCGCTGTATTACTCGCCGGCACCCCACCTCGGCCCAATAGCCAAATCCCCAAAACCAAAACCACGCCCACTAAAATCAGTATTGATGTTTTTTTATTCATAATTTTATTTTACCACAATTTTATTTCAGTTATTAATAAAAGTTTAGCTCAACTCCGGTTGGTCAAGAGTTGAGCTAAATTCGTGCGATCAGACAAACGATTGCGAGAGTCCGGTGCTTACTCCCATCACGACGTATCACCGTTGGTGTGGGTAAATCTCAACCAACAGCGATTCGATGTAGGGCCGGGCTATTTTCCTAGACTCTCTGTCTTGAAGGTTCTTTCGTCTTGCTTGGGTGCAAGAGAGAGCTCCCCTTCGTTGATCCCAAAATCAGGACCAGCTCTCGCCATAGCCTAAACAACGCTTGTCTGATTAAGGCTGAGATGTAGATTCTCTGACATCTCACACCTCCTTCCTCATAAATAATATCACAAAAAAGTTTCCGCTTCACGTAAAAATAAACATTCTCACATTCTCAAGAATATGAGAATGTTTTAAGACAACAAATCCCCTACCTCCCGTAGTATTCAAAAAGCGCCTTGATGCCCGCTAAATTTTTCGTCCACTCCACCGATTCGTGGGTCTTGAGCTCAACCGTAATCGCCGGAATATTAATCGAGGCGAGCCAGTCTTCAGCCGCGCCCGTCACCGTGTAAGCGTCAAAAGTCTCAACCGCCGGATATCCCGCCGCGCGCGAGTATGCCTTCATAATCGCCGACGTCTCCAGCAAAATCCCGCCCTTGCATTGAGACGCGTAAACGGCATTCGCTTGGCTGTGCCAAAACAAAACCATCGCCGGTTTCTCCGCTAAAATAAAATCTCGAAGGGCGGCGGCCTCCGGTTCGGAAAACGCCTTCGTCCCCCCGCTCACCGGCCGGCTCTTCCAAGTCCCCTTCGCCTGCCACTTGCAATCAAAATTTCGATTCAAATCAACTTTATCCGCGTTCAGCCGCCCCGCCTCCAAAACCGTCTGCGACTTCGAAACATCCCCGGCCGCAAATCTCCCCTCTTTGCCCGTCACCTTAAAAACTCCGTCCGGATTGGCCGAGGGAATCACCATCACCGCCAAATTCGCCGGAATCGTCCCGGACGGAGCCGCGTCTAAATAATCCAAAAAATCGTAAGCCAAAACCACGCTGTTCCACTCATACCCGCCGTGTATCCCGCCCACAAATAAAAGCTTCGTCTGCCCCTGCCCGTAGGTATACGCCTCAATCTTTCGCCCTTCAACCGACTTGCCCACCAGCTCATACTTTGGCGAAGTGCTTGTCGCTTCAATCGTTACTGATGGCGTAGGCGCAACCGAACGTCCGCCCCGCCACACAAAAAACCAAACTAAACCCAGAGCCGCCAAAGCAACCACGAGAAGCACAAAAAGCCCCCGCTTCCTAAAAATAATCCCCATTATTTAGCGTAATTATTGAGCAACGCTTTAATGCCGGCTTCGTTCTTGGTCCATTCGGTATTCGTGTGATCGGTGAGCAAAACGCTGATCGCCGGAATGTTCATCTTGGCAAACCAGTTCACCATATCCCCCGTAATCTCGTAAAAATTAAATGACTTATAAACCTTATACCCCGATGCCTTGCCGTAAATATTGGCAATCGTCAAAGTCTCCGGCAAGACGCCGTTGTGACAGTTCGATGCAAACACTCCAC
>ERZ1292629.1449-Hain-H43-01um-R1-1449-length-22929-cov-14_pt1 | contig 22929 bp, 34 predicted proteins | sample MGYA00564399_ERZ1292629 | MGnify/ENA primary metagenome ERZ1292629 (study PRJEB36523, sample SAMEA6512636) | groundwater metagenome | collected 2019-01-08 | study: AquaDiva: Metagenomics assemblies of 32 groundwater samples | reverse complement strand
CGCCGTCCTAAAAACGGACGGCGTCTATGCTCCTTCCACACATGGTGGATGAGACGGTCCGGGCTCCTCGCATTTTGGTAGCAGGTAGAGGAGCCCGGTTTTTCTGTTACCCTTTGACCGCTGGCCCTCCCTCTGACAAGTGATTCGCAACCGAAATTCAGATAGCGAATCCATCTTATCATTGACAATACCATATTTGTCTTTTCGTGTCAACCTACCCCGGCGGCATTTTTCTCCGGGTCTGGCTGGCCGCTCACTATTCGCCTGGCACCGAAAAACAAGACCTCTTTTCTCTCGACGATGTCCTCTATCGTTACCGCCCGCGCCGGTCTCCCCACGACGTTCCCCGCGTCGTCGTATTGGACCGGGAACGGCGGCTTGCCAGACGGTAACCGATTCGCCACGCACTCCAATAGCTCGCTGGCCTCCCGCCGCAACCGCGCCCGCAGGTTCTCCCAGGTTTCCCCGTCATGACTGAGCATCATGTACGGCTCATTGTCGCGCAGCCGTTGTTGCGCGCGCATCCGCAGTTTTTTTACGGCGATCTCGGACTTTTCCATGTGCCCCGCTATCTCCTCGTCCGAATATCCGCTCACATGCATCAGGAGCGCAGTCGCTCCATCTAGAGATATACGCGCCTGCCGCGCCATGAGCCAGAACCAGTGCCTATTGTCGCTCGGTATCAGCATTAGTCACCTCGCTGATATTCGTTCGCGCGCTAAGCACCCGGTTCCTGCTCCGGCCTCTCGTATCTATCCCGCACCACCACTACCTGCCGCGTCTGGATATAGCCTAGCTGCTCCAGATCATGCATCGAGCGATGCGCCGTGCGAATAGGCACGCCGGAGAGCCGGGATACCTGCTGGATCACCGGGGCCGTCACCCCCTGCGCTCGCAGAACACATAGCGCCGCCAGCACGCGCTCCCGCGCTAGGTGAGAAGGGCCGTGCGTCATAACTCCTCCCGCTCGAAAAACGGCGGAGAGAAGAACAGCCTCTCTCGTTTCGCGTTCCCCTTCCCGCACTTCCCGCGCAGGTGCTTTAGGAGGTGGAGTAGTTGCGGGCCGCACCGGGCGCAAGCATGCCACTCCCGGTACGCGTCGGCTATCTGTCGCGCCGTGTAGACAGGTTCCTCCGGCGCGGCGATGGCTTTCTCAATTAGTCTCAGCCTGTCAACCACATCGTTATTTTCCGCCTCCAAAGCGTCCACGCGCGAAACAACAGCGAGTAGACACGCAGATATATCTGTGTCCATATCAATGCTGGGATGAGCACGTACAATCAGCCTCATTTCACACTCTCCTTAAACCGCTCGCGCGGGTCCTCTACCTCGCCCGCTTCCAGACGTTTGCCAGACCACCGGCCTATGCGCAGGCCACAGACCTTGCATCGCTTTTCGCTCCAGCCGTCGTAACACGCCGGGTGGGGATAGGCGTATTCGACGGCCCACATCTCGCCGCCGCAGGCACAAACAAAGTCCGGGTCGTAGACAAACTCAGAGTCACTCATACCTCACTCCTAACAGTTCCGCCACTTGCCGCGCGGCAGACCAATCGCCTACCATGTCTGCCGTGTACCTCAGCACCAGCCAGCCGTTGATTCCAGCCAAATTATATTTGAGGCAATCCCGCGCATATCCCCCCCCGCGCGTGTGCCTTCCCCGCGCCCAGGTAGCCCCCTCGATCTCGATAAGCAGGTGTCGCGGGTGGTCCGGGTAAGCGAAGTCAGCGGTGAACCTCCGGGGAGGGGCGAACCTAAACTGTCGAACCGGGGCAGGACAGCCAAGCGCCAGAAGCTGCCGCTCGAACGCTGCCTCCAAACCACTGCCAGACTTTTTCGCCAGTAGTGCCATCGCGGCATCAAACGGGTTTGGCGCAAGCTCTACCCGCCCGACAACATACTTCGCTCTCTCCTCAGTCATTTCCCGCCCTGCTCCTCTCCCGCGTAGTAGCACGGATCCGGGTCAGGTACGATCACGCCGAACCAATCCGCCAGGAAATCCCGGCACTTCTCGCAGTACTCGCTGAACTCCCGCGTGTCTAGTTTCGCGGAACTAACTCGTCGCGTAATAACGCAAAAAACGCCCGTCTCCTCGTTGATGTGCGTTTTTTGCACCGATAAAAATTTGTCTCGCAGCATCTCATGCGCATCAGCCGGGGTAACCGTTTCGCCCCATTGCTCCTCTAGCGCCAGGACAAACGATTCCACAATGCATCCCCAGTACCAGGCATTTTGCGGGTTCGAGCGGACGCGGCGCCGCTCCTTGATACGGATCTCGTGCAAACCCTGCAGGCGCCCCAGGCGCGAGAGCAACTCCCGCTTCCGGGCAATGTCAGACAGGTCTATGATGATGGTTTCCCACGCGCTCATTTTCGCTCCACTCTCACTCTCACCCGCCGCACTCCCCAACGCACACACGCGCCCCGGCTCGGCAGCCAGCAGTCTATACGCCTGCCCTTCACCAGCCTCCCGGTGTCCACCGCCTTCCCGCGCCCGTATCCCGGCACATGGATGATGGAGCCGAGCGGGATCACGCGCGGGTCTACCGCGATGCTGCCCGCCCCGGCCCGAGTGCCGGTCGCGGTTCGCCCTCGCAGGCAGTACGCCGTCGCGGTCATGTCCATTTCACCCGGCGCGGCAAGCGCCAGGAGGAGAAGCCAAGCGACCATAGCTCCCTCAATTCAGATGAATCCCTAAACAGGGAGCCTGGGTGACGCTCTCATGCAATACTATAACGACTGGATCGCCCTTCTTGCAGGCACTTTTCCAACTAGGCTTGCCTGTTTTCGTCTCCACCAGCTTTGTCACCTGATCCATATCCTCAACCAGCGCCACCATTACCACCTCGCCCACGAATTCAGCTGAACTGTATTTCTCTCCGATTAGCGTTCTCACGCACTCCGGGCAGTAGACCTTGAGCGAAGCTCTAGGATAGGCGAAGTCGGCTATGTGGATCTCGATCCACTTCTCCTCACAGCCATCGCACTGGTGCGAGTAACAATCACACATGCTATCTCCCCTCCCTCACTAGCAGCCTGTCCGCCAGCCGGCCCCCGGCCAGCGTTCCCGCGATAGCGAGTGTCATATACTCATACCACACTCCGCCACCGCTCCGGTGGTAAGCATAGCACAGCAGGAACGGCGGCGCTATAAACAGCGCCATAGCACACAGGACGCTCATGGCCGCGTCGATCAAGCCGGGCAGTATACGCCCGGCGGGTTCGTAGTCTCCGAAATTCCTTTTGGTCATTTTGCCCCCTCCTTAGCTCGCCGCGCTGCACGTAGCAGGGCACCGAACTGGTCGAAAGTCAGCAGAGCGAATGCCTCTTCCAGCAAGATCACCGCGCATGACCAGCAGACCCGGACCATGCCATTCCCTGCTACCACTTCCCGCGTATCTTTCTCGTTCCCGCACCTGTCGCATGTTGCTATCATTGTATCTCCCCTCTCTCTTATCGCGGCATGAACTCAACGAGACCTTCGCGCCAATCCACTTCCCCGACGCGCTCCGTATGGCGCGTGAAGTCTTTCTCGGTCGCCACTCGCGCGGCCGACACCAAAGCCAAGAGACAGGCGATTATACGTCCATCTCCTCAATCTGCTCTACTCGGGGCGTGTCTTTTGGTAGGAAGTCCATTTGCGTTGTCCTTCGTGCCTGCGCGAGAAAATGACACTTAGTTAGTTCTTCGCGGGTCGGTCCCTCAGGAGTGTCAGGTTTTATTTCCAGCCAAGATTCTAACCTCGGGAGCCAAAAATCGGGCAAATAGCGCGTTTTCGGGGTCGTTCCGATGGAAAACCCCTCCCGCTCGTAATCATAAATTACGCCTAGCGCGTCTAGGTATGTGGCCCAGCGGGCCTCCAAACGGCTGCGGAACTTGAATCCGTTGTAATGGGTGATAAGTGGCGTCATTGCTTGCATTTAGCCCTCTGCTCCCGGTTCGTACTCTAGTTGTGGATCTGTTCTCTGTGACGGGTGTGACGGGTGTGACTGACTTTTTACTATAGTTTTTAGCGTGTTTTTCTCGTATGGTATTATACCGAAATTGGGGTCACAGTCGTCACGGTCGTCACATTCCTCATCAGGTGAAACATAAATAACCCCAAGTCCTAGATAGTGCCATCCAGAGCGAGTGTGGACTTTTTTAAAATCGCGCTCCTGCAATCGCATACCGAATGCAGTTCCTGTTTCCGGACGCTCATTGTTTTCTTTGCACCATTGACAATACCGCTCGTATAGCAACGATGCCTTCGCAGTCGCGGCTTTGTCTAATTCACAACACTCTTGGATGAACCCAGCAAGAGTATCCATATCGGCGCGGTATTGATCCGTCGCCGCTTGCACCTCAGCGGGCATACCAAGTCCATGCTCTTGCCATTCCAGGCAGCCGCGCACGAGCCACGCGAGTATAGCTGAGCCCGCGACCGCGGGGTTCAGCAAATGGACACGCGCGGTTTTATCGCGCGCCGCTTCCGGTATCGGTGTCCAGGGAATACGCCGCAAACGATTCCAAACGCCGGTATCCTCATCGTCAACTCTGAAGAGGATCTAGCGACTCATCACTAATAAACGGGTCGTAGTCTGTCATCTGTTATTCTCCTCGCGTTCCATTGGTTCATACCGGGTATATGCCGGTATCCAATTCAACTCCACCATGCCGCCTGGTCCGAAGCGGTTTTTGAGTATCACCGCCTGCACCGGCACCGAAACAGTAGTATCGGCGTCTCTTTTTTCCTCTTCAGTTTTACGAATGTTTATCACCAGCGCCGCCTCCGCGCTCAGGGCGCGCGCTCCATGTAGATCGTCAAGATCATGCTGCTTGCCCCTGGCCTGCACCGGTAGTTTTCTAAATTGTGCCATAACAATCAGTGGCAAACCTAAATCCTTAGCATGTGCTTTAAGATCCCGGGCCACGCTCACCTGTGCCTCGTTTTGGCTCTCCACTTTGCCATCCGGTTGCACCAGGCCAAAATAATCCACTACCACCAGGCCAAGACCACCAGACTCCTGCTCCTCTCTCGACGCGGCCAGAATGTAGGCAGGTGTTATGTGAGGGTTATCATCAATCACTAAACGCATGTCTTGTAAGCGTTCTAATGCGCGGTTTCTGCGCTCCTTTTCTGCTCCGCTCAGCGTTCCCCTGTCTAATTTTAAGGAATCTAGCCGCGCCAAATTAGCGACAGCGCGGGAACGCAACTGCGCCGCGCTCATCTCGCCGCTGAAAAATAGTACTTTCCCGACATTCTCCGCACAATAAAGCGCAACTTGCCCACCAAACGCGGTTTTGCCCCCGCCCGGCAGGGCGCTTACAATGGTCATCTCCCCGGATTGGAAACCATTGGTACGCCGGTCGAGATCACGAATGCCGGACGGTGCCCCGGTTATCTCCAACTGGTTTAAATCCAAGTCTTGGTAGCGCCGCGCGCCCTCAATAACCAACTCCTCCATCGTTTTTCGCTTGCACCCGCTGGTCGCCCGCTGTGCCACCTTACGGATCTTCGCCGCCGCGTCCGATGCGGTAATGCGCCAGTTTTCCACCTCCTCGACGCATGTTTGTTGTACCTCTACCGCGGCTTTCCATAGCTGCCGAAGCACGGAACACCTAACTACCTCCTCGGCGTACTGCTCTACATGCGCCGCCGTCGTAAATGAGTCCATGAGGGAATTAACCCATACCCTGCCGTATTTGTCATTTAATTTACCCGCGTTCTCCAATGCTGCGCATACCGTAGTGAGATCTACCGGCTGGCCTTCGTTTCGCATCCGCAGGATCGTCAGGTAAATTGCCCGGTGTTGTTCGTAGTAAAAGTCGCCAGGTTTCAGAATTGCTCGCGCGCGGTCTATCGCGCCGCGCTCCAGGATCATACATCCAAGCACCGCTTTTTCCATGTCTATGCTTTGCGGGAGTGCGTCCTTTCTCACTGACTGGCCTTTACCCTCTCTGCCTCAGCGCGAGCTTCATTCATTTCGCACTCGAAACGCGCGTTGAATGCTATCGTTTCCGCGATTGCTTGCTGGCGTATCGGATCAACATCTGGTCGTGGTGCTTGTTTCGCTCCATTCACATCACTCCTATGACCTCCCGCTTGCGCCGAAAGCGTATTCCACTTCTCGCGCAGCTTAGCGCCGCTGAGTATGCGGCTCTTCCAAAATTGCTCCTCGCGGACCCATTCGATCATGCGGGCGATCTCCACCTGGGGTACTTTATCAACTCGATGCAATAAGTCCAAGTCTCTTGCCCACTGCCGCAAGTGGCTTTTCGTTGCCTGTCTGCGGTTGGGAATAATGGCGTCTAAGCACTCATTCATGCGCTCGGAAAGCGCGAGCGCCCAGGGCGGTGGATCGGTGTTGGCACGTACATGTGTACTCTTGTCTTGTATATGTCTTACTACTGTCTTATTAGGGTGACTCAGAGTCAGGGGTACCTCTGACTCTGAGTCAGGGGTGGTATGACTCAGAGTCAGGGGTGACTCTGAGTCAGGGGTTAGGGTATGACTCTGAGTCAGGGGTAATAGTTTGCATATCGTGGATTTCCCGACGCGCTCGATGCGTTGAATAAGACCGGCTGCTTGCAGGTTGTGGATGTTACGTGTTACCTGCCGGATACATATTCCGAGGTGCCCCGCTATGGTGCGGGTAGATGGACACGCTTCATGGGTTTTGCTTCTGTTAGCGTAAGAGCACAGCACGTTAAATACCGCCAAGTCAGACATGCTTATTTTTAACTCGGCGGCGTGCAGGACGATATAGTGTGTCATAGGGAACCAGCTTGCGCCGTTTTCGTCCATTGCCTCTCCTCGTTAATTGGTTTGGCAGTGACGATCTAAATACTCTTCGACCGCCCAGCGGACAATTTGCGATGCACTAATTCGCAACGACACGGATAATGCTGCTAAACGATCACGCTCGGGCTGGTAAATGTAAGCCTGGACTGGAATCAAGTCGGGGTAGTTCGTCGGAGGGCGTCCGCGTCGAGGTTTTTCCATGTGAATACTCCATATAAGTTACGTTAGCAATATAATACCAGATGGGCGTCCGACTGTCAACAGGCATTTTCAGCCGGGCTGTGTAGAGCACCCCGGCGCTCGCTTAGCCCTCCGCGCCCGGCTCGTAGTCCTCGGGCTCCTGCTTCTGCGCCGCCTGAATTTTTTTCACTTCCTGCGCGTGCCGCCTGCATGCCGGGGGCCATACGCCGTGGTTGTGGCAGGCCACCGCGACACTCGCGGCCAGGGTAAGTCCACACGCAGGGTGAGCGCACTTGTGGCCTTCCCAGGACTCTATTCCCTCCGGCAGACTGCCCGTCGCGGGGGCAACAGGCGGGGCAGGTGCGCTTTCCGCGCTAGAAACGGGTGTTTGTGCCACTTGCGCGTTTCCGGCGCGTCCTGGGGCGTTTACGGTCGTTCGCGGGTACTGTTGCGCGGGTTTGACGCCCGGCGCGTTTCCGTCCGTATCGTCATCCGGCGCGACACCAACGATGGCGCTCAGCGTATAACGCCGCAGGTAGGTGACTATCGAGCCTACCGCCTGCGCGGGCGTTATGCCCTTCGTATCAGCCAGCTCTACCCCCATTTCACACGACACCCACTGGCCGGAGGCGTGTATGAGCATGGTTCGCACATACACCGTGCCGTTCTCGCAGCGGGGCAGCTGCACCACGGCAAGTCCGTTGTCGGTCAGCGGCTTGCGGCAGGCGTCCCATACGGACGCCAAATCCGCGTACTTGTTCCCCAGGTGCGGATTCTTCGCATCGCGGATCGCGGGCGCCATGCCCGCTTGCGCCTTGCATAGCGCGACTGCCAAGCAGTCAATTTTCTCGGAGTGCCAGGGTTCCTGGCAGATAACGTCTGTCATTTCTCCCACTTTTCTCCCATCTTCTCTAGAATCAACCGCGCTTCGGCGTTGACATATTCGAAAACACCAGCGCCCTCCCGCCTCACTCGCGCCTGCAATGGCGCCAACAATTCGAGCTCGGGTGCTTGCGTAATAACCACCATGTCGCGTAGCGCGGTCACGATCACTTCGCGCAGGTTTTCAAGCGGCTCCAGCGCCGGAGTCTTGTCCAGCCCCAGCAGGCGCTCGATGCGGGTAAGCCGCAGGTTCGCCTGCTTTTGGTCGTGAAACAGAATGTTCAGGTCCTGCTCCCGCGTGTCTGGTACAGGCTCTGGATTTTCCAGCGCGGTGAGCCGCTGGTAAACTGACTGCTGCCCGGTTAGCCCCTGCAGGCACGTGTTCAGCGCATGCCTGTCCTCGGCGGTAAACGGAATTTCCCTCTTCTCATCTCCCATTTCTCTCTCCCTCCGTATTCGGGGCAGGAACGTACTCCTGCCGGATACTCTCGCCGCTGCGCTCCCAATTCCCGAGCGTGAAACCCGCCGCTATCATGCGGGGCATGTGCGCGGTGTATTCCACCGCGTTCCGGTAGTGCTTTACGCACACTAGTTTTTCCGGGCGGCTAAGTAACGATGCCATGAGTTCTCCTCGCAATGCTATTCCATGCGCGGTTTTTCCTCCACCGAGCATCCTCATCGCTCATACCGGCGGGAACGTAAATCCCCACCAGGGCCATATTCTTGAGTTCCGTAGCGTCTGGCTCGCCCTCGATTTGCCGAGGCTCCGCGACATGTAGCCCGGCGCGTCGGAACGCGGGAGCGTTCTCCCGCTGTGTGTTGGTAAACCACTTGGGTTCATCAGTCATTTCGTCTCCTAGTCTAGCCAGGTTTCCCCCCGGCCACAAAGCCCCGCGCGGATCCCCGTGAAACGCGAGTGATCGTCCTCACAGCGGCAGGGAACGCGGTTCTTGATCGCGGCCTCGGGGCGTGGGGTGCCGCAGCGCGGGCAGCGGGTATACCCCTCGGGCAATTTAGGCGCGGGTTTATCCCGTTTCATTTTTTGCCGCCATTTCCCTCAGGCACTCCGGGGCGTTGTCGCCATCTTTGACGTACCCGGCCAGGACCCCCAGCGCCCACTCGCGCAGCGGGTGCTCAAGTGCCAGGAACTCATCCCAGCACCAGTCTCGGCTAACCAGGACTAGCCCGGCCAATGATCGTTTCTCCACATCGTCACCAGCGGCGCGGAATAAAATGGCGGACAGGAGATCGTGCGAGGTCCAGTTCAACCTTGCCCCGTAGAGGTTCGCCCCGCTGAGATTCGCCCAGCTGAGGTTCGCCCCGCTGAGGTTCGCCCCGCTGAGATTCGCCCAGCTGAGATTCGCCCCGATGAGATTCGCCCCGCTGAGGTTCGCCCCGCCGAGGTTCGCGGAGACTAGCGTTTCCGCTTCGACCGCCATCAGCACCGCTCCCGTTGTGCGGTGCTTGATTTCTACTGTCATGATTCCCTTCTCCCTCTTGGCGTGTATGCTTTACACGCCGTCTAAAACATGCTATGATAGTAGTATAACATGCAGTAAACACTATGTCAAGCGTTTCAGGAGAAAATTAATGGATATGTTTCCAGGGGCAGACGAATGGCGGGCGCGTATCAAGCGCCAGCTTGCGGAAAGCTCGATCTCCATGGCGGAGATCGGTCGTTATATAGGCCGTTCACGGGCGCGAGTGCATCAGATACTCCGGCCCGGCAAGAGGCTGAAACCCGAGGACGAGGGGCGTATTCGTGTCGCGATCCAGCAGATCATGCTAGAGCGGTACCTGCGGCTCGGTACCGCGCTAGGCAAGTGCCGGACTACGGCGCGGGATAAACGGGCGGAGATCGCGGCGGCGCGGGTGGCGCTAGAGGAGGCAAGCGAGCAGAGAACCACGTCCTGGGAAACGCTCAAAGAGAAACTGGGGAAATAATGCAATATCACGAATATGCGAATATATTCCCGCTCATGCAGGGCGCGGAATACGAGGCGCTGGTAAGGGATATCAAGGAGCACGGGCAGCGGGAGTCTATCTGGCTCCATGAAGGTAAAATAATTGACGGTCGCAACCGGGCGCGGGCGTGCGAGGAATTGGGCATAACGCCCTACGCGCGAGAGTGGAATGGCGAGGGATCCCTAGTTGCGTTCATTGTGAGCCTGAACCTGCACCGGCGGCACCTGTCACCTTCGCAAGCGGCAATGGTAGGAGCGCGGATCAAACCGCTGTTCGAGGCGGAAGCGAAAAAGCGTATGCTGGCCGGCAAGAAAGCAGACCCTGTGGCAAATTTGCCACAGGGTCAGTCCAGGGAACAAGCTGCCAAAGCCGTCAACGTTTCCCCGCGTTCCGTCGAGAGCGCCAGCAAGGTTCTCTCCGAGGGAGCGCCGGAGCTTGTCGAGGCGGTAGACGCGGGGAAAGTGGTGGTATCCACGGCGGCGGTGATCGCCGGGGAGACGGCTAAGAAGCAAGCGGAGATAGTTAGCAAGAGCGAAACTGAGATTCTCAAGGCGGCGAGTGTGATACGCAAGTGTCGCACGGAAAAGCGGCGCGCGGAACGAGTGAAGAAACTTGCTGAAGTTTCCCTGTGCGTCGAGCCGCTATCCGAATTGAGGCAGCGGTTTCCTGTGATTTACTGTGATCCCCCCTGGGAATACGAACACGCCGAATCGGAGAGCCGTGCCATTGAGAATCATTATCCCACATTAACGCTTGCGAAAGTTAAACAAATGGCTATCGAAACCATAACTACGAAAGATTGTGTGCTGTTTCTCTGGTCACCCAGTCCGAAGTTGGCAGAGGCATTAGGTGTTATTGAGGCGTGGGGTTTTACGTACCGGACCTGCATGATTTGGGTGAAAGACAAGATCGGTATGGGGTATTACGCCCGGCAGAGACACGAGTTGTTGCTGATTGCCACGAAGGGCGAGCCCCCGACACCAGCGCCCGTCGATAGACCAGATTCCGTGGTGGAGGCGGCAAGGGGCAAGCACAGCGAAAAGCCCAAAGAATTCTACGAGATTATAGAACGCATGTATCCCGCGCTCCCGAAGGTTGAGCTATTCTGCCGGTCACCCCGCGACGGCTGGGTTTCCTGGGGAAACGAGGTGAACAATGGCGAAAAATAACGCCGTGGTTCACGACTTCGCGGAGCGTTTGGAATGGTCTGCCAGCTTGTCGGACGAAGCCGCGTGGATAGAGTTTTACCGCAAGCTATGGCCTGATATGATTGCCTGCGTCCGGATCGATGCTAACTGCAAGTGGCAGCGCGTCGGGGTGGACCGCGAGATCATTCTTCCGGGTTTAAAACACATCTACATTGACGAGAAGAAGCGCGACAGTGAATATACGGATGTGCTACTGGAAGAATGGAGCGTCTCCGGGTTCGATTGGAATTCCAGGCAGGTAATAAAACCACAAAAGATTGGCTGGGCGTTAGACGGAGATAAGCAGTGTGATTATGTAGCATACGCCATACCTAAAAATGGTCTTTGTTACCTGCTGCCGTTCGAGATCCTGCGGGCAACCTGTGTTAGCAACCTGCCGATTTGGAAGCGCAACACGCGCTGGTACCCGAAGCCCGCGAAGAATGATACATACGTCACGATAAACATAGCGGTTCCCTGGCCCGAATTGCAGCGGTGCATGGTTAACGAAATGCGTCGTGCGTACACGAGCAGTCTATCCTTGCCAGTGCCGGAGTTCGTAGGGAATCAGTTGTTATTCCCCTGGAACGATAATACTACTTGACGCGGCGTTTAGTAGTATGGTATTATGTATGCGGGTGTTATTCACCCGCCGGGAGGTGAGAAATGGCGTACTGTGAGGATTGCGGAGAGGAATGTTACGTGGTGGAACGTGACGAGGGCATCGGGGCCTTCGAGTTTCAGGGAGAGCGCGGGGTAGACCGGCAGCTTGTGGCCGTCTCGCGGTGTTGCGAGGCGGAAGCCTACGAGCGGAAGGTGCTAAAAGAGCCATACGAGGATGGCGACACCGACCCGAAGAATTATAATTACTTCGGGCTGATCATTACGGCAGACGTTTAGGGGAGAGAACGAGGATGGAAAATCTTAATGATGTCGCGTATCTAGACGAGAGCGCCCTGGTGTCCACCGACCCGTTCGACGAGGACGCGGACGGGCTATCCTGGCGCGAGGCAAACCTGCCACACGGCCGCCGCGCGTTCGACGCACTCCTGGCGCTTGACCGCGAGTTGGAGCAGACTACCGCCGAGGCCCAGCGGCGCATAGCGGAATTGGAACACTTGCTTGCGCTCGAGCGCGAGTGGGTGGAAGCCGAAACCGCGAAGCAGGCTGGTGCCCGCAGTTTCTACGAGTTACGGCTTCGCGCTTACGCGGAGCGGGAGGCGGCGCGAACAGGGTGCAAAACGGTGGACTTCCCCAATGGCTCATTCAGCCTGCGGGCGCAACAGCCGGAGTGGCGTTACCCAACGACGATGGCAGACGAATACGGCTACATGATCGACGCGCTCAAAGCCGCCGATCTCGTTCATGAGGTCGTTGCCTACGCGCCTGACAAGAGGGCGATCAAGGATGTCGCGACCGTTACCCCGTCCGGCTCCGTTTACCTGCCGGGGCAAGAGGAGCCTCTGCCCGGCGTAACCGTGGTAGAGCGCGTGGATGCGTTCAGCTACCAGGGGAGGTGAGGAAGGAATGATTGAAGTCGCCTATGTTATCGGTCTCCTTTCATCTAACATTTTGGCGTTCTGGTTTGGACGCGTTTACGAGCGAACACGAAGAGGTCAATAAACCTTTCCGATTTGGCGCGTTTGCTGGTGCGTTCCGGGCTGATGCATTCTGAGCAATTCAAGTGCGAACACGAAGCAGCGGAAGTGCTGTTCGCGCAAATGAATAAGTTTTTGAAAGGGGATGCGCTATGAAAGAGCGCCCGATCATCTTCAGCGGGCCGATGGTTCGTTCGATCCTCGCCGACCAGAAAACCCAGACCCGGCGGGTGATACGTAACCCCGAGCGGCTAACTTGGTGTCCATACGGAGCGCCGGGAGGAGGTGACACGCTCTGGGTAAGAGAGACTTGGGCTTATCCGCGAGATACGTGCTCAGTGTGTGGTGATTTAGTTTACGGCGACGATTGCCGATGCGGGGATTGTGCGTCAGGCCCAATCCTCTACAGAGCGACAGATACTTACGATGGCCCCTGGAAGTCCTCGATTCACATGCCCCGCTGGGCATCGCGCATAACCCTGGAGATAACCAGGGTGCGCTGTGAGCGGCTGTGGGAGATAACCGAGGAGGACGCGATAGCCGAGGGATTCGAGAGCCGCGTGGCATTCGCGGCCTGCTGGGATAAGCTCAATTTGGAACGCGGATACGCCTGGGCGGGTAACTGGTGGGTTTGGGTTATTACGTTCAAGCGCATGGAAGAGGAGTGAAGGAGGAGAAATGATTAACGCGGAGACGATTGCATGGTTACGCGGTAGCATGAACGGCAAACCTGCAAAAGACGCAGAGTTAGCCGACGCCCTGGAGACCCTGGCTCGTGCATACCTGGCCGACGCGGGCGACGACGCGCCGCAGGCGGACCTGGCCCGCGCCATACTCGGAGAGGAGAGGAGAAGTGATGGGAGACACCCGGAACCCGTTTAGCGCGGACTATAACGCCGAAGAAGTGATAGAGCAGCAGGACACACATATTGTCCGTCTCACATGCGAGCGCGACGAAGTGCGGGCCGAAGTGAAGCGGCTGCGGGAGTGCTTGGAGTCTTGGCTGGACCAGGCCAAGTGTGAGGACGCTCCAGCACTGTTGGCTGAGACGGCGCGGGTTCTTGGGCGCGAAGCAAAGACCGCCCCTGAGCCCGAGGCCCCGCGCTTGGCAGAGGTGGAACGGCTGAGGGAGCGTGTCACGGAACTGGAGGCACTAGAGAATTGCATAGCTTACGTAAGCTATGCAACACACGGTATGTGTGTTGCGTTAAGACGATCAGAGGGTGACTATCTGCTTGACGTATACACGCAGTATCAGTCTGATCCCAAGGCGTGGAGAATGGTGAAGAGATACCAGCGAATAACCGAAGCATTCGGCAAACTCCGCGAGCTCGGACTGTGGCCGGTGTAGGAGGTGAAAAATGAGTGACCAGTTAGACCGCGACATTGAAGCCGCGAAGAGGGTGCCCGTAGACTGCGAAGTGGTAAGAGATGGCCGAATACGCGACTCGCACCTGGAAAGCGAAACAGGCGTTACTACTGACAAAAAAGAGATTCTTGAGGCCGCTTGCGCGGCCCCGCGCCTGGCAGAGGAGGTGGAACGGCTGAGGGAGCAGTTAGTCCTGTTGACCAGAAAAACACAGGACAGGTTGCTTGGGCATGTTTCCGAGGTGACCAAGTGCCTGCGCGAAGAAGTAAAAGTATTGCGCCAGTTTATCGGGATCACGAATGACGCTCTTTCTACGGACGATGCGCTGAAGGTGGAGCGTGAGAAGTATGCCACGTTAGAGAAAATAGGCGAGGCGATCCACGGCGTAAGGAAGTGCCGGACGTGCGCGAACAGAACCGATGAAGTCAAAGTTGACGAACATCGTGGGTGCAACAGGATATGGGGTTGGAAGGATAACCCCGCGTTTGTCGCGCAGGTTGACGGCGACTTATGGTTCTTGACCGAGCCGGACTTCGGCTGTGTGCTATGGGAGGAGAAGAAATGAAGGTTCAGTGCCCAGCTTGTGGCTGTAATATGCACTGGTTAGAATGGCCCATGATGAGTGGGACGGCAAGATGTATTTGCCCCAGGTGCAAGTCAACAGCGGATGTTAATTGTGATGAGTTACTCCGTCGAGGCAGTACGTTGTATGACAGGTGTATTCTTTGCAACACATTACTATCCCGGGATCCTCGTTACTGGTGCCAACCAATTGATGACAATGAGAACCAACCGGTTTTCACAGACAGGATAGTGCGTGAGAAGTGCGCCAATCCCGGATGTGCCTCACTTGTGTGGGGTAAAACGCGCGCGCAGCGCTATTGTTCAACGTGTCGCCAAAAGAAGAGAAAGGTCGATCTGCATGAATGACTGCGAGAAGGTCAGGGCATGTTTGTACCTGGAACTGGAAGCGTGGCAGGTTGAATATAACGATAAAATAAAAACAGCCTGGTTTGTCCAATGCCTCGCCGCGAACATTCGTAAGATGCGAGAGGAAAGAGAGAAGCTCCGTAACGCCGGTCAAACCACCGGCAATTCATAAGCCGCGTCACACTTCCGCAAGCTCTTCGTATTCCACGGACGGCTATTCACCCCCGCGCGAGAATGAGACTCTAGCGTGACGCCACGGATAACGAGCCACACATGACCAGTCCGCAGGAAGCGCGGCCTGATGAAGCAAATAAACAGTCGGTTATCGGACTTAGCATAGCTAACATCCGCGTAGTACAGCAGTTCATGCAGCTTGTTTTCCCGGCACCATTCCCGCTGCTTCCATGAGCCGTCTGGCAAAACGAGCTTACCGCCGGTGGCGTTGTAAATTAAATACCGAACGAATCCCGAACAGTCGATACGCTTGATCTCGCTCGGATCGCAGTCAATGCGCGGCGCTTTCGCCCCTAGCTTATACCGCACCCGCTTATACATCTTGGTATAAAGCCTGGTAAGTTTTTTCAGGTTTACGGGAACCATTATTCCACCTCGGATTCAATATCCTCTGCCCAGATTCCGCTATCCCGTGCCCAGTTCTCCAACAACATGCCCACGAACGCGCGAAGCGGCCAGTCCGGGTTTAGCTTTTGGAACTCGGCCAGGTTCTTCTCATTCTGCTGCTCCAAGTATTCAGTGACCGGAATGCCGAATAGCTTCAAGTACTTCCGCAAGCCGCCGGGTTTCGCGGGAACATGCCACTGCGGGAGCCGTATCCCGCGCAGCTTCGCCAGACGGTCCCACTCGGGGCTGTCGAGGAAGTCACGCCGCAGGTACGCCCCGCGATCGCGCGCTGCTTTCAAGGCTAATTGTGGATTCCCTTTGAATCTGGTTTCTTTCGTGAGGAGCACTCCTGGCATCGTGTTTTTCCTCCGTGAACTGCATGTTAGCGAGTAAAACGGGTCGTTTATGTGTTTTCCTGGTATTGGGTCCACCGCTAAAGGTTGCCCCTGGAAAACACTACTATTCAGGGGGTTCTATTCCGCCCGCCAGTTTTCCTGCCGCTTTCTTCCGCCGAGCGCATATCTGCCGGATAGCCAAACGTATGAATATCTCGGGTACCACCCGCAGGGGCTTGATCGTCCGCATGGCGGCGACCGCGATCTCCTCCAGCTCCTCGTTTGATAGCTTGCCGTCCGCGTTCGCTTTCTCCGCCAGGGCCACGGCCTCCGCGGCCACGCGAAGGATAGCCTCCCGGTTGGCCCACAGCGCGAACAGTCCGGTCACTACCCACCCGCCAACACTTCCACCGATCATCATTACCTCCGTCTATGCCCCCGGCGTGACACGGTCCGTGCAATCCGCTGCTATCAGACAGCCGAACTGCCGCAGGTCCTCGCGCAGTTGTTTCACATCGATGCTTAGATCCTCGATGCGCCGTGCCTGCTCCACGCGCCACTGAGATGCCTCATCCCAAACGGCCTTCTCCTCTGCCAATCGTTGGACTGCCCGGCGCTCCGGCCTGCCCAACGACCACTTCAGAAATTCAATTGCCGCAGTGGCTATCAAGGTGCAAATGGTGGTGAGGGTTACAACTATCGCGGTGTCTCGCGCGGGGTGATCCATCGTTAGTCCTTAATGCCGGGAAGACCGGCTTTAGAATTCGCGGCGTGTTACCGCCTTGGCATGTTGCTGTAGGTCTGAACGCCTGCGCCAGCCAGACCAAGTCCGATGATAGGTATAGCGCGGTGTAGCGGCTGGTCTTTTAGCACCTCATAGGCCGTTTCCGCCGAGAACGGCAAAGCGGTTTTCAGCGCGTGCAGCCCTTTTTTCGCGTTGGTGTCCAGTTTTTCACCGACAGCGGTCTTCCCGGTATGCAAGTCAACCCCAAGTGCTATCAATGGCGCGAACGAATAGCGTCCGTAGTTGCTAATCGTTCGCATGAAGTCGGCGTCCCACTTCTCGTCACCCCAGGGGCGCGTTGAATACCCCTTGCCGGTAGCGAGCCGCGAGAGTAGAGTCAACGTGGACTTCCACCCGCCGCTGCCTATGTCTACGCGCGTCTTTCCCCACCGCAGTTGAAGAATGTCCGGACTGCCGGGGTGCTTCAGTTCCACGTCAGCGCCCATAAGTTTCCCGAGAAGCGCCAGTCCTACCCAGGTGCCGATCCACGCTAAGAGGTCCTGCGCATACCACCAGCGCAGCTTCCAGCTTCCCTTGAAGAACGGGTTTGCTATCTGGAAATGGGAGATTCGGTTTCTCGGTGCGAAGAACACGCTGCTCAGATTCACAGTGGAACGCCCGCTGATACTACCCATGCCGCTGAGGATGTTAATCTTCGCCGCGATAGCCTTGCGGTTGTCCAGCGTATTCAGACCGGCCCGTTCCAGGCGTTTCACTTCCCCATCGAACACCATCACGCGCATTGTGTTTAGCATAGTGGCGTAAGCGCGTTGAGAGGCTTTCACTCCCATGCCTACACCCAGGGGCAGGCGCTCCGCCAGGTTGCTCATGTTCGTTTCTTCGCGCTCCGAGAGCGGCCCATCCCAGGTCGTGAGCTTCAGGCCAGCCTCTTCACGCACCGGATGGAAGTCGCTTTCGTGAATCGCGAGGTGAATCTTCCATGCGTTGTCGGAACTGAAGAGAGCCTTGAATTGCGCGCGCGCCGCGCGGCTCCCAAGTACTGGGTGTCGCGTAATGAGCTTGAAACCCTGCCTGCCGGTGGCGCTTATGTCGAAACTTGCCTTCAGGGAACGGAAGAAGTTTTGAGCCCCTGCCGTCAGGCGGAACCCTTTTTCCGCGAAACTGCGCGGTATGAGCTTTTCCGTCTCGCGGCGCACGTCCGCCTTGAGTTCCTCGATGTTTCGCTTTACCCGCCACTCCGAGGCTTCCAGAGGAGTCGGCTTTTTCTTCGGCCCCAGGATCGCCTCGCGTAATTGCCGGTCTGTAAGGTCTGGAATGTGCTGCCGCATGGCGTCGGCTACGTCCGCGAACTTTATGTAACCCTTGAGCGCGAATAACTCCAAATAGTCACGAGCTATCTTATACACAAGCTCGGATGCTTCCGCGGTTAGCCCGGTAATATCGTAAACCTTGAGTTGCCCGAGATTCTTCAGTTCATTCAGGTGGGCGTCCAGGTCCTTCTTAATCTTTTCGGCTGTGCGGCGCGCGCCTTGCTGTCGCTGCACCTTCACCTTCTCGCGGTTTATCGCGGCGTTATTCGCGGCGTTATTCGCCGCGAGTTCAGCGGCGGTGGCCTGCTGCTTTTCAATATCGGCTTGAATTGCCGCTAATTGCGCGCGCGCCTCTTCAATCTTCTTACCGTACTCCGCGAACGTTGCCGCCTGCTCCGGGTCAAGCTCGGCACGTTTGGCTTTTCTGGCGCGGTGCAGGACACGAGCGGTCGAGTAATCTTCCCGGATGATCATCTGCCGGGCGTAGAGGGAACGGCCTAACTCGCTGCCTACCTTGTAAAGCGCATTATGGTATTCGGTGAACTTCGCAAGGCGGTCCTCGTAGGTGTCACCGGCGGACTCGAACGTCGCGTCATCTTTCTCCGCGAGCGCGTCATCCCGGCGCTTCTTCGCAGATAATAGTTCGGCGTGAACCTTATTCGCTGCTACCAGTATGGCCGCTTGCTGTCGCGAATTCAAGGCATCCCCGTTGTTCACGCGGGCCACGAAGGAATCCGCGTCGGCGTCAAGGTTGTGCTCTATAACGTAATCAACATCTTCCTGCCAGGATCGCCGCTTCTTCTCCGGGATATCAATGCCCATCTCGGTGAATACGGATTCCGTATCGGCGTGCCTTGCCGAGCCGCCCCAGGGTTTTGTTGTGGATTCCTGGCCGTGCATTTCCTCAGTCACAGGCGCGGCCTGTTCTCCCGTCTTCTCGGGAGTGGGTTTCGGTGTTCGTTTGGGCGCTACCTTCGGCTTTGCTTTTTCCGCCGCCTTCGCCTTGCTTGCCGCGTACTTGGTGAGATACCTCCGCACAGGTTCGCCCATCGGGGTTTCAAGCGTTATCGTACCGGCGTCAAAGAGTGCGCGGAGCTTTGATTCCACGGCGGCTCGCTCATCGGCGGTTTGGAGGAGGGGATCTGCTTGCGGTGCTTGCTCGCCTGGAGTTACATTCGCGCTTGCCTTCGCGCGGGGGATGCGTCGGGTTGGCTTCTCTGCCCCTTCCTCTCGCCCCCCTGTCCACTTGTCGAATACCGCTCTCACTTCCGGGTGAACCCGCTCCTCAATCTTTGTGCCCTTCAGCGTGCGGTAAATGCCGTGCATCCAGGCGGAAATCTTCGCGAACACGGCCTTGATCTGCGCGTTGGGCGCTTTCCCGTCGCGCCAGTAGCGCTCGTACATCCGCGCAAAGCGCTCCTCCTGTGGTTCGTTCCATTTGCCATCTTTCACGCCCAGGGCGCGTTCCACAACGGCGGTGTCTGAGGCGTTCATGATGCCCGTGCGGTAGGCGTGCGCGGTTTCGTGCAGGAGGGTGGAAAGGTCGGAGCCTTGCAGGAGGGTGAGGACGCGGGAGGTGGGGTGGTAGAAGCCTTTGGTTTGCTGGTGGAGAATGTTGGGGTCGGCGGGGTCGTAGGTGCCACGGTTGCCGATGGCGGATTTGATTTGCGTGGGGGAGAAGGCAATCCATACATTATGAGGCTTACTCCCAACAACACTACCCCCATTGTGCCTGATGCCGTCATACCCCGCAGCGCGCAAAATGTTGTTTGTGCCGTCCTTGCCATAAGTGCTTGCCATTAAATCGTAAACATAGCCAGCGGTATTCCCGATGCTTGATTTGTCTCTGAACTTTTCCGAGATCATCTTTGGGGTATATGACGCAGAAGGTCGCACGGGGCCATTATACGAATCTACCGCGTCGGCTATTGCACTAAGTTCTTTGTTGGTGTACAGAAATCCGTTGTAATCATACGGGTTGTTGATCGTGAGGTTCGTCGGGTACACCCCAGGGCTTCCAAGGCCTACCCTGTTAACTTTTAGCCGTTGGCGTAGTTCGGAGGCTACGCTGTACCCATTGTTGTCGTCCGCAAGGTAATTCCGGAAAGCCTCATCCCCTTGCTGAAACGCTTTGTATGCGTTTCCCGCTTCACGTCTAAATACCAAGTCCTCTCTCGCCATTCTGTCCACATTGTTTGAGTGGAAATACCTTCTGGCGAGATCCATCTGCCTCTTTGTAAGTGGTTGCTCTATGGAATGTTCTTGCCCCTTCGAGACGTACGATGACGCAATGTCTCGATCTTCTGTGAAGTAGAATCCAGATCCAAACAGCGCTTCTTTGTCCTGTTTTGTTATGTCAAACGAATCGAAGCCTGTTGACGAGGAGCCGTGGTATACCACGAGCGGCTTGCCCTGCCCATCAACAACCTTGCTCTTGCCAAACCACCGCTTGAACGCGGGCGTGCTGGTGTCCTGCCGCAGCGCGTCCTCCCCCGGCGTTCCCTGCCCTTCCACGCCGGAGAACGATTTGCCGATTAACTCATCCGTGCTGATTCCCTGGGCTTTCGCCATGAAGTCGGCGGTAACCAGCGCGGCGTCAACATGATCCTCGGGGATGTGCGGGGCCACCTCGCGCACACGGGCGCGGAAGGTGTCGCGGGTGAGTGCGGGGGTTGGCTGTGTCAAACTACGTATATATTCAGTTTTCGCCTTCAGTCTTGCAATGTCTTCGGGGGTGTCGTGTAGGCTGTCAGAAGGTTCTCCGAAGTCAGGTACTTCAGCCGCAGGAGCGGTTTCAGCGGGTTGCTGAATCGCCGGGGTTTGCTGAACAGCCTTCGGCTTGCGCGGCTTCGGCGTCTCGGTGAAGTTCAGGGCTTCCAGGAGGTCGGGGGGCAGGGTGGTGTCCGTGTTTGCGGGAGGCATGACAGGCTCCACGGGCGCGGCAGGCGCGGGCGTTGCTTCAGGCGTGATAGCGGGTTCGACAGGAGTGACCGGCACCGCGTAGTCTTCCTCGGACATATTCAGCAAGTCTATATCTTCCTGAGTAAGCTCGGGCGCGGCCTCTTGCGCTGGTGCCATTTCCTGGGGCGTAGGGGCTTGCTGTGGCGTTATCGGCTCGGAAACGGGTATTGGTGCCACTGGAGGTAATATAGGCGCTTGTGGGGCTTCTACGGGCGGTTTCGTGGGTATCGTTGCGGCATAGGCAAGTTGAGCGGTACGGGCGCGTTCACCAAGACGGGTAAGTCTGCGGGTAACACCAGCGGGCGCTTTAGCGGCAAGCTCCTGCTCATTAGAAACGCCATGCTTCAGCAGCAGGCGAGCAAGCTCGTTCTCATGAACGCGCGTAGCGCGAGCCGCTTCCAGTTGCGCGGCTTTAGCGGTTACGTCTTGCCGGTTGCTAACAGCGCCGATACCACCGAACAACGCGGAAGAATAAAGCGTTGGTACTACAGCCGCCTTGCCCGCTTCAAGGCTAGTCTGGCCGGTATTTATTCCAGCACCCTGCCGCAGGGCGTTTTGAGAGTAGGAAGTGGCAACCTCAGTAGGCACTTCGGTAGACGCGCTCTTGATGAAGCCGGAAACTATTTTCCTGGCGAAAGTGAGAGCGCCTTTAGCGGCTGCTTTGCTCAGACCAGGAGCGATTACGCCGAGGGCTTTCGCGGGGCCGATGTTTCCTGCAAACTCGAATCCAGCCTCCGACAGCGCCGAAAGGATTCGCCTGCCCTTTTGGGAACGCGGGTCTATCCCGGCCTTCTCCAAGTCCTTGCCGAAGTCATAATACTCCGCGCCGCCGAACATAAGTCCGGGAGCGGCTAACATACCCAACGGGCCAAGTGGGGCGGCCAAAGCGCCTGTGAGGAGCGATGGGCCGACGCTTTCGCTCGCGGCCTGGAATAATTGAGCGCCGGGGCCGCTGGTCAAGGCGCGCGCTTGCAAATTCGGATCGCTCTCCAGGAGTTCCTCGGTTTCCTGAATATACTGGTCGGTATTCAGCCCCAGGTTCTTGGCTAACTTGGCAATATTAACGTCCGTACGAACACCCGCGTGCAAAACTGCTGCGCCAATATCGCGCAGGATGTCTGCAGACGATGCGGGCTTACGTCTGAGACCAGGCATAGGGTCAGGAGCGGGCGTTCCCGGCACATAAGGATGAAACGCAATCGGCGGGCCTGTAAGGCGCGGGAGAGGCTTGTCCGGCACCAAATAACCAATAGCTTCTTCTACGGCACTCAGCGCGCGCCGGGCAGGGGAAGGCTTTTTACGCTTTTTACGTTCCTCGCCTGCGGCGATTCGCTGCCGCTCAATGAACACCGCGCGTTTGACGCGCGATTCCATCTGTGCTATCGCGCTGTCGCTAAATTCAGTCATTTAGGTTTTCCTACGAACTCTCGAATACGATTTTCAATGTAGAACGGTATCTCCTCGTAAGGGATTGGCTTTCCGTTTCTCTTGATGATTCCTTTCATGATTCCGAGGAGTATTGATTCCGCTGTCTTCCGCACAGTTTCAGGGTTCTTTTTTAAACTATATTCGGAGGCGCCGCGAATCATCTCCTCGGTAGCCTTAGTATATTTGGGAATAGGCGAACCGCCCTTTTTACCGCCCTTAGGAACGCCCTTGGCTCCCTTGCCTTTCCCGGCAACCGTGCTTCCGCCGCTTCTGCCGGAGCCTCTCGCGTTGCGCCGGCGCTCTCGCTCAGCGTCTATCTCCTTTGCCGTTCTTATCCTGTATGCATTACTTCCGGCAGTCACTGCGTAACGGGGAGGCATACTGGTTCCAGGGGGCAAACCTAAAGCAGATGTTGTCGGCTGAGACAACGTAATTAATGGTTCTGCTATATTGCTCCGGCCCTCTGCTTCGGCTTGTGACTTCAGATAGAAGATTTTTGCTTCGTTCAAAGCCTTCTCTCTCGCTTGCTCATCTGGGTAACCTTTAGCTTTTAGATCCCAGTACGTCGCTTGCGCCATGTTTTCCGCTACTTGCAGCATCTGCACGGCGCGAGCCGGAGTCAGCTTGCCGGTTTTC
>ERZ1292629.1448-Hain-H43-01um-R1-1448-length-22934-cov-8_pt1 | contig 22934 bp, 23 predicted proteins | sample MGYA00564399_ERZ1292629 | MGnify/ENA primary metagenome ERZ1292629 (study PRJEB36523, sample SAMEA6512636) | groundwater metagenome | collected 2019-01-08 | study: AquaDiva: Metagenomics assemblies of 32 groundwater samples | reverse complement strand
AAACCGCTTGAAGATTATTTTGAATTATAATAATTTTTATGATCCGTGAAAAATCAGCTGGAATAATCGTCTTCCGCCAAAATCCGCGAGATGGCTTGCAGTACCTCGTTTTATATCATCGGGGCAGTTATTGGAATTTTCCCAAAGGTAAGGTGGACGAGGGCGAGAGCGAAATGGAGGCGGCCTCTCGGGAGTTGAAAGAAGAGACGGGAATTGATAAGATAGAAATCATTGATGGCTGGCGCCAGCAGACGCAATTCTTTTTCAATGAAGGCCGGGAAGGCAAAAAAGAATTGATTAAGAAGGATTTTATCATTTATCTGGCCAAGTTGCCGGAAGGGCAGGAAGTAAAAATTTCTCATGAGCACAATGGCTACGGCTGGATGGACGCGAAAACCGCCGGCAAATATCTGCGTTTTAAGAATTTGAAAGAGATTTTAGCGGAGGCGGATTCGTATGTGAAAACAATTAAAAAATAATAAATAAAAATGACGAAATTTTATGCCAGAAACACAAATCGGCAAAATCACTCACTACTTCGGCAAAATTGGCGTGGGCGTGATCGAGCTTGACAAGGGCGAGCTTAGCGTCGGTGACACCATCAAAATCAAGGGTCACGGCGACAAGGAATTTGAACAGGTAGTCACTTCCATGCAAGTGGAACACCAGGAGGTCACCACGGCTAAGCCGGGCGAAGCCGCTGGTCTCAAAGTGGACCAGCCGGTCAAAGAGGGTGACTTGGTGTTTAAAGTGGAATAAATTCATTAATTCCCCAATTCCCCCTCCCCTTGTATTAAGGGGAGGGTTGGGGAGGGGTCTTAAAATAAATTTTATTCAAGACCACCCCCTCGCCCCCTCCTTAAAATAAGGAGGGGGGAGTTAAGGAATAAAGATTCACATGCCGAAGTTGTTACTCCATTCTTGCTGCGCTCCTTGCAGCGGATTTTTGGCGCGCGAGCTGTCGCGCGATTTTAAATCGCAAGCCGTCAAAATCCCCAGCGCGGATTTTTACGAGACCGATTTATACCGCCATTATGGAAGAAATCGGAGATGCGAAGCCTCGGCCGTTAGGCCGACTGGCTTCGAGGTGGCGATATATTATCAAAATTCCAATATCTGGCCGGAGGAAGAATATCAGAGAAGGCGAGATGAAGCAAAAAAGTTTTTTACGCGGGAAGGGTTTGAATTTTTTGAAGACGATTACAATCACAGCGACTGGCTGAATTTTATTAAAGGCCTTGAGAGTGAGCCGGAAAGAGGCAAAAGATGCGAAGAGTGCTACCGCTATCGTCTCGCTCGGGTGGCCAGATTCGCCAAATCGCGCGGTTTTGATTTTTTCGCTTCCACTCTTTCAATTAGTCCGCATAAAGACGCTGAACTGATTAATCGCTTGGGCGAAGAAATCGCCAAAGAAAAAGGCGTTGAATTTCTATCCGGCGACTGGAAAGCGGGTGGCGGATTTGACCGAGCGTCGGCGCTAAGCCGCCAAGAAGGATTTTATCGGCAGAATTATTGCGGCTGTGAATTTTCGAGTGGGACAAAGTAATTAAAAAAGTGGTATAATAAATTTATGCAACCCGACAAATGGCAACAACTCAAGGGCCAGCTTCAAGATACTTTCAAGGACGTTGAGATTAAAGTGGAACCCTTAGGGGAAGGTCCAGGCGAAAAAGAAATCGTTTTATTCACCGGCCCTTTAGGCAAGATGAAATTGGAATATACCACGCGGCCGATGGTGGTGGATAAAGTGACCCACGGTTCGCGCCGCATCGGCTCCCAGACGGCGGTGGAATATATTTATTCGGACAGCGAATTTTCCCATCAGCTCAAAGCGTTTAAGTGGGACGACGAACAAAATGATTGGCTGGAAATAGATATGAAGGAATCGTTTAAATTGGATTAAAAATAATTATGTCATTTTTCAAAATCAAACAAGAAAAAAAGTCCGAGGTGATGCTCGCTGGAATTTTAACCGGCATTATTGAAGTCTGCTACATTTTTTTAGTCGGTTATTTTATTATGAGCGCCAACGCTTTATTTCCGGCGGCCGGCAACACGATTTTTGCCATTGTCACGATGCTGACTTTACTTGTCATTAGCGTGGTAATTTCCGGCGTCTTGGTTTTCGGCTTGCCGGTTTATTATTTCATCCAAAAAAAGAATCGGGAAATCGTCTGGTCGCTGGTCTCCACTTTCGCGACGATTTTTGTCCTTTTTGTTGGCATAATTTTTTGCTTATTATTTTTATTTTAAATAAATGTTTACCGAGATAAAAACTTCTTCAAAAATCGGCTTGGGGGTAATTTCGGTCGCCATAATTGCCGTGGTTGGGTTTTTCGCCTTCACTTGGTACCAGAACAGTTCCGTCAAGCCGGAAAGATTGCCGGTGGCGGTTGATTTGGCAAAGCTTCAAAGCGATTACCGGGCGTCTTTTACAAAAATTATCGGCGATTACTTGTCGCAAGCCGAAAAGGAAAGCAATTTGTTAAGCCCCGGATTTTTAGAAGAAACGAAAAGCGTTGAGGCGAAATTCCTGGCGCTGCGGGTGCCGGCTGACCAAAAGGACACGCACCTCGCCGTCGCCTTGGCTTTGGCGGAAATCGAGAAAAATATCAACAAAGGCGATTTGGAAAAAATCTCGCCGCAGCTCGGCGTGATTAGAGGTATTTTGGCGAAGTTTTAATATTTTTTACGCATGGTTTTTTTACTCAATCGAATCCTGCCTTTTGTTTTGCCGCTTTTATATTTTTTATCTTTGAAATTTTTATTCGTCTTCAGCGGCTATTGGCATGTTTTTTTAATCCTGATTCTGGTCGGCGATTTTATTTTTTTCTTTTTTTTAAACAAGAAAGTAAAAGACCGGAAAGTATTTTTAGTTTTTCTCCATTCGATTATTTTTGTCTTAGTCGGCTTCGCTTATGTCGTCATTCTGGACAGTCGTCTTCTCATCAATCTTTTTGTCGTTTTTTGGTCGGTGGTCTATCTGATCTATTTGGAATCGATTTTCCATTTTTTTTATCGGACGGACAAAGTCATCTTGATTGATTTCGCCAACATTGTCGCTTATGTCAATCTGGCTGCTTTTTTTCTGATGATGGTCGTCTTAGTCAACTTCAAGATTTTTTTGAATCTGGCTTGGTGGTGGCTGATTTTAGTCGGTTTTATCGGCGCCTTTGTCTTTTGTTTCAACCGTTTTCTGGTTTTAAACATTGACAAAAAGATAAATTTGCTTTATTCTCTGATCATTGCCGCGATTTTGGCGGAACTGTCGTGGGCGCTCCTCATTCTGCCGGTCAGTTTTTTCGTTTCATCTTTGATAATGGCGGTCGCTTATTACCTTTTCAGTTCTTTGTCCGCTTTAAAATTTCAGGAAAAACTGATGCGGCTGACAGTTTTAAAATATTCAGTTTTTGCTCTAATTGTTTTGATTTTAGTGCTGGCAACAGCGGTGTGGATTTAACATTAAAATAATGAAGAAAATAAGCAGCCAAATAATTATTATCATCGCTTTACCGATTGTTTTCGGTTTTCTCTCGGGTATCCTGGCCTTTTCTCTTTTCGGCAATTCGGGGCTCAACTTGCCGTTTCTTGGCCGAGTCAATATTTTGGGCGTTGACATTGACCGGCAAATTGTCATTGACCAGCCGAGAAGCGTGATTATAGAACAAGATTTGCAAATCAGACAGATGGAAGACAATATTTTGCCGGCCCTGGTGAGTCTTTATCCTGTTAGAAATGTTAATAATCCTCTAAATCAAGCTTATTTGCCTTCGGAGATAATGGGTCAAGGGTTTATTCTGACCGCCGACGGCTGGCTCATCACGACCAAAAGCGCGATTCCCAGTCTCACGGCCGAATATTCGGCGGTTGGCTATCAGAACAAGGAATACCAAGCGGGCGGTTTTATTGAAGACAAGACGACGGGAATAGTTTTTGGCAAAATGGCTGGCGCCTCCGGACTCACCGTGGCAAAAATTGGCGCTTCTAAAAATTTGTCGGTCGGTCAGACGGTTTTGGTCGCCTCAAAAAGAGATGAATTATCTTTGGCGCACATCAAACGGATCGGCTATGAAGTAAAAGTCCGCCAGGATTTAATCCAATCGTCGGATAAATTAAATAAAGAATTTTTTCTTGATATTGATTTGGGTGGTTTGGAAAATGGCGCGGTCGTGGCCAATTTGAAAGGGGAAATTGTCGGCATCGTGGACGGCGGCCGGGTGGTAATGGCTGATTACTTCAGTGGTTTAATCAATCAAGTTTTAAGCAATCAAAAAATCAGCCGGCCGGTTTTGGGGATAAATTACATTGATTTGGCCCACACGGACGGACTGTTTGGCAGAGGCGAAAAAGGCGCGCTGGTTTTGGGCGCTCCGCCAAAAGGCGCGCCGGCTTTCGGCTTAATCAAAGACGGCGAGGTGATCAAAAAAGTCAATGATGTTGAATTGAGTTATTTCACCAGTTTGTCCGAGGCGACGAGCGGCTTTAAGCCGGGCGACAAAGTGGATCTCCTAATTTTCCGCGCCGGCAAAGATGAGGAAGTTCAGGTGACTTTGAAATAATTTTATACTAATTTTAGCTGGAAACATCTGGCAAGCATTAAGACCTAATATTTTTTGGGTGGAAAGGAGGCCAGATGTTCGCCAAGAAGAAAAGCGGGCCGAAGTCGGCGACCGCGCCATTTGACCAGCAAAGGGAGAAGGGATTGACTATTGTCGAGTTTGTCGGGCGGATGAAGCAGACGGCGGGGGACGGTTATTTGGCCGCCGCTCTTTCCGAGTTAAGACGGATGTACTGCGGGGACGCGAGTTTGAACCCCAAGAAAGGAGGGCCTTGCTCTTTGAATTGGCGGGACATCTCTTTGAAAAGTCTCACTCTGGAGCAACTTGGAAGATTGCTCAATTCGGCTGATGGCTACGCGACTATTAGACTCGGCTGGTTTGGCCGGAAGGCGGTAATTTCTCGGTTTTTCCGAGTTTACCATCGAAAAAAGAAGTAGCCCGTCTTGTCGCGGCTTTGGCTTCTCGCCATCGCCGCTTTTTTATCCCGCAGTGAAAATTTTTTTTCCGCCTCTGGCGGATAATCGAAATTCTACTGCGGGATTATTTGTTTTTTTAACCTTAATATTATAAAATATAGCAGAGAATCCAGACCTCTCCAGGAGAGGTTTTTGGCTTTATAATAATTACCAATTACCAGTTACCAGTTACCGCCATGTTCGTCCACCTCCACACCCACTCCCATTACTCCCTGCTTGACGGCTTGGGCAAGATTGACGAATTGGTCAAAAAGGCGGCTGATTTGAAAATGCCGGCTTTGGCTTTGACCGACCATGGCGTGATGTACGGCGCGGTGGAATTTTATAAATCCTGTAAAAAGGCAGGCATCAAGCCGATTATCGGCGTGGAGGCCTATGTGGCGAGAAACGGCCACTTGGACAAGCGGCCGAAAATCGATGAGAGGCCGTATCATCTGATTTTGCTCGCCAAAAACGAAATCGGCTATCGTAATTTAGTAAAGCTCACGACCATCGCCCATTTGGCAGGATTTTATTACAAGCCGAGAATTGATTTTGAATTGCTTGAAAAATATCACGAGGGGCTGATCTGTTCCACGGCTTGCCTCGTCGGCGAATTGGCCAATAACATTATTGGCGGCAACTTGAACGCGGCCAGGGAGATGATTATTAGGTATCAAAATCTTTTCGGCCAGGAAAATTTTTATTTGGAAGTTCAGCATCATCCCAGTCTGTCGCATCAGCTTTTGGTCAATCATCATATTTTTGAACTGGCGAAAGAAACCGGCGCGCCGGTCGTCGCCACCAACGATGTCCATTATCCGAACAAGGACGACGACTTCGCCCAAGACGTGCTCCTGTGCATTCAAACTAAAAAAGTCTTATCCGAGACCGACCGGATGTCGTATGTGGGGGTGGATTTGTCTTTCCGTTCGGCCGAAGAGATGAAGGAAGATTTTAAGGACCACCCTGAAGCGGTGGAAAATACGCTCAAAGTCGCCGAGCTTTGCGATTTTGAATTGCCTCTCGGCCAGCCGATTTTGCCGAATTTTCCTCTGCCCGAACAGATGACGGCCGATGATTATTTAAGGCAGCTTTGCGAAGAAGGCATCATCAAGCGTTTTGACGGGCAAGTGGCGCCGGCGATTAGGGAGCGGATGGAATATGAGATCTCGGTGATTAAAAAGACCGGTTACGCCGGCTACTTTTTGATTGTCCAAGATTTTATCAATTGGGCGAAAAATAACAGCATTGTCGTCGGGCCGGGACGCGGTTCAGCCGCCGGCTCCATTGTTTCTTACCTTACCGGCATCACCAATATTGATCCGATTAAATACGATTTGGTTTTTGAGCGGTTTTTGAACCCCGAACGCATTTCCATGCCTGATATTGACACCGATTTTGCCGACACGCGGCGCGATGACGTTCTTAGATATGTCTCGGATAAATACGGCCAAGACCGCGTCGCCCAAATCATCACCTTTGGCACGATGGCGGCGAGAAACGCCACCAGAGACGTCGGCCGGGTGATGGGGCTCCCTTACAACTATTGCGACCGCGTCGCCAAGCTCATTCCAATGAAGATGAATTTGGACGAGGCCACGCAAAGCGTGCCGGAATTCAAAGAAATTTTGGCCGAAGAAAAAGGCCAGAAACTGATCCAGATCGCCAAGCGATTGGAAGGCGTGGTGAGACATGCTTCCACTCACGCTTGTGGCGTGGTCATCACGCCCGAGTCTTTGGACAATTACAGTCCGCGCCAATTCGGCAGCCAAGGCGAAGAGTCCATCGTCATCCAATACGAAATGCACGCCGTGGAAGACCTGGGGCTGTTAAAAATGGATTTTTTGGGACTGGCCAACTTGACGATCATTGAGCAGACTTTGGAAATCATTGAAAAAATCCACGGCCTTAAAATAAATATTGACGAGATTCCGCTTGACGATAAAAAAACTTTCAAGCTTTTTTGCCAAAGCCGGACGACCGGCGTCTTCCAATTTGAATCTTCCGGCATGAAAAGATATTTGCGGCAACTCTTGCCGACCGAGCTGGAAGACATCATCGCGATGGTCGCCTTGTATCGTCCCGGTCCGATGGAATACATCCCCGATTTTATCGCCGGTAAGCACGGCCGCAAGAAGCCGAGCTATCTCCACCCCAAGCTTCAGCCGATTTTGGAGCGGACTCATGGCGTCGCCGTCTATCAGGAACAACTCTTACAAATCGCCCGCGACCTCGCCGGCTTCACTTACGGCGAAGCGGACATTTTAAGAAAAGCGGTCGGTAAAAAAATCAAAAAACTTTTGGACGAACAGGAAACTAAAATGGTTGACGGCATGGTCAAAAACGGGATTGACAAACCAGTGGCGAAAAAAATCTGGGAATTTATCCTGCCTTTCGCCGCTTACGGCTTCAATCGTTCGCACGCCGCCTGTTACGCGCTCATTGGCTACCAGACCGCTTATCTTAAAGCCAATTATCCGGCCGAATTTATGGCGGCTCTCCTTACCGCCGACCAAGGCAATACCGATCGCATCGCCATTGAGGTGGAGGAATGCCGGCAAATGGGCATTGAAGTCATGCCGCCGGATATTAATGAGAGCTATTCCACTTTTACGGTGGTGGCGGAAAGTTTGAAGACCGAGAAGCCGCGCGTTCGTTTCGGGCTTTTGGCGATTAAAGGGCTGGGTGAAAATATCGTCCGGACCATTATTAAAGAGAGAAAAGAAAACGGCCATTTCAAAGATTTGGAAGACTTCCTTAGCCGCGTCAAAACCAAAGACCTTAACAAGCGCTCTTTGGACGCGCTCATCAAGTCCGGCTGTTTGGACAGCTTGGGCGAAAGAAATCAGCTCCTTTTAAATATGGACAAGCTCCTGGGCTTTATCCAAGAATCAAACAAGAATTCCTTGAACGGTCAAGATAATTTATTTATGGCGATGCCCGAGGCGGACTTTAAGAAATTAAGATTGGAAAAAGTGGATGAGCTTGATAAGAGGCAGAAATTAAATTGGGAAAAGCAGTTTATCGGCCTTTATGTCTCCGAGCATCCGATGAAAGAATTTGAGGAGCATTTAAGCGGCCAGGTGGTAAGCTGTTCCATTTTGAAAAATTGCGCCACCGGCGCCGAGGTGCGGGTGGCGGGAGTGATCACGGCGATAAAAAAAATTCAGACGAAAAAAGGCGATTTTATGATTTTTGCCAAAATTGAAGATAGCGCTGGCGAAGTGGAAATTCTAGTCTTTCCTAAAATTTTGGAAAAAAACATTTATCTGTGGCAGGTGGACAATATTATCGTCTGTTCGGGCAAGATTTCCGACAAGGACGACGAGGTGAAGATTTTATGCGACCAAGCCGCGATTTTAAGCCGGGAAAACATCGCTGAAGTTTTCAATAATTTTGTCGGCCGCGGCAATAATGGCAGCAGTTTTAATCATCAAGAGCGCCAAGTGATCGTCAAATTGGACGAACCGCTTGGCTACGAAGCGGCCAAAGCAATGAAAGATGTTTTTTTGCGGCACCAGGGGAATTGTCAGGTGGAATTGTGGGTTAATCGGGCTGATGGCAATCGGCAAAGGATAAAAACCAGTTTTCGAGTGGATAATAATGAGCGGTTTTTGGCCGAGCTGGCAAAGATTTTGGGGGACGGTCGGGTGGTGGTTGGCTAACCCTCTAATTTCCCCTCCTTGTTTTAAGGAGGGGATAAAAGGGGAGGTCTAAATAATTGTATATTTTAATGCAATTTGTTATAATATAAGCATAAACATAATCCCGTTTTATGGCGGGAGAAAGGTGACAATAATGGAGATATTAACTAATTTTTTATTTGTCGGGCTTTTTTTAGCCCTGCTTTTGGTGGTGTGGTATTTTTTTTACGGCCGGGCTGGCAGTGGCGGCGGCAACACGGCTTCCATGCCGGTTTTAAATCGCTATGGCCGCGATTTGACCAAAGCGGCGAAAGAAGGCAAGCTTGACCCGGTGGTCGGCCGCTCGGAAGAGATTTCCCGCGTCATTCAGGTTTTGTCCCGGCGCACCAAAAACAACCCGGTTTTGATCGGCCGGGCCGGCATCGGCAAAACCGCGATTGTGGAAGGTTTGGCCTTATCAATCGCTAAAAGGCAAGTCCCGCCGGTTTTATTTACCAAGAGAGTTTTGGCTTTGGATTTGGCCGGCACTTTGGCCGGCACCAAGTATCGCGGCGAGTTTGAACAGCGCCTTAAAAAAATTACCGATGAAATTGCCGCGGCGAGAAGAATGATTATTTTATTCATTGATGAAATCCACATTTTGGCGGCGGCCGGCGAAGCGGAAGGGGCGCTCAACGCGGCGGATATTTTGAAGCCGATGCTGTCGCGCGGCGAGCTCCAAGTCGTCGGCGCGACTACCCGGGAAGAATACGAGCAGTATATTAAAAAAGACAAGACCTTGGATCGGCGGCTCCAGCCGATTTTCGTTTCCGAGCCGACGCCTAAGCAAACCGAAGCGATTTTGAAAGGCGTGAAAAATGTTTATGAAGATTATCATCAAGTGACGATTTCCGAAGCGGCCATAAAAGAGGCGATTAGCGCGACTAAAAATATCAAGAATCGGGCTTATCCGGACAAGGCGATTGACGCGATTGACGAGGCCTCAAGTAAAGTGAGTTTAGAAAGAGCGTCGGGAAAGAAAAAAGGCAAACGGCTGGAAGTCGGTCCGGAGGATATCCGTGAAGTGGTGGCCGAATGGCGGAAAAACAGCTACAATTGATTAAATCCCAAATCCAAAATTACAAATCCCAAATAAAACTTAAAATTCAAATAATCAAAATTAAAAAACGGTTTATATTTTAAATTGTAAAAATTGTTTTTGTCAATCGGCGGATTGGAATTTGAGATTTTGGATTTAGAATTTAATATAATTTTATGCCGAAAATCAATCTTTACCGCAATATTTCCCTTACTTTTGTCGTTTTTACGGCGATGCTTATCGCGGCCGTGTTTTTGTTTTTTTACCGTCAAGCGACTATTATTATCACTCCCAACGAACAGCCGGTGAATTTAAGCTTCAATGTTGAGGTCAAGAAAAATCCGACTGCTGATGAATTGGCAGAAAAAGAAGTGGTGACTGGCTCTCTGGTTTCCGAGCCGATGGAGGCCACGAGCACTTTTCCAGTGTTGAGCACGCAGACAGTAGAATCGGTAAATGTCGGCCGGGTTAAAATCACCAATCAATCCAGTCGCAGCCAGCCGCTCGTGAAGACCACCCAGCTCCAAGCCGGAAGCGGCGTGGTGGTGAGGACGGTTGAGAGCGTAACGGTGCCGGCGGGCGGGAGCGCGGTGGTGGAGGTTTATCCCAAAGACCCGGCTGATTTCTCGGATATCGCCAAAGACAGCAAGTTGACCATTATTAAATTAAATCCGGCTTTGCAGGACCAGATTTTTGGCACCGCTTCGGATGCCTTGACCAAAGAGCCGCACGAAGTCAAAGTGCTTTCCGAGAGCGACATCAATCGCGCCAAAGACGAAATCAGTAAAAAGATTTTGGCAGAAGCCAAGGCCGAATTGAAGCCCGAGAGTGATAACGAACTGACCGTCAGGATTTTAAATTTTAAAATTAATAAGAAAATCGGCGATCGAACGGATGATTTTATCATGACTGTTTCGGCGCGCGCTGATTTACTTCAGATTGACAATAGCCAATTAACCGATTTGATCAAGCGGAAAATCGCCAGTTTGAATTTGGGCGGTTTGAAATTTGAAAATATCAATCCGAATAATTTAACCTATACTATTTTGGACCCGGATCTGGCGGGGAGCGCTCTGGTCAAAGTTGAATATGCCATCAGCACCATCATTGACGAAAACAATGAAATTTTTAATCGGGAAAATCTGGCGGGCAAGACCGTGGCTGAAGTCAAAAATTATTTCAGCCAGTTTGAGCTGGTAAAAGAAGCGGAAGTTTTGGTTTCTCCCTATTGGCAGAAGACCTTGCCTAAGCAAGCGTCAAAAATAAAAATTATTATTCAGCCATAATCATGAAAAAAATAAAAACCAAAATCAAATCCGGCGTCAGAGTGAAAAATGTGACCATCGGCGCGGCTATTATCGTCGGTTCGGGAGTGATTTTAGGCACGCTTTTGACGATTATTTTTAAGGGATAATAATTTGTCATGGCGAGTCCCACAAATGCGGGGCGTGGCAATCCCAGGTCTATTAATTGACATTTTTCCTTTAAAAATTTATTAAGTATTATGTATCTCTATTTTAGGCAAAATAAGGCATTTAAAAGTGAAAAATATCCGGTTTAAAATTAGTATCGGGGCTTTAATTGCATTAATAGTTGTTTCAGGATTAATTGTTTATTTTGTGTTTAAAACTCCTGATGTAATAAAACCAAAATGTGGCAATGGTATTTGTGATATAAATGAAAACTGGAAAAATTGTTTAAATGATTGTGCTAAACCTGCAAAAGGATTTTGCGGAGATAAAGTTTGTGAATCAAAAGAAATTACTAGTTGTTTAGCAGACTGTCTAAAAAAAATAGTTTGTGGAGATGGAATTTGTAGTTTGAATGAGAATTGCAAAGAAGATTGTGAAGAGTCCCCCGTAGCTGAACTTATCTGTGGAGATAAAATTTGTAATAATAATGAAACCTGTTCATCTTGCGTTCAAGATTGTGGAAGCTGTCCTGCTGGAAATGGAGATTATATAATTGGGCTTTCTAACTGGGGTGGCTGGTCACCAGACCAAACTTATTTTGATTATTTAGATGGAATACAAACTGATTGGAGTAGAGCAAATTTTTTAGATGTTACTTCAAGAAGAGTTAAAAATATAACTGAAAGAGAGTGGTGTGAAAGATATTGTAATGGAATAAATTGTGAAAATTTGCAAGTTGGGCAATCATATATTTGTAACTTAAAGGTTTTAAGAAGTGAAATATTTGAAAATGATAATGTTTATGATGATGTAAAACTAACTATTTCAAGGGGCTTTAATCTTGTTGGCGAACTTGATGTAGATAGTTATAGAGATGAAACTTCATTTAGAGCATTTGTAAAAGATAGTGTTGAATATTTTGATGAAATAAAATATTGGGAAATAGGAAATGAAGTTGATACTCATCTTACTGGACAGGTATATGGAAACAGAGTGAAAATAGCTTATGAAGAAATAAAGAAAGTTTGTCCAGATTGCAAGGTTGGAATATCCACTGCAGGAAACGACCCAACAGTTTTACCAAAACCAGGTAGAGAAACTGGCATTAAAGATATTGCAGATACTTTATTTTCAAATTTTTGTGGATATTTTGATTTTGTTGATGCTCATCTTCTTGATATGTTAACTGAAGCACGCTTGATAGAATTAAGAGGACGTGTCGCAAGTTGGAATCAGTTAGCAATTGATAATAACTGTGCAGTAAAAGAATTAATTTCAACTGAAACAAATGTTGCAGATACAAATTTTCCTTTGGGTGAAAATTCAAGAGAGGGGCAAGCAAGAGGAATAATAAAACTTTATGCAATGGGTTTTTATGCTGGATATAAAAAAGTATTATATAGAAGTATGTTTGATGAACCTGACCTTCAGGGCCCTAATGCTGTTTGGGCATTTGATGGATTAATAACAAAACATCCAGAGAATGAAATTAAACCTGCTTTTTATGCTTTTAAAACTTTGACTGAAAAAATTGGTGGTTTTTCTTCTGTCGCCAAAATCACCGACACCCAATACAAATTTACCGTAAACGGAAGGAATGTATATGTCCTCTGGTGCGCTTCCGGCAGCTGTACTTTGCCCTCGGAAATCAGCGGGCAGGTGACAGTCACGGATTATTTGGGCAATGAAGAAAGGCGAAATGCCAATCAGATTACATTGGCCGACAGTCCGGTTTTTGTGGAGAATTAAATATTTAAACTAGGTAATATGAAAAACAAAAAATTACTTTATGGAATTTTGGGGGCAATTTTGGTATTATTAGTTGCAGTGGGAGTTATCTTGTTTTTAGAGCAAAAAAATCAGACGGCTACTGAAAAATTTGATCTCATCCTCGTGAAAAATCAATATGTAGCCGAATTGATGGCTATTGACGGTGTTGTTGGTGTGGGGATTGGAGAGTGTTGGGGTGAGCTTTGCCTGAAGGTATATTTAGAAAATAATTCTTCGGAGTTGAAAAGACAGATACCTAAACAACTTGATGGATTTAAGGTAGATACGGATGTGACAGGAACAATCCGAGCATATTAATTATTTTAAATTAATTAACAGTATGAAAAAAGCTAAAACATTAATTATGGTTGGAATGGCGCTTATTGTAACAGGTTTGCTTTTGTATCTTTTGTCGCCGTTTTTTGCGTCTTACTGTGCCACTATGTCAAACGAATGTATCCAGGCTTCCACGGAAGCGCAAATTAATTGCCGCGAACTTTCAACTTTAAGACTGAATTGTGCCGATTTTTACCAGTACATCGCGTTTTATTTGGTCGTTATTGGAATATTACTTGTCATTATTGGCATTATAAAGAGTAAAAAAATAACTGGGCCCAAAAAAATGAAAAAAGAGATTAGTAGCGCCGTCAGAAAAAAAATTTATCTCTCTATTTTTATTATTTTAGCCATTGTTTTGGTTTTTGCGGCCGGCTTCATTATTTCCAAAATTTTTTATCAGACTTCATGTATCAGTACCTTTAAGATATGTATTAATGATAACTTTTGCGATACTGATGCTGGCGAAGGTCCGTTTTGTGATGACTGCAGCGGTATCGTGACTTATGAAAGAGCAATCAAGCGGTTACTGCCGGCGTCATGGCAGGTAACAACCGAATTTAATTCAATACCGCCTGGCTGGTTGGGAGCTGACGAGTGCGAAGATGTCAGGGCGGAAAATCCGACCGAGGTATACATAGACCGGAATGGGCATAATTATAATGCTTTTCATCAATTTTGGTTTTGTCCCCCTGACTGGGATGGCGAGCCGGATCCGGTAGTTGGTTTCGCGCCATTATCTCCTTTAGTCGAGACGCCGTTTCACAAGATATTTTATGATTCATGGGGCGAAAATTCCCAAGCCAGTTTGCCGGATCAAGTAATACGATTATTTGCCAAATAATCTTGTCTCTGGAGTTGGGCATAATTAATTTTTATTTTTTAAAACTATGAAAAAATTTATGACCCGCATCTTAAAAAAAACCAAAACTAAAATTAATGACAAAATTGTTTTAACTACCACGCTTGTCTTCGCGGTAGTTTGTGCTGTTGTTGTCGGCGGAGCGGTGTTATATGCCACCGTTTCCGTTTCTACTTCTAGTTCTAATACGGTGCTGGTAAGCGAACTTTCAACTTTTTATCCGTTGTCAGTTTTAGCCGGCGCTCAAGACGCGGCGGTTTTCGGTATTAATATCAGACCGCAAAACAGCCGAAGCCAGAATGTAATCCTTAGAAGTGTAATCTTAAATGTCAATAACTCTCACCTCACCACTCTTAGCGGCGCCATTTTTAAACTGGTAAATTCGCAAGGCGCTATTCTCGCGTCGGCTTCACCGGCTGGCGCCAATAGAAATAAAACCGTTAGTTTTAGCAATTTAAATGTACCTATCAGTCAGGCGGGAAATGATTTTACCATCAAAGCCAGCCTCCTTCCAACCGATAGCGGTGCTTTTGCCCTTCATATTCCAGACAGGAATGTGAAAGTTACCATTAATGACCGGAGAGCCACAGTTTCGGCGCAAAGCGTTTATTTAGGCCCCATTGTCATCAGGAGAGAAAGTAATTTTGGCATCGGCGGCGCGCCACAATTTGCCGATGAAATGATAGAGGCGGGGATTGAAATCACCAGACAATGGATAGATTGGGATAAGATTGAGCCGGCCAACAATAGTTATGACTGGACGGAAATGGATGCCACGATTAGGGCCTATAATGACGCTGGGATTGAGGTTCTGGGTTATTTTATCGGCATGCCGGTTTGGGCAAGAGACACTTCCAACCCAAGATGCGTTATTGATGAAAGAAAAATGGGTGACTTTTGCGTTCCTAAGAATTGGGCTGATTATGAGGACTTTGCCCGGGATGTTGCTAGAAGGTATAATGGAACACAATATATTTGTGGTGTAACTGGAGACCAATATTGTGGAGTAATGAAATATATCGGCGTGTGGAATGAAGTCCAATTATTCAGCAGTATGACCGCTGAAGAGTATGCCCCATTTTTAACAAAAGGATATGCGGCGATAAAGCAAGGTAATCCAAATGCAAAAGTTTCAATTGGTTCATTCCTCGACCCATATGAATTTTCATATTCAGGCGCATTTATTGACGTGATATTCAGGGATTATTCCAATTATTTTGATATTACCGATTTCCATGTGTACAGGAAAGAAGCGGGAGCCAGTGAAACTTCCCGATACATTAAAGAAAGGATGGATAATTTCGGCATTGACAAGCCGATGTGGATTACGGAAACGGCGACTAATCTGGCGACGATTCCCTGCAACCTTGATTGGTATGATGATATTGCGATTGATGTTGTTAAAAGATACTCCCGAGCTTTTGCCGAAGGGGTTGATAAAGTATTTTGGTTCGCGTTCATAGTCAATCCCGTAAAACAGGAGAATGCTGGGGGTATCGCGTGTGGAGGGCCTAGTAATTTCAATACCGGATTTTTAGGCTGGTCTTTGAAAGGGAGCACAACATTTCATCCTCGCCCTGCCTATACCGCTTATAAAACAATGACTTCAAAATTGGCCGGGTTTAGCGAAGTTGTAAAACTATCAGATACTGGATACAGATTCAAAGTTGATGATTTAAGCACGACCTCGGTCGGCAATACTCAATATAATGAATCATATGTATATGTATTATGGTGCGATAGTGGAACTTGCTCTATCCCATCCGAGTTATCAGCCGTGCCTTCGGCGGTTTGGGTAACGGATTATTTGGGAAATCGGCAATTAAAAACTCCGAATCAAATCACCTTGACTAATAGTCCGATTTTCGTAGAGACATATTTGTTTTATTAATTATTCTTGCGATTGTCTAAAATAACTTAAATCAAATCGGAAATCTGCGGCAATTATTACTGCAACACTAATGCCGGAGAAACACGCACCAATTGTGCCATCGATTGTGGTAGATAAGGTGGCATTATCCAAAAATTATAACAGTTCCATCCGTAAAATAAAAAATTTATGGAATTAGTTAAAACTAAGCTTAAAATCAATAGTGGAGATAAAGGTTAATTATGAAAAAATTACTAACTTACGGAGTAGTCATGGCGACGATTGTCTGGTCTTTGGGGCTCTCGGCGGTGGTGCCTTTGGCTACCGCGGCTTATACGCCGACTGCCGGCGACCTCATCAAGACCGCGACCAGTGCCGCCGTTTACTACATTGACGCCGATGGCAAGCGCCATCTGTTCGTCAACGCCGTCACTTTCTGGACTTGGTACAGTGGCGACCGGACCAGATGGACCGGCATCAAGTTTGGCAACACGGCCAAAACCATCACGGTCATTTCCCAAACCGATTTTGACGCTTTGACGCTGGGCAGCCATGTGGCTGTGCGGCCGGGCGTCAACTTGGTCAAGTTCCAGAACAGCCCGAAGTCCTACGCGGTTTTGCCAAATGCCGTGTTGAGTTATGTCTCAACGGAAGCAGCGGCCTCGGCTCTTTATGGCGCTGACTGGGCGAAGAAGATTATCACCATCCAAGACGGTTTTGAAAATGATTATGCCAAGACCGGCGCGGATCTGACGGCCACTTCCAAGTTGCCAGACGGCTCATTGGTCAAGTGGTCCTGGTCAAAAGACATTTATTATATTTCTGACGGCAAAAAGAGGAAGGTGTCGACTGACGGGTTCGTCGCTAACGGCTTCAAATATACCTCGGTTCTAACCGCTTCCGCCTCCATGACTTATGAAGCGGGCACTGGCATCACCGCCAAAGAAGCGGCCTTGTCAACCGTGGCTGGGACTGGTTCAGGCGGTTCGGTTGGAAATGGGGGAATGCATTTTGGAGTAGATGGAGGCGTAACATCATTTTCAAATGAAATAAAAGGTGCCGGAATTGAAATTACCAGAGAGTGGATAGAATGGAATAGAATTGAACCGACAAATAATAATTATAATTGGACAGATATGGATGCTAAAGTTCGGGCAGCAAACAATGCCGGAGTTGAAATTTTAGGATATCCTGTAGGCACTCCAAACTGGGCTAAGAAAAATTCAGGATGTACAGCTGATATTTGCACAATTAATAATATGAGTGAATTTAGGGAATTTATGAAAAGAGTTGCCGAAAGATATAATGGCGGTAGTAATGGCGAAATGAAGTATATTGAAATTCTTAATGAAGTTACCCAGCCAGTATTTTTTGAAAAAAATAATGATAATAAATATGAAGAGTGGCTAGTAGCAGGTTATGAAGGTGTTAAAGAAGGAAATTCTAATGCGCAGGTTTTAGTTGGAGGATTTATTAATCCAACTCACGCCGAATCTTTTGTCAGAAATATGCTTCAAAATTATGATAACTATTATGACATAGTTAATTTTCACGTCTATGAAACAGAAGACCAAAACACAATCGCGACGCAGGCAATAAAGGGCTGGATGGATGAATATAATGTAGATAAACCAATGTGGATTACTGAAACGGCGACACTTATTATGTCAGGTGAATCAGATGCCTTAAATAATATTGCTAAGGCAGTGATCAAAAGATATATTAGGTCTTTTGGCGAAGGAGTTGAAACAGTATTTTGGTTTGCTACTATTGGAACGCCGGTTCCTGAAGATGGAGTTTCAGGCGCAGCCCGAAACAAAATTGTTGGTTTAGGCTGGTCGGTTAAAGGATCAACAGAGTTTCATCCTCGTCCGGCCTATACTGCTTACAAGACAATGGCTACAAAGTTAGCTGGATTTAGTTCAGTAACTAAAATCACCGACACCCAATATAAATTTATTTTTTCAAATAAAAGTCCTGTTTATGTATTATGGTGTGCAAGTGGAACTTGCTCTCTGCCTTCTGAAATTTCTGGCAGTGTAAAAGTTACGGATTATTTAGGCAATGAAGAAATCAAAAACGCGAATCAGATTAGTTTAACCAACAGCCCGATTTTTATTGAGTGAATTCAGCTATAGAATGAATAAATTATTTTTAATAAATCTATGAAAAAACTTATGACTCGCATCTTAGAAAAAACCAAAATTAGGATTAATAACAAAATCGTTTTGACTACCACGCTTGTCTTCGCGGTAGTTTGCGCTGCTGTTGTCGGCGGGGCGGTGTTGTATGCCGTTGTTTCCATTTCCACTTCCAGTTCTAATACGGTGCTGGTGAGTGAGCTATCAACTTTTTATCCTTCATCAGTGCTCGCTGGCGCTCAAGACACGGCGGTTTTCGGCATCAATATCAGGCCGCAAAACAGCCACAGCCGGAATGTGATCCTTAGAAGCATAACTTTAAATATCAATAACTCCCACCCCACCACTCTTAACGGCGCCATCTTCAAATTGGTCAATTCGCAGGGCGCTACTCTCGCGTCAGCTTCGCCGGCGAGCGACACCAGAGACAAAACCGTCAGTTTTAGCAATTTGAATATACCCATCAGTCAGGCGGGCAATGATTTTACCATTAAAATTAGCACTCTCCCAACCGATAGCGGTTCTTTTGCTATTCATATACCCAGTCAGAATGTCAGCGCCACCATTAACCGCCGGACAGCAACCATTTCGGCGCCGAGCGTTAATTCAGGCCTCATTGTCATCAGTGGTGAAAAATTTAAAGAAACAACTTATTCTTTAGGCCTGCCAAGTGAGTTAGGAAAGATTATTGACGTAAATAATGACGGTTTATTGGATGTTATTGTCTTGGGCGAAAGAAGAGAAAAAGGTAAGGACCCGGAAGGCATTGTCAAAATATTTTATCAGACGAATGACGGCCGGCTAAGTTTGGCCAGCCAGGAGTATTCAATAGAACATGGGGCTGATATGATTAATGCTGGTGATGTTAATAATGATGGTTTAAATGATATTGTTATTACAACTGATGATGTTTCAGCTAGCGTAACTGCTTTTCTAAAACAAGGGCCATTAAATACTTTCAGCTTATCTTTTGAACCAGCGCCAGATTTGCCAACCAGCGCCGGTTCTCCTGATATAGGGGATATAAATGGCAATGGGTTGAATGATGTGGTCAGAGGCAATAAACCAAGAGGAAGTATTAGTATCTATTATCAAAATCCAAATCACAGTTTACAAGCACCAGTGGAGATTCCCGTTGGCGGAGGAGTAGAAAGAATATGGCGGACCAGCGATGGCCGGATAGGCGATTATAATAACGACGGCAAAAACGATTTTGCGGTTAGAAACGGCGTTCTGCTCAATGGTCATGCTTTCTTTACCGTATTTTATAATTTGGGGAATAACAATTTTAATATCGTAAACTATGACACTGGTGTAACTTCAAATATGGGGCTTTCCGATATTAGATCAGCTGATATGGACAATAATGGTCAAAAAGATGTTGTAGTCTCTATTAATGAAGGAAATATCGGAGTCTATCGGCAAACCAGTAGTGGCTTAGAAGGCAGGATATATTCCTCTGGTTTGCCTAGTATTAGGGGTCTTGCTCTTGGTGATATTAATGAAGACGGTAGAAAAGATATTATTACCTCAAGTTTTAATTGTAGTGAAGGAGTGTCAATATTAATTCAAAAAAATGATGGCTCCTACAATTCGCCAGTCAGAATATATTCTCGGTCTGGTTTTGGCGGTATGGTAGAAATGGGTGATGTTAATAACGATGGTAAAGAAGAGATAGTCACCACCAACGGATTGACATTGCAAACCAGCAATTGTCCCGAGACTTCAATCTCGGTCATTGAAGTGAATAGAAGTTTATTCACTAATTAGTTGATTGAAAAATGATTTTTTTTAATATTTAAAATAATTTATGAAAAAACTTATGACTCGCATCTTAGAAAATTCGTCTTAACCAACAGCCCGATTTATATTGAATATCCGGTCTTTTCAGAAACCTGCGGCAATTACTATTGCAACGCCAATGCCGGAGAGACAAGCGTCAGCTGTCCGGTTGATTGCGCCAGGTAGCCCCAATTATTTAAAGTAAAAAGAAAATTAAAAAACTAATTTCTTTTGAGTTGAAGAAATTAGTTTTTTTTGTTATACTTTTGAGGTTATATGAAATATTATTTATTCATTCTCGGATGCCAAATGAATTATTCCGACGCGGAAAAAGTGTCGGCGGTTCTTGACGCTTCCGGCCATGAAAAATCCGACGACGAAAAGTCGGCTGATTTGATTGTGGTCGTGGCTTGTTCGGTGAGGCAGGCGGCCGTGGACCGTATTTTTGGCAAGGCCAGATTGTGGCAAGCCAAGCGGAAAGAGCACAAATTAAAGACCGTCTTAACCGGCTGTGTTTTGGAAAAAGACAAAAAAAAATTATCGCCGTTTTTTGATTTAATCATGCCGATTGGGGAAGTAGAAAAATTGAAGAAATTTATAGATTGTAGAGACGCATTGCCATGCGTCTCAAATAAACAACGGAGACGCATTCAATGCGTCTCTACAAGTGTCCCAATCATGACCGGCTGTGATAATTTCTGTTCGTATTGCGTGGTGCCTTATGTCCGCGGCCGCGAAAAATCCCGTCCGGCCAAGGAAATCATCGCCGAGTGTCGTAATTTAATTAAAAGGGGATACAGGGAAATTAATTTGATTGGGCAAAATGTGAATTCGTATAAATCTCTTAATAAACCCCTCCCCCTTAATAAGGGGGAGGTTGGGAGGGGGTCTAAAACTGAATTACCCCCCTCTAACTCCCCCCTTATAAAGGGGGGAGGAAATAGCGGCGTCGACTTCCCTCAACTCCTTAAAGCAATTGATGCTATTCCAGGTGACTACTGGTTCCGTTTCGCCACCAGTCATCCTAAGGATATGTCTAATGAGTTAATTAAAGTTATGGCAAAAGGCAAGCATATTACGCCTTATTTGCATTTGCCAGTCCAGTCGGGCGATGATGAAATTTTAAAAAAAATGAATCGGGGATATACTATCAAACATTATTTAAATCTAATAAAAAAGGTTAGAGAAGCGATTCCTGACATCGTAATTTCCACCGATATTATTATTGGTTTTCCGGGCGAAACCAAAAAACAGTTTAAAAACACGCTCAAACTTTTTCGCCAAGTAAAATTTGATATGGCTTATCTCGCCCAGTATTCGCCGAGAGCCGGCACCGCCGCTTCAAAACTCAAAGACAATGTGTCCAAAGCCGAAAAAAAGCGCCGTTGGGACGAGCTCAATGAATTACTTAAAAAAACCGCCTTAGCTAAAAATAAAAAACTGGTTGGTCAAACCGCCAAAGTCCTGGTTGAAGATTTTAAAAAAGGCCGTTGTATGGGCAAAACTGACACTTCCAAATTAGTTATTTTTCCCGGCGACCAATCTCTCGTTGGCCAATTTATTGAAATAAAAATCACCCAAATCGGCAGCTGGGCGCTTTGGGGAGAGATTATTTTATCTTCTTCTCGCGGGAAAAGAAAGAAATAATTTCTTTTAAAAGTGGCATTAAGGAAATGATGACAATCGCGATGACCAACAGCCCGAAATGTTCTTTGACCCAGGGAATATTGCCGAACCAGAATCCGCTGAAAATGAATAAAAAAGACCAAAGCGCCGCGCCGATGACATTGTAAATTAAGAAAACCCCATAAGACATGGTGCCGATACCGGCCACGAATGGAGCAAAGGTCCTAATGATCGGGATGAAGCGCGCGAGAATTATCGTGATTTTGCCGTATTTTTCATAAAATCCCTGCGCCCGGAGCAGGTATTTTTTATTAAAAAACAAAGATGACTCTCGGCTGAATATTTTCGGGCCGATAAATTTGCCGAGGTGGTAATTGAGCGTGTCTCCCAAGACGGCGGCGATAAAAATCACCAAAAAGAGTAGCTCAATCCGAAATGAGCCAACAGCCGCGAGCGCGCCGGCGGCGAAGAGTAAGCTGTCGCCCGGCAGAAACGGCGCTACCACGATGCCGGTTTCAAAAAAGATAATTAAAAACAACAATAAATAGGCCAAGGTGGAATATTCATTCACCATCGCCTGTAAATATTTATCAATATGAAGTATAAATTCAATGAGTATAAGCATTTGGTTGAGTTTTTATTTATTTCTGTCCTCTCTGGCGCCCATAATTAAGGCCGCTACTATAAAAACGATTATTAAAATTATAATTCCGATTCCCATCATACAGAATTTTGATTTAAATAATAATGGACTTTATCTAAAATCCTATTATTTAATCTCTAAAGTCACTTTCTTTAAGTCCAGAAAGAAGCAGAATTGACTGGAAAGTGCCGTAGGGTATTTCCTTTTTCCCCATCTTAACAATTACCGTGCGAGTTGGATTGCCTACTTGGCGAAATTTAGCGTGTGAACCTTTTTGGGATATAAAAACAAAGTCCTTAGTTTGAAGGACTTTTAAGACTTGTTTTAGGGTAATTGGCCTAGGCATGTTTGAGTTGGCAATGGACTAAATCCGGTTGTTCCACTTTGTTTATTTTAGAAACCGGCATATCCTCGAAATACAACTCCAAAGCTTCTCCTAAACTGTTTAAAGCCTCTTTTCTAGTATCACCAAAACTAGACACGGCGGTATTTAAATTCCAGGCAACATAATATTTGCCTTCTTTCCACACTACTGATTTGAGGTCTATTTTGCGCATATATTTTAATATCTTATGATTCTATTATATCCTAAAGAAAAAACAAGTCAAATTTTTTTAGCGAGCGAATCGGCTAACATATGTGATTAAGAGAAGTTTTTACGAAGTGAAAATTTGGGTAAAATCTTGCAAGGATTTTCTTCTTAATCGCTGTTATGTGGTGAGCCTGCAAGGCGAACGAGGGAGCAAAGCGACC
>ERZ1292629.1447-Hain-H43-01um-R1-1447-length-22954-cov-13_pt1 | contig 22954 bp, 29 predicted proteins | sample MGYA00564399_ERZ1292629 | MGnify/ENA primary metagenome ERZ1292629 (study PRJEB36523, sample SAMEA6512636) | groundwater metagenome | collected 2019-01-08 | study: AquaDiva: Metagenomics assemblies of 32 groundwater samples | reverse complement strand
TCATTAAACATTGTTTCTGGTGGGAAAGCCGGCGCAATGAACAGGCCCGCCCCGACCGGCCGATTGAGCGGATTATCATTTGCGGCGGGCAGGCGACCCTGCCCGGGCTCATTGATTATCTGAATTTGAATTTGGATTGGCCGGTGGAACTCGGCAATCCCTGGACTAATGTTTTGTCGTTTGAGGATTACATTCCGGATCTTAATCTCAATCAGGCGCTCTGTTATACCACGGCGCTCGGTTTGGCCTTGCGTGATTTATTGCCAAAACTATGATCAATTTATTACCACCGGAAAACCAATACTCGGTTAAACAAGACTATCGCCGCCGAATTTGGGCGACCGCCGGTCTTTTGCTTTTGGCCTTTTTATTGGTGATTCTGATTACGGCCGGCTCGCTTTATTGGTTGGTGCGGATTCGCTTAGCGGAAGCCAAACAAAAGTTGGAAACAACCAAACAAACTTTAACCGAAAATGATCTGGACAAATTGGCGGCGGAAATCAAAAACACCAACGAACAACTAAAACGTCTAAACACCCTACCCGCCGCCACGCCTTTGCCCTCAACGATTATCGCCAAAATTATCCAACCGCGCGGGCAAGTTAATCTGCAAAAGATAAGCTATTCGGCGCCGGCCGCGGCGCCGGCGACAATTAATTTAGAAGGTCGGGCGCCGACACGTCAGGAGTTTTTACGGTATCTGGCAGAATTGCAAGAACTGCCATTTTTGGCCAAAGTAGATTCGCCGGTCAAAAATTTGATTCAGGAAAAGAATTTTATTTTCACTTTAAGTTTGATTTTAAAATGAAACAAAGGATTAGCTTAATTATTGTTTGGTTGCTTAATTTGGCCGTGATCGGAATGATTGTTTGGTTGGCGATCGTTTTGCGTGCCGACGCGGAAACAACCATCAAAACCCATCGGGAATCTTATCTCCTAGCGCGCGCCCGCGCCGATACGCTTAATTGGCGCGAAGTGCTGAAAACGAGCGCGCCCGACCGCGCGCGCGTAGCCAAGATTTTCGTCAATCGCGATTCGTTGATTGATTTTATTGAAGAGATAGAAACGATCACTCATGAGAATCTGGTGGTCTTCAAACTCGGCGAACCGGTGATTACTTCGGACCAACTTAAGTTGACCTTGCCGGTACAAGGGGCCTTCCCGGACATCTATCGTTTGATAGAAAGATTTGAAAATCTGCCTTACCAATTGGCGATTGAACAAATTGATTTAAACAGCGGGGTCGACTGGCAGGGACAAATTACTTTTAATCTTTTGAGTTTTAACGACCAACATGTTCAAGATTAAATTTTGGCGGTCGCCAGAAATCAAGACAGTCTTTCATCCCCATCGCGTCTGGCGCTGGTTGATGGCCGCCTTTCTCATTTCGGTGTTTGGCATTTTTGTCGGCGGTTACTTTCTCTACCGCCAATTAACCAATTTGGAATTAATCAGCCAACGACGATTGCGCGACGAATTGGTTGAACCGACCCGTTTAGATTTAAAAACCTTAAGTCTGATCAATGAGCAATTAAATCAGAAAACCGCGCGCGCGGCGGCGCTTAAATCCAAACCGTCAACGATTGCCGATCCGGCGCTAAAACTAAAATAACGAAAAAAATCTCAATAATCCTCCCGGAAGGAATCGAACCCTCATTAACGCCTTAGAAGAGCGCTGTTCTATCCATTGAACTACGGGAGGCATCGCTTATCATAACAGAAAATAAAAAAGCGTTCCGATGTCCGCCTTCGCCGATTGGCGAATGACGGAAGCGGAACGCTCGACGGTAAATTCAAGATGATGGTGATTACCGTTTTAGCTCAAGAGGTTTCAGAAGTGTTTCTGCGCACTTCGTCGTTTCTCGTTTCCACAAACCAAGAGAGGTATCAATAGTGGCTGTAACCGTCGGGAACTTCTTGATAACCCATTGGCCACCATCGTAGCTTTCCCAGCGGTAATGAAGGGAGAGACGGCGCAATAATTCCCTTAACTTTATATACCGTCCCTTGTCCGGAGCTTCCAATAATGACGAAGCGCCGTTAAAAAACTCGTCTGGTTCACCCGTCACCACCCGCTGAATCATCACATCAAAATCACAAACGACACGAACAAAAACGAGCCGGACACCGGCCTTGTTCGTTCGCTCGCGCAGACTGGCTCGCTTCCGCGGATCGACGAAATCAGAATCAATGACGACATTTCTTTGCGTTTGAGCTAGGTTGATTGCCAAATTTTCGGCAATCGCCCACGTCTGGTCGTAACCCACTCCTTCCTTTCTTAATACCACTCGAATGCCGTCGTTGCTGACAACAGCCGCGTCAAGAAGTTGGGCTAAGGCTCGCGCCACGGTGGTTTTACCAGAACCGACTAGGCCAATAATGGCTACAATTACCGGTTTCGCCGTCTGCGGCTGGTGATTTTCATTGAATAAATTCTCCGTAAATTTACTTTGAACAAAGGCCTCCTTTTTGCTAAGTTTTCTTTTCCCAGCCACCATTGCGCCAATTATAAATAAAGGGAGAGTCTCAATCAATCGCCCGACAAGTGGCAAATTCCACATTCAGCGCCTCCATTTCTTCTTGATTACCAAAGATCAAAAACAATCCATCAAAATCTCTTCTGACTATCGTTATAATAGCATAATCAAAGAAATTCTGTCAAATTAAAATGCACGCTGAGGGATTCGAACCCCCGACCCTCGCTGTGTAAAAGCGATACTCTAACCAACTGAGCTAAGCGTGCAAATTTAAATTCACAATAACCGATTTTGCGCGTTTTTTCAAATCTGTCCGCCTATCGGTGATTGTGTTAGGATAGCCAAAATGACGGAAGTGAAAGAGGTTGAATGCCTGATTTACGGTCGCGTAACCGGCGTGATGTTTCGGGATTTTGTCTGCCGCCGCGCGCGGCAGCTCGGGCTTGCCGGCACAGTCCAAAACACCGCCGACCGCGCGGTGCGCGTGGTGGCACGGGGCGAAGAGTTATCTTTACGGCGGTTGGTCAGTTATCTTGAACAAGGGTCGCTCTGGTCAAAAGTGGAAAAAGTGGAAGTGGTTTGGCGTGCGCCGGCGACCGGCGGCGGGCAGAATGAATCTAAGGATTTTCAAATTATTTATTAATTTTTTTATTCCCGCCTCAATCAATGAATCAATTACAAACGCTCGGCATCATTATGGACGGTAACCGGCGCTTCGCGCGCGAACACGGCTGGCCGGCGGTTAAGGGCCACCGGCTAGGTTTAAACAAGATGAAAGAAGTTTTGGGATGGGCGCGCGCTGCGGGCATCAAAACGGTTTTTCTCTACGCTTTTTCCACCGAAAATTGGCGCCGGAGCCGGACGGAGGTGACCGCCTTGATGATCTTATTTAAAAAATTTTTACAGACGGAAGTGGCGGAGTTGATTAAAGAAAAAACCCGCCTCGTGTTCATTGGCGAATCGGAACATCTTTCGCCGCGGTTGAAAAAACTAATGGACGCGGCTACAGCCGCGACCCGCGCGGGCAAAAATTTTACTCTAGTAATCGCTTTTTCTTACGGCGGTCGGCCGGAAATCATCGCCGCGACGAAACTTTTCGCCGCGCGTTATCAAACAAAATTAGATTCGGTTGGGGAAAAAGAATTCAGCCAATGTTTGTGGACGGCCGGCCTGCCCGACCCGAATTTAATCATCCGCACCGGCGGCGAGCGCCGGCTCTCCAATTTTCTACCGTGGCAATCGGTTTATAGCGAACTTTATTTTACTCCCACCTATTGGCCGGCGTTCACCCGCGCCGAATTTGATTCAATTATTGCCGATTATCATCAAAGACATCGACGTTATGGTCAGTGAGCCAAAAGTGATTTATGAAAATGACCGACTGGCGCTGATTGATAAACCGGCCGGCTGGTTGACGCATAGTGATGGTCGAACCGCCGCGCCAACCGTCACCGACTGGTTGACGCGGCGTTATCCGGCCATTGCGACTGTCGGCGAACCGCTGAAATTAATCGGCGGTGAAAATATTGCCCGGCCAGGCATCGTTCACCGACTGGACCGCGATACCAGCGGTATTATGGTGGTCGCGAAGGACCAGCCGACCTATCTTTTGCTCAAAACCTCTTTTGCGCGCCGGCAAATTAAAAAAAATTATCGCCTGATCGTGCAAGGTCCAATTAAAACCGATTGCGGCACGATTGCCGCGCCGATCGGCCGGAGCCGCCGCGACCCGCGGCGGCGCACGATTCTTAAATCGGGCCGGGCCGCCGTCACCGATTATGAAGTGCTCAAAAGATTTAAAAATAATACCTATCTGGAAGCTCAGCCGCACACCGGCCGGACGCACCAATTGCGCGTTCATTTCAAATCAATCCAACATCCACTTCTCGGCGATGAACTTTATGGCGAACGTTCCGCGTTAATTAATCGAATCGCTCTCCATTCTTATTGTCTGGAATTACCGCCATTGATTTTGCCGCCGCCGGCAATTTTTATCGCGCCGCTGCCGCTTGATTTTTTCACCGCACTTGCTTCGCTGGAGTGATTGTGCTACGGTTTCGTCAATATGTTGGGGTCTAAAATCGCTATTTCACCGGTTGATATCGCCGCGCGGCGGGCGCTGGCTTTGCGCGCCGGAATGACGGTGCAAGTTTGGCAGAAAATTACGGAAGGCGAAAAAACTCGCCTGCAAAATTTTGAAGGGCTGATTATCGCCTGTCGTCACGGCGGCGAATCCGGCGCGACTTTTACCGTCCGGCGGGTGGCGAGCGGCGTCGGAATGGAAAAAACTTTTCCCTTGTTTTCGCCGCTGATTGAACGGATTGAAATTTTAAGGACCGCCAAAGTGCGGCGCGCGAAACTTTATTATGTGCGCACCAAATCGCGCCGCGATATCCGGCGGAAAGTCAAACAAACCGATCTGGCAACAGTCATCGCGCCGACGGAGGCGGCAACTGATGAAATAAGCGAATCAACCTAAACTGAAAACTTCGTGGTATATTAAAAGTGGTAAGTAAAAAATTGCGCGGGTGGCGAAACTGGCAGACGCACTACCTTGAGGTGGTAGCGCCCGTTAGGGCATGGAGGTTCAAATCCTCTCCCGCGCACGGTATAATAAGCTGGTGTCTTCCGGCTTTACTTTAATTGAATTATTGCTGGTGCTGGCGATTTTTTTGGTTGTCGGCATCGTCGTGATGCCGCTTTACGGCAATTTTTCTGTTTCCACTCAACTGAATGAAGAAGCGAGCCAGTTGGCGCAAAACATTCGGCTGGCACGGACGCAAAGTCTAGCCGGTTTTAATAATGTGACTCATGGCGTTTGTTTTGAAACCAACGTCGGCGCGCCGGACCGGTATATCATCTATTCTGGCGCTAGTTGCGCTACCCGCCTGCAAACTTTTGATCAAATTATTTCCTTGCCGTCAGTCCTTAAACTCACCGCCACTTTTCCGGCCAATGGCAATGTCAGTGATTTAAATTTTAACCGTACCGGCATTCCGGCGGCCGTCGGGACCATCACTCTAACTCACACCACTTCCGGCCAGCGACAAATTACAGTCAATGAACTCGGCTTAGCGGAAGAAAATTAACTATACTTATGTGTTAAAATGCTCGGATGAAAAAGAAATGGCGATTGCGGCCAGCGTCGGTGGAAAATAATTTAAATGTTTTATCTCCCTTTTTGCGACAGTTATTAATTCAGAGAGGATTGACGGAACAGAGGAATGTGGATAGTTTTTTGACGCCAGATTACGAGCGCGACTTACATAACCCGTTCCTAATGTTGGATATGGAGCGCGCGGTGGAACGAATTATTAAAGCGATTAAAGATGATGAACGAATCGCCGTTTTTGCCGATTACGATGCCGACGGCGTGCCAGGCGCGGCGGTGCTCGCCGCGTTTTTCAAACAGATCAATTTTCCAAATTTTACCGTTTACATTCCCGATCGCCACGAAGAATCTTACGGTTTGAATAATCAAGCGCTCGCGGCGCTCGCGCAAGACGGTGTCAAATTAATTATCACTGTTGATTGCGGTGTCACCGATGTCGCGCCGGTGGTTGAAGCAAATCGTTTGGGGTTGGAAGTAATTATCACCGATCATCACTTAGTGCCGGAAATTCTGCCGGACGCGTATGCGATTGTGAATCCAAAACGAACCGGCGATCCTTATCCGTATAAGATGCTCGCCGGCGCCGGAGTCGTGTTCAAATTAGTGCAGGCGTTGGTACGGGAATTTGTCTCGCCAAAGTCCTCGGATCTCCTCGCCTCCGGCTCGGCCAGACCATTGGTTCAACAAATTCCCGCGCCGTTCAATAGTGGTTGGGAGAAGTGGCTGCTCGATCTCGTCGCTATTGCTACGGTCTCCGATATGGTACCCCTGACCGGCGAAAATCGCGCGCTGGTTTATTTCGGTTTGAAAGTTTTGAGACAAACGCGGCGGCTCGGTTTGCGTCGCTTGCTGGACGAACTTAATTTGGCGCCGGAGTTTGTGACGGAGGACGACATCGGTTTTTCCATCGGGCCGAGATTAAATTCGGCCAGTCGAATGTCGCACGGCCACGAGGCCTATGCCTTACTCACGGCCGAAGACGAGGTTGAGGCCGCGCGTCTGGCGCGGCATTTGGAATTGAAAAATAAAGAACGGCGCGCCAGAGTGGATGAAATTCTCAATTCACCGCGCTTGGATAATTGGATTGACAGCGGCGAAACCGTGCTGGTGTCCGGCAACTCGGTTTGGTCACTCGGCGTTTTAGGTCTGGCCGCCGGCCGCTTGGCGGAAAAATATTGTCGGCCGGTTTTTCTTTGGGGTGAAAACGGCCGCGGTGAAATTAAAGGTTCATGCCGTTCCGACGGCACGGTTAATATCGTGGAATTGATGAAACTGGCCGAGATATCCGCCGCCGGCAGCTTATTTTTAAATTACGGCGGCCACGCCGGCGCCGGCGGCTTCTCGCTGTGCCATGAACATCTACCCGAGCTGGCGGACTGTTTGCAAACCGCTTACCGACAATTAGCGAAATTTCCGGTGACCAACAACGAGTCCGCCGCGGCGGCGGGCGAGTGTTTTTATGATTGGCAATTGCCTATTGAAGAAATTAATCACGAAACTCACGCCTTACTTGATCAAATTGCGCCATTTGGTTTGGATAATCCCAAGCCGGTTTTTTTCTTGTCTGATCTTGAATTATTATCGCGCCGAAATTTCGGCAACGGTGCGCGGCATTTGGAATTGGTTTTTAAGCACCCCGACCTCGGTCAAATTAAAGCCGTCCAATTTTTTGCGCCATTGGCGGCAACTGAAGGCGAGTCCTTGCCACTGGCGGGAATTCGTCTTGACCTTCTCGTCAATTTGGAAAAATCTTATTTTAGAAACAGACCAGAACTGCGCCTGCGAATTATTGATTGGCGCGCCGCAATCTGATTTAATCAACTTGTGCCAAAATTTATTATCTACACCGACGGCGGCGCGCGGGGCAATCCGGGCCCGGCCGGTGCCGGCGCGGTCATCGTTGACGAATCGGGGCAAGAACTCAAGCGGACTCACAAGGAACTGGGGGTGATGACAAATAACGAAGCCGAGTATGAGGCGGTGATTCTCGGTCTGAAAACTCTGAAACATTTGAAGGGCGGCCCGGCGGTCAAAGCCGCCGAGGTGGAAGTGCGGCTAGACAGCGAATTGGTCGCTCGGCAATTAAACGGCCAATATCAGATTAAGGAAGAAAATCTCCAACCGCTGTTTATGAAAATCTGGAATCAGCGCGTAGCGCACTTTCCACATCTAAAATTCGTCCACATTCCGCGCGAAAAAAATCGCACGGCTGACCGGCTCGCCAATCAGGCGATGGATGATAATCAGCGCCAGTCGCTTGCCAAAACTTTGTTTCAAGAGTAGTAATAGCGGTGGAAACTAAACCGCTAAGGTGGCGGTTGCCGATCTTTGGTTCAACTCTAATTGGGAGACTTGAAGATGTTTGAAAATCTTACCGAGCGAGCGCGGCAGGTGATGGCGTTCGCCAATCAGGAAGCCCAGCGCTTCAACCACGAGTACATCGGCACCGAGCACATCCTGCTCGGTCTGGTGAAGGAAGGGTCGGGGAAGGGGGTCGACGTGCTCAAGAATCTTAAGGTTGACCCATGCAAGGTTCGAAGCGAGACCGAGAAACTACTCAAAAGCGGACCAGAACAAATTACGCCAGGCAAGCTTCCGAAGACACCTCGCGCCAAGAAGGTGATTGAGTATGCGATTGAAGAGGCGAAAGCCCTGGAGCACAAGGTTATCGGCACCGAGCATCTTTTGCTGGGCCTGTTGCGCGAGCAGGATGGCGTCGCGGCGCAAGTGCTGATGAATCTCAACCTTCGCTTGGAGGACGTGCGCGAGGAGGTGCTCAATCTTTTCGGGGCCAGCGAGAAGAGCGAGGAGGCCAAAACCGTCTTATCTTTGCCGCCGCCCGCTGTCGCGATTCTAGAATCAACTATTCTTGTTAAATCAGGCGGTTTAATCACGAAGAATTTTCCATTTTCCGAATTGAGAGCAGTTGAATTTAGTATTGGTTCGCGGGAAATTCGGACTACACCACAGCTCGCCGCTTGCTTGATCGCCGCTTCTCAAGCAAAGCCATCTGGTTATTCAACCGCTCTTGTGGTAAATGATTTTCTTGAGTTTATGAAAAGAGATTAAAGAACCACTCGGCTATCCGCCGCTCCCCAAAACCCCGCCCGAATTGCCGGCGGGGTTATTTTTAATCAAACCCGAAAATAATGCCGAGTTTTGGCCGTTTTTGCCGCCAGAAATTTTTGGCAGAAATTTTCCGCCGCCGCCGGCTCAAAAAATTTGCAGGAAAAAATATCAACAAAAGCGCGGTTTTTTGTTTCGTCAAAATGCATCGTGATGGACGAGGTTTCAATAAACTGCATCGCCGAATAACCTTCCAGCGCCCCCTCGGCGAACCGCTGGATCAGCGGCGCGCCGAATTGTTTCATTTTTATTTCTCGGCACAGACCGTCAATCAGTTCGCGAATTTTTTCCGGTGTCTTGATGAACTGGGGATGGCAGTCGTAAAGGTCAATGGAGGCCACCATCCCCCAACACTGGTGCTCATCGTATTCCTCGCGTAGATCAGACATAATGGTTATATTATATGAGCCGTGTCTCGAAGCGCAATACTGTGCATAACTTTCGGCTTCGCCACCGGCGTTTTTTTCCGGTCTTTTTTTAATTTTGGTTGGGCGGGAATTGGACTGTTCGTTCTGCTCGCCATCGGCGCACTCGGACAATCATTTTTTCCATCAACAGAAAAATGGCACGCCTCGCCATCAACTTGGCGCGCGGCCGCGCTGTTTTTCCTGTTTGTCGGTTTGGGTGTCATCCGTTTTGAATTCAAAGATCAATCGGAATTTGCCGCCGCGCTGAATTGGCGCGATTCCACCGCCACCCTCACCGGTTTAATTGTGTCCGAGCCGGAAGAACGGGACGAACGCACCCGGCTTGTGTTTCAGCCGGACAATTGGCCAATCAAAATTCTTTTGCTTGCTTCACCCTTTCCGGAATTTAATTACGGCGATCGGTTGAAAATCAGCGGCCGCTTGCTCAAAATTAAAAATTTTCAGGCGGAAGATACTGGCCGGATCGTCGCCTACGCCGATTATCTCGCCGCCGCCGAAATTTATTATGAAATGTTTGAGCCGAAAATAAACTTAATCGCCGCCCGTCAAGGTTGGTGGTGGCAGGAGAAATTATTTGACTGGAAAAAAGTTTTATTGACGCGCTTGGCCGCAACCGTGCCGGAGCCGGAAACTTCGCTACTCGCCGGCCTGACCGTCGGCGCGCGGCGGTCGCTCGGCGCCGATTGGACCGAAAAATTTCGCCGCGCCGGTTTGCTCCACCTCGTCGTTCTCTCCGGTTATAACTTATCAATTGTCGCGGCGGCGATTTTGGCCGGTCTCGGTTTTTTGTCTAAACGGATAAGATTACTCGTCGCCGCGCTCGCGGTCGTTTTATTTACCCTAATGGTCGGCGCCGGTCCGGCAACAATTCGCGCCTGTCTGATGGCTTTAATTGCGCTTTTGGCTCAAGCAACCGGCCGGCGTTATCTCGCCGGCTGGGCGCTCGGCGCGGCCGGTTTTCTGATGCTTCTCGTTAATCCGAAAGTGCTGGTTTTTGATCCGGGATTTCAGCTGTCTTTTCTCGCTACCGCCGGACTTATTTATCTGGCGCCGCCGCTGGCCGCGCGTCTTAAATTTATCACCGCCAAACTCGGCTTGCGCGATCTGGTCGCGATCACTCTCGCCGCCCAAGTGGCCGTTCTGCCGTGGTTTCTTTATCATGGCGCGACCTTGCCGCTGCTCGCTCTGCCGGCCAATCTGCTGGTCCTGCCGCTGGTGCCGGCGGCGATGTTTTTCGGATTTCTGACCATGCTGGCCGGCCCCCTCCTGCCGCCGCTGGCCTGGTCGGCTTGGTTCTTGGCCGACTACATCCTCGTCATCGCCAAATTCTTCTCTGGACTTTTCTAACCCCCCATATATACTAAAATTGGTTTTGGTCTTCATTATCAAAATTATCAAAGTTAATTTTTAAACAAATATGAATTCAATCGTCAAAGTAATTTTGAGTATTATCGTCATCGTCTTGATCGTCTGGGGTCTGGCTTCTTGGCTGAAATCGCCCGTCACGCCGCCCACCGCCACCGAGCCGATTAAGATTGGTTTCATTGGACCATTGACGGGAGATGTCTCCTCTTTAGGAACTATTTCCCGTGCAGCGGTTGAGTTGGCTGTAGAAGAAGTTAACACTCAAGGAGGAGTTAGCGGACAACCCATTCAGGTAGTTTATGAAGACGGGCAATGTAGTCCGCAGCCTGCTAGTAGCGCGGCAGCTAAATTGATAAATGCGAACAAGGTTAATGCAATAATTGGTGGTCTTTGTTCAAGCGAAACATCTGCCTTTGCTTCTGGAGCAATGCAACAAAAGAAAATCGTTATTTCTTATTGTTCTTCTGCCCCAACTTTGAGTCAGACGGGTAAATACTTTTTCCGCACTTATCCATCAGATTCTTATCAGGGTCGTTTTGCCGCCGAATATGCTTATAATAAACTTGGGGTAAAAAAGGTAGCCATTATCTACCATATCAGCGATTGGGGCACAGGATTGAGAGATGTCTTTGCCGCGAGGTTTGCCGAACTTGGTGGGACGATTGTTTTAGATGAAGGGACTCTCCAAGAGGCGCGTGATTACCGCACTCAGTTAACCAAATTGAAAAACATTCAAGCAGATTATCTTTACGCTCCAGTTTATGTTGAAGGGGGAATTGCTTTGATAAATCAGATGAATCAACTTGGAATCAAAACCAGGATCTTGGCAGGAGACACATTCAGTGACCCTAAATTGAAAAAAGAAGCTAGCGGTAAGGCTGATATTCTTTTTACTCAAACAATTACTCCGTCCGGCGGTGAATTCCTAACTAAACTAACAGCCAAAACAAAAGTAGATCAAATGCCACTTTGCGCCCCGCAAGCTTATGATGCTGTAAAAATATTAACTAAAAGTGCAAACGAAGTTGGATTAGATCCGGATAAATTAGCCGATGCCATTCGCGCTACAAATTATATTGGAGTATCCGGGCAGATTAATTTTGATGTTAACGGAGATTTAACTTCTGCCGCCTACAAAGTTAGTCGGATTACAGATGGTAAAAGTGTCGACCTAAATTAATTTTCTTGTTAGGGGATAGTCCATCTATGGGCATCCGGCCGCAGTTGATCGTCAACAATATTATCGCCGGTTCTCCCTCCGCTTTCATTTTTATCTGAAAGCAAAATCGTTTGTCCTCTTGTTCTTCCGCGCTATGTTATTCACAGTTGAAACGACTGAGTTTGAAACTCCAAATGGGAAATTCAGTTTCAACGTTGACCACGCTGCGCAAATTACGCCCGTGGCGATTGAAGTGATCAAAGACGGCCAGTTTTTGCGGCTGGAAGATTAGCTAAGATTAGGTGGGCATAGCCCCCTATCAAGGTAACCATTGCTAGTGTCGGCCACTTGACCCCGCAACCGGTTGCGGTGCCATAGCCGATTGTGATACCATAGTGGCATCACTATGGGAAAGACCCTTGCGCGGATACGTCTGCGCCGGGGGCTTTTTCTTTCTAGTCTCCATTTGAAAACTTATGATAGTGATCGTTGAGGAAAGTGATTTCTACATTTTTATTCCTCAACAAGAATGAGCATTTATTTTTATCCGGGGCGACCAATTGAGCTAAAACCTTATTCGCCTTGAGAAATTCCACCAGACAACCAAAATCTCCGTCGCCGCTGATTAAGATGCAGGAAACATAATTCTTCTCGTAAAAATCAGAAACCATTTTAAGCACCAATTCTGCATCGCAATTGCCCTTAATGTTTCCACCGACAGTAACCGTTTGCTTGAAAATCAAAATAAAACCGCACTCTTGCAAGTGTTCATAAAACCTGGCTCTTTCCGGAACAAGACCGATAAACAAATAGATATTGTCGGGATTGTATTTTTGACGAAGCCATCCGCGGAATTTTTTGTAATCTATCGTAAATCCTAGGCTTTTAGCGGCCCGATACAGATTATTGCCGTCAATATATATATTGAGCTTCACATTTGCTAAATGGGTAACTTTTTGTAATTATAGAGATGATCAGTTTAGCATTCAAAATCAATCTATGAAAAAAATAATTTGGATTATCGTGATCGTCGCCGTTATTGGAATCGTTTGGTCGTACAGTCAAAAAACCGAAAACCCCGCGCCGCCGGTCACCACCGAGCCGATTAAGATTGGACTGATTACTCCACTTACCGGAGATGCGGCCGCTCTTGGAGAATTTGTGAAAAATGTCACAGAATTGGCAATTGAAGAGATAAATCAAGCTGGTGGAATCAACGGACAACCAATCGAAGTCGTTTATGAGGACGGAAAATGTTCTGGTGCCCCGTCAGTCAGTGCCGCTCAAAAACTTATTTCCAGTGATAAAGTAAAAATTATTTTTGGTTATGAATGTAGCGGTGGTGTGTTGGCGATGTTGCCAGTCACTGATAGAGCCGGAGTCTTTGTTTTTTCCGGTTCAGCCACAAGTCCAGATCTTTCCGGTAAAAGTCCGTTATTTACCAGAACTATTCCGAGTGACGCCGGTCAAGGACGAGCTCTAGCTGAAATGGCTATTGCCAAAGGCTGGAAGAATATCGCCGTAATTCAAGAATCCTCCGATTACGCTCTGGGTATTTTCCGGGCATTTGAAAACAACTATCCGGTTACGGTCGGTACAATTACTAAAGAAGAATATCCGGCCAACACTACTGATTTTCGCTCTATTCTCACAAAAGCCAAGTCAACCAAGCCAGATGCCATTCTCTTCATACCTCAATCACCGAGCACGGCCGAGCGCCTGATAAAAAATTTCAGTGATTTAAAATGGACTGTCCCAGTTATGGCTAATGACGCTGTCGGAGGCAATCCACCCCTGGTGAAAATGTTTAAGCAAATCTTGGAGGGGGCATTAGTGGCTGAACAATTTCTTGATCAGTCCAACACCAAATTCCAAGATCTCAACGCTAATTATCAAATAAAATATGGCAAGGAGTTGGTTTATAAATCATACGGGCAGGCCATATATGACTCAATCTACTTGACCAAAGATGGATTGACGCAATTTGGGAATGATCCACAAAAGATTGCGTCTTGGGTTAGAACAGTTAAGGATTGGGAGGGGGCTTCCGGTAAGGTCACCATCGATTCTAATGGCGACCGAATAGGTGGTTTTGTGATAAAAATCATAAAGGACGGCGAGATAGTTGAAATAAAATAGATGTTTTGAATAACTGTCCGCCCGCGCGCTAACTTTATAAGAGGTTAATTTTTTGGGTAACCCTTTATAAAGTTTGGTAGTCTGTTAAACTGATCAGGATAAATAAACATGGACATCCTGCCGCAATTGGTGGCGAATAGCGTCATTGCCGGAGCAATTTACGCGCTCCTCGCGCTCGGCTTCAATCTCATCTACGGCACCGTCAAGTTTTTTGATCTCGGCTACGGCGCCCTCACGGCCGTCGGCGGTTACGCCGTCTTTCTGTTTTACAAAAAACTTGATTGGCCGCTGGCCCTCAGCGTCATTCTCGGTGTTTTGATCGCCGGCGCCATCGGCTGGCTCGCCAACGAGCTGGTGTATAAAAAACTTCGCGCGCGCCGGGCCTCGAACATGGTGCTCCTGGTCGCGTCGCTCGGCATCTTCACCCTGCTCCAGGCGCTCATCGCCATCTTCTTTACCAGTCAATTCCAGACACTCGCGAACTCGGCCGCCGCCGGCCGCGTGTTGGAAGTTGGCTCGGCGGTAATCACGCCCGTCCAACTCATCATCCTCGCGAGCGGTCTCGCCATCATGGGACTGCTCGCGCTCGGATTCAAAAAAACGTTTTTTGGCAAGGCGATCAAGGCGGTGGCCGACGATGAAGAAGTGGCGCGGGTGGTCGGTCTGAATACTGCGCGTATTATCGGCGGCGTTTTCTTTATCGGCTCGGCCCTCGCGGGCCTCGCTGGCATTCTCGTCGGCTTTGACACCGGTATTGAGCCGACGATGGGGCTCTCACTCCTCCTTAAGGGCGTGATCGCCTCGATCGTCGGCGGCATCGGCAATGTCTACGGCGGCGTCCTCGGCGCCTTCCTCCTCGGTTTCGTGGAAAATTTCGGCATTTGGAAAATTTCCGGCGAATGGAAAGACGCGATCGCGTTCGGTTTACTCATCATTTTTTTATTATTCAGGCCCAGAGGGTTGATTAGACAGTAAAAATGGAATATCTGATTCATCTCGCCATTCTCGTCGACATCTACGTCATTTTGGGCGTCAGCTTAAATTTAGTGGTCGGTTTTACCGGCCTGTTATCGGTAACGCAAGCCGCTTTCTACGGTCTGGGAGCTTATGTCACTGCCTTATTACTCGTTAATTTTGGCGTCAATTTTTTTCTGGCCGCGCTCGGGGGAATCCTGCTGACCGCTCTCATCAGTCTTCTGATTGGTTTTGTCCTATCGCGCTTCCGCGGCGATTATTATGCCCTCGGCTCATTCGGTTTCAATATCATTATCTATAGCGTCTTCTTGAACTGGCAATCGGTCACGCGTGGGCCGCTCGGCATCCCGGGCATTGCGCGGCCCGATTTGTTCGGCCTGAATTTTTCCGATAATTTTTCTTTTCTGCTTTTGACTTTGGTTCTGGCGCTCCTCGCTTTTCTTCTGGCTCGCTGGTTGACGACTTCTTCCTTCGGTCGGGTGCTGAAAGCGATTCGCGAAGACGAACTGGCGCTCCAAATTTTCGGTTATCGCACGTTGCATTATAAGCTGATGATTTTTGTCGTCAGCGCCGCTCTGGCGGCGCTGGCTGGCGCGCTCTTCGCCTCTTACATCACCTTCATTGATCCTTCAAGTTTTGCCCTTTTTGAATCTATTTTCATTTTGGCGATTATCATTTTGGGCGGTCTAGCCAATCTCAAGGGGTCGGTGCTCGGCGCCGTCTTCTTGATTCTGTTGCCGGAAGCGCTCCGATTTGTCGGCTTCCCCTCCGACATCGCGGCGCAGATGCGCCAAGTGATGTATGGGTTGATTCTAGTTATCCTGATGCTGTATCGGCCGCAGGGCTTGGTGGGGGAGTATAAATTATAGGTTGAATATGCTACAGTCAACTCGTGATTGACCAAAAATTATTGAGTCAAAAATTTACTGAATTAGCCGCTTCAAATGGCTTGGTTTTGGGTGTGCTGTTTGGTTCGCAGGCGACCGGCCGAACTCATCCCCGAAGCGATATTGATATTGGTTTTATCACCGCGCGCCGGCTCGGTTTGATGGAAATTGCCGTGCTCCAAGAAAAACTAATGGTCGCCACCGGTTATGGAAACATTGAATTAACCGATTTGAAGAATGTTTCGCCATTGCTATTGAAAAATATCGCCGAAGAAGGAGTGTTACTCTATGAGAAAGAATCGGGAGATTTCGATCGCCTTAAAATTTACGGTCTCAAGTTGTACATGGAAGCCGAACCATTATTTAAGATGCAAACCAGTTCAATTTTATCTTTTATTAAACGCCATGCCTGACCCCCTTTTGATTAAAAGTAAAATTAATGAAATTAAGAATAGTCTTGACCAGTTGTTGCCTTTATTAAAAAAAGAGGCGCGAGAGATTATTGACGATTATTTAGTTCTTCATACAGTGGAAAGATTATTTCAGTTAATCGTTGACACTGCCATTGATATCAATACTCATATCATAAATCAAAACAATCTCTCGGTTCCCAACGATTATCAGGGCACCTTCACTGTTTTGGCCGAGAATAAAATTTTCCCAATGGAATTCGCGCTCAAAATCTCTCCTTCGGTTGGATTGCGCAATTTGATTGTTCATAAGTACGGCAAAGTAGATATTAAAAAAATGGTGGACGACATCAGGAGTGAAATTGGAGATTATATTGAGTATATTAAGTTAATTAGTGAAAAGTTTATTTAACTAAACTATGAAAAAATTAATCTGGGTGGTCGTTGTTTTAATAATCATCGGCGGCGGGTGGTGGGTAAGTCGGCAATCAAACATCCCGGCGAGCGGCGGGGAGCCGATTAGAATTGGTTTCATCGGCCCTCTTACTGGCCCTCTGGCCGATATGGGTGAAGAGCAAAAAAATACCATTGAGATAGCGGTAGAGGAGATAAACAATAATGGCGGTGTAAATGGTAGAGACCTAGAGTTTGTTTACGAAGATGGAAAATGCGACGGGAAAGAAGCAGCTACCGCGGCCCAAAAATTAATCAATATCGAAAAGATCAAAATCGTGATGCCTGTATGTTCCTCCGAGTCTCTGGCAGTTGCTCCCATTGCCGAAACCAATAAAGTTTTAGAATTTGCCGTCTGGCCAACCACCCCCGCTTTCTCGGGAGTTGGTACCTACGCCTTCCGTAATTCCTATTCTGACGATGACACAAGTAAATTATTGGCCCAGGTTGCCCAATCTAAATACAAAACAATCGGAGTGATTACTGAAACAACAGATTACACTACGGGCGTTCTTAAAGCCTTCAAAAAGTATTTTACCAGCGCAATTTTCGAGGAAGGCTTCCCTCCGGATTCTGTGGATGTTCGCACGCAAGTAGCAAAAATTCTCAGTCATAAACCAGAAGCCGTACTCGTCAATCCAAATTCCCCAATTTCCGGTCTGGCGATATTGCAACAACTCGCCCAACAAAAATTCACCGGTCAACTTCTTGGCAATTTTTTTGGCACCAGCAATGACGTAATTCAATCGTCGTATGCTCAAGGCATGATTTTCGCTTCAGATCCGGAGGTGGCAGACAGTTCGCTCAAAGTAAAACTTTTTGAAACTTACCGTGGACTCCATGGGGTAAAACCCAACTTGGAATTTGCCGTTGCCGCTCAATATGATGCAATTTACATTCTAAAACAGGCAATCGAGGCGGTTGGCGATGATCCAACAGCACTGAAGGATTACTTGCATAACCTCAAAGATTTTGAGGGGTTACTCGGAACTTATGGGTTTAATAACAACGGCGACATGGTGGGAACGAAGCCTGGACTAAAACAGATTGTGAATAATCAGCTCGTTGGTCTTTAGGAAAAATGCCCGCCCTCGCGACGAAAAATTTAACCAAACATTTTGACGGCGTGGCGGCGGTCAAGAGTTTATCAGTTGAATTCCGCGCCGGCGAGATCACCGGACTTATCGGGCCGAACGGTTCGGGCAAATCCACCCTCATCAATCTTCTCACCGGTCTCATCCCCTGGGATGCCGGCGCGGTTTGCGTCGGCGAGGGGACGAAATTATTCCGGCTCAAGCCCTATGAAGTGACCGACTATAAGATCACCCGCACCTTTCAAGAAGTCCGTTTGTTTGAACAACTGCCGGTGATTGATAATCTTTTGATCGCGCTCACCGAGCGCGCGGTCTGGCCGGCGCTCTTTGAACGCCATCAAACTTTTCACCGCGCCGCCGCAGAAGAATTGCTTCGCGCGGTTGATCTATTGGACAAGCGCGATAAGTTGGCGAACCAGCTTTCCTACGGTCAGCGCAAACTTCTGGAAATCGCCCGCGCCCGGGCGATGGCGGCGGATATCTATTTATTTGATGAACCCTTTGCTGGCCTCTTTCCCAAGATGGTAAAGCTGGTGGCTGATGTCCTCAAGGATTTGCGGGTGGCCGGTAAGACAGTGGTGCTGGTTGAGCATAATATGAATTTGATCCGCGAGCTCTCCGATCGCGTGATGGTGATGGACGCGGGACAACTTCTGGCCGAGGGCGAGCCGGCGCGCGTGCTTGCCTCGCGCGCGGTCGTTGAGGCATACTTGGGGGAATGATGACTCAAGACATTAATGAATTGAGGGCTAAATTAACCGATTATTTCAAAGGGCGAGAGGATGTTGCCTTTGCCTACTTGTTCGGTTCGGTGATTAAAGGCACCACTCATCTGGACTCCGATGTGGATATTGGAGTTTATTTTATTCCCAAGACTCCGGCGTTGGAGTATGAGTCCAAGAGCGAATATCCCGGTGAATCGGAAATCTGGTCGGCGGTGGAAAAAATCACCAAGCGCGAAACCGATTTGGTCGTCTTGAACCGCGCCGCCGCGACAGTATTTTTCTCCGTTCTTAATCAGGGGGTCAAACTTTTTTCCCGTAATGACCATCTTTTAACCCGCCTATATTTGGCGGTCAGCGTCTTGGCGGAGGATTTTAGAAATTTTGTCTCCGGATTCTTGAAAATTAAAGAACGTTCGAGTTCTCTTTCACCGATTGACCGGGGACGATTAGTTTGAGAAACTTTTGCCAGGAGAAATTATCAATGAAATAATAAACAATCATGACCAAAACAATCAAAATCATTGTCGGAATCGTCGTTATTATTTTAATCATCTGGGGCCTCGCGAGTTTGGGTGGCGATAATCAACCCGCAACCACTAATGAGCCGATCAAGATCGGGGTGATCGCGCCACTCACGGGGCCGGGAGCCATATTTGGAAATTCTGTAGTTGGCGGTATTGAACTTGCGATGATTGATCTGGGCGCCGCGCGGACACAATACAAATTAATAATTGAAGACGATGGCACTAATCCGACAAAATCAGCAAGTGCGGCGCAAAAATTAATTGAGATTGATAAGGTGCAAGCAATCATTAGTGGAACTTCTGGCACTGCTCAAGCAATCAAACCATTAGTAGCTAACGCCGGCATCGTGCAGATTTGCGTTGCCTGCACAGATGTGACTATTGCCGATAGTCAGTTCAACTTCACCAATTCTATTTTAGGTGAGGATGAAGCTCGGGCTTGGGTAGGGGAGACGGTTAGACGTGGGCTAAAAAAAATTGCCATCCTAACTCAAAATCATCCAGGGGTTAATGCGGCGGCTGATCAGGTGAAGAAACAGGCGGAAAATGCGGGGTTACAGATCGTTCATGAAGAACGTTTCGCCGGCGATCTTAGAGATTTCAAAACTATAATCGCTAAAACCAAACAAGCGGCACCGGAAATAATTTTTCTGCGCGCATTTCCTCCGGCTATGGATATTTTAGGCGCCGAATTAATCACCCAAAATGTTGCTCAAGTGAGTACCGGTGGCGGTGCTTTTGCTATTGTAGCGGATCCAAGTATTTTTGAAGGCAGGTGGTATGTTGATGCCGGGCTGACGGATAGAAGTTTTGTTGAACGCTTTAGTTCGGCGTATCCTGGCACGCGTTTCAACACTCTCGCGGCTCCATATGCATACGATTCATTTATGATGTTATCGCAAGGATTGAAGAGCGGGGGAAGTGCGAGCGCGTATCTGAAAAGTCTAAAAAATTATGATGGGAAAGCCGGTCGGCTTGAGCAAAATGAAAATGGTAATTTTCGGTCTGACCCAAGTATTTGGATAATTAAAAACGGTAAACCGGCGCTAGTCACTTTCTAGTTTTAATGCCCGCCGAATCTCTTCTTCAACTGAATGACGCTCGGGTAAGTTTCGGCGGTGTCAGAGCGCTTGATGGGGTTTCGGTGCAAATTGATGAAGGGGAACTCGTGGCGCTCATGGGGCCGAACGGCGCGGGGAAATCAACGGTGCTCAAAGCGATCTTCGGTCTCGTGCCGATGACGGCAGGCGAAGTGCGCTGGCACGGCGAGACCATTGAGCCGGAACCACGCGCGATGGTTGAGCGGGGAATCGCTTTTGTGCCTCAGGGGCGGCGCGTCTTCGGTCGTTTGTCGGTGCGGGAAAATCTTGAATTAGGCGGCCTCATCATCCGCGATAAACATTTGATTGAAAGTCGGATTAAGGAAATTCTCAATCTTTTCCCGTCACTGAAGCCAAAACTCAACCAACCGGGCGGGACTCTTTCGGGTGGACAGCAACAAATGCTCACCGTTGCGCGCGGACTGATGGCCGACCCGAAAGTTTTATTGCTGGACGAGCCGTCGCTTGGTCTCGCGCCACTCGTCGTCAAAGAAGTTTTTGCTCTGATCAGAGAAATTAACGAACGGCGCCGAACGGCGATTATGGTAGTGGAACACAATATTAAATCCATTTTAGATATCGCTCATCGCGCGTACGTGCTGGAACGGGGAAAGATTGTCTTGACTGGCGCGGCGGCGGATTTGCGTCGGACTGGCCAATTGGAAAAAGTGTTTGTCGGCGAGCCGATCAATGATTAGGCGGCTGACGTTTTTTCGCAAACATTGGTCCTTCTTCTTTTTTATATTTTTATTGGCCGCCAACATCTTCGTTTGGTTAATTATTGTCCGCGCCGAGCGCGCGGTTTTAACCGTGGCTTTTTTGGATGTCGGACAGGGCGACGCGATTTTTATTGAGGCCCCGGGCGGCAATCAAGTATTGGTGGATGCCGGCCGCGGCCGGCAAGTTCTGCGCGCGCTCGGGCCGCTGATGCCTTTTTACGATCGGTCAATTGATCTGATCGTTGCCACTCATCCCGATGCTGATCACATTGGCGGTTTTCCGGAGGTGCTGAAACGTTACGCCGTCGGCTTTATTTTGGATACGGGTCTCGCGGCCGAGACCGCCGTTGACCGAGCTTTTCGGCAAGCCGCGACGGCGGAAGAAGCGGAAATAATCGCCGCGCGGCGCGGCACAAGGATTTTTCTCGGCGCCGGCGCGGTCTTGGAGGTTTTATTTCCCGATCGCGATCCGACCGGTTGGGAAACCAACACCGCCTCCATTGTCGCGCGTCTGACTTACGGTAATCGCGAGTTTTTATTGACCGGCGATTCGCCAGTCAAGATTGAGAAATATCTGGTTAATTTGGCTAACCGAAGTTTATCGGCTGATGTTTTGAAAGTCGGCCATCACGGTTCAAAAACTTCCAGCGCCGCTGAATTTTTAGCCGCTGTCGCGCCCGAATACGCCGTCATCTCGGCGGGGAAAAATAATCGTTACGGTCACCCGCACGAATCGGTGCTGGCGGCGCTCCAAAAAATCAACGCCAAAATTTTGCGCACCGACGAATTCGGCTCAATCATCTTCCAAACCGACGGCGCGACATTAAATCAATGTCCGTGCTAAACTATCAGCGGCGTTTGATCTTTAATTTTTTTGTTGAATTTCAATCGGAAAGCGAGGGAGAATAAATGAAGCCAAGTAACCGACTGGTGCTGTTCGATTTTGATGGGGTTGTTGTAGATAGCGTCTCTTCAGTCTATCTGACAGTCATAGACATATTGGAAGAGGCCGGTGTTTTGGCCGGCAACCTGCCAGATTTTCAGACTTTTCTCCAAACGGTTTCTTTGCCGCCCGATGGTTTTTATCATCGTTACGGAATCAATTGGTCAGCGGAATTGAGCACACAATTTTGGGACATTATGCCGCTCTACGAGGCACTCGACGGGGAGTATTTGGGAATGAGACCGATGGTTGCCGAATTGCGCCGCCGCGGTTTTCGGACGGCCATCGTCAGTGGCGGCCAGTCGGTGTATGTCAATCGCCGCCTCGATCAATTGTGTTTACGCGGGCTCTTTGACGCCGTCTACACCGGCGCTGCAGATAAAACTGAAGTGCTCAATCTCGTTTGTCGGCGACTCACCGCCACACCGGAACGAACCCACTTCATCGGCGATTTCCAATCGGATATGCGCGACGGTTGCGCCGCCGGCGTCATTCCCATTGGCTTCACCGGTGGCCACGATTTTATGATACCGGTACTCACGGCCGCCGGCGCCCAGGTTTGCGTTGACGAGCCGGAGGAGTTGCTCGCTATCATTTCCGACTAGAGTTTGGACGGCAAACCAAACCAGCCCCGCTACTTGTTATTCAATGAGAATCGCGGGGCTTTATTTTGTTTTAGAACCGGCGGCCAAATGCCGGCCCGACTTGAGACAACGGGTGCAAATTTTGACGCGACCACCGCCGTTTAATCTGGCCCACTGTAAATTCGGTTGTCGTCGGACCCGCCCAGTGGGGTTGAATTTCGTGGCGCGGATGCGGTTGGAATAACCGCCGCCGACCAGACTGCTTTTATGACAGACAAAACAAGTTTTCATTTTTTAAAATGTTATCATAAATAAATTATCATTTCACTTGACTTTTAATGGTGCCTATGCTAAATATAAAAAAGCGTTAAGTTTTGAACCGTCTGTGAGTAACAGACAAAGTTGTTCTTTTTCAGGAGAAAGCCATGAGCAGTGGCAATGTTTACGAGCGATTGTTCAAATTATGGGGCAGTATCGTCAAGTTGATTTTGGATGGCAAACGAGACCCGGAATGGGTGGCCGATGTTTTGCAGGGAATAGTAGAGATTAAAACAATACCTTTAATCCTCACCCGCGCGGTCTGGCAGCAAGTCTACGACCTTCTCGGCTACGGTTTTGACGAGTCGCGGTGGGTGGAACCCGCCCCCGGCTTCTGGGACACCTATGTCCAAAAAGGCGTTACCCCCAATCGCGTGGCGGCGGCAATGAGAAAGTTGGGAGTGACGATGGAAACT
>ERZ1292629.1446-Hain-H43-01um-R1-1446-length-22957-cov-6_pt1 | contig 22957 bp, 24 predicted proteins | sample MGYA00564399_ERZ1292629 | MGnify/ENA primary metagenome ERZ1292629 (study PRJEB36523, sample SAMEA6512636) | groundwater metagenome | collected 2019-01-08 | study: AquaDiva: Metagenomics assemblies of 32 groundwater samples | reverse complement strand
TAAATTTAATTACTCCGTCAGAGACAGCATATAAAGTAAAATCGCGTCCTACTTTAACACCGGTCCCAGCATGAAAGCGAGTTCCATTCTGACGGACCAGAATATTTCCGATCTTAACTTTTTCTCCACCAAAAAGTTTAACACCTAAGCGTCTTCCTCTTCTATTTCCTTGTTGTCTGGTTGCACCACCAGCCTTCGTATGAGCCATTTTTCTAATTTACAATTATTTTCACAATCTGTCAAGACTTGTGTGAAAATTTGATATCTTCAATAGATAATTTGGTATATTTTGCCCGAAATCCCATGACCCGGCGGTGCCTGGTCTTGGCTTTGAAAGTAGCAATTCTGATTTTGTCGCCTTTTGACTCACCTATTACTTTTGTCTTAACTACAGCCCCTTTGACTGTCGGGTTTCCTACTTGAACAGAGTCTCCGTCAATAATCATCAGAACGGAAGTGACATCCTGACCCAAATCCACCTCCAAAACGTCTCCTTTGGAGACCAGATATTGTGACTTGCCAATTAAAACTACCGCTTGCATGGGGTAAATTATACCTTGTTCAAACGGATTTGGGAAGAGATAGACTGGACCAGACCAAAAGTAATCATTAGTGACACCAGAGATGACCCCCCATACGACAAAAACGGTAGGGTAATTCCGGTCACCGGCGCAATTCCTATATTCATTCCGATATTGACAAAAATCTGAAAGGTCAGCATTCCCAATACTCCTTGTAAATATAGCTTAGCCACTGGATCTTCTGACAATATAAGTAATGTATAAAGCCGCCAGAGCATTACATAGTAGATTATCAGTATCAGAAGACTGCCGGCAAACCCAAGCTCCTCAGCCATAGTTGCAAAAATAAAATCGGTATGGTATTCCGGTAAAAATCTAAGTTGTGACTGGGTTCCCCGCCCCAAACCCCGTCCCCACATGCCCCCAGATCCTACGGCTATCACCGACTGGATTACATGATAGCCGGTATTAAGCGGGTCGGCATAGGGATTTATAAAAGTCGTCAGTCTGTCTTTTTGATAATCATGTAAAAACAATCTTGCGGAAAGTCCCAATATTACAGCAGCTAAACCTGCCCAAAGAAATACTTTCTTTAATGAATATTTAGAAACAATCATCGTTACAATGCCTGCGGTGAGAACTAAAGTTGATCCGAGATCCGGCTGACGCCAAATCATCAATAGCGGTATTATCACGAAGAGCACATACCATTTTTTTATAGCCATAGCTACAAAAATCAGCAAGATTGGTTTGACTATCTCCGAAGTTTGAAGCAAGACCGGACCGAGAGTTATCCAACGGTAAGATCCGCGGATATAACTTCCGAATATCACCGGTAATATCAATAGAATGACTGATATTACATATCCCCAGACCCAAAAAGCCATAAATATTTTGTGATCTACGATAGATACAAAAATCCATATTAATATTCCCAATATCACAAACCCCAGCTGATACCAAAAAAGTTCGAGCTCGACACTTCGCAAAATCAGAAGACCTAAACAGGATAATAAAATCACAGGTATTACCAACCACCAGTCAATTCTTTTCATTACAGCAATTGTACCGCAAATTCCGACCCTATATTAATTTGTTGGACTAGAGTCTGTCTAGACAGCTCTAATTTATATTTTTCTTCCAAGTCTTCACTCAATGTTAGATTAATTTTTTGATCTAATTTAGCACCCAATTCTTTGCGCTTATCTTGAATTTGCCTCGTTATCTCTCTTAATTTTCCCTCGGCAATTAGCTCGGAGTCCAAGTCTAAGTCTAAGACAACAGAAAGTTCTTTGTTTTCTTTAAACTCGACATCTTTGATATTCAACTCATCTTTAATTAATTGAACTAATTGTAAATTGGAAATTGTAAATTGAGAATTGACGCGCAAAGCGCGTAGTGGCTGACGGACCTTGATATTTGCCAGTTTTCTCTGAGAAAGACCCAACTCCACTATTTTTCTGACAGACTTCATATCGTCTATTAGTTGAAGATCTAATTTATTTAATTTTTTGAGCTTAGGCCATTTTGACAAGTGAACTGACTCCTCCCCAGTCAGATTTTTATAGATTTCTTCGGTCATAAAGGGTATAAAAGGAGCCATTAATTGGGAGAGAGTGGTGAGTAGTGTGTAGAGGGTGGAATGACAAATCTTTTTGTCGTCTGAATCTATGGTGGTTGGACCGACGCGGTCACGCGATCTGCGGACATACCACAGTGATAGATCACTCACCAAATCCTCAATCGCGTGAGAAGCCGTAAATGCGTTAAAAGCATCCAGAGATTTTGTGACTGTTTCTACGGTTTGATTTAATCTAACCAAGATCCATTTATCTAGAGGGCTAGGTGCTAGGTGCTGAGTGCTAAGTGTTGTATCAAACCCATCTAAATTGGCATAAGTTACAAAAAAATTATAGACATTCCAGAACATCAGATGAAATTTGCGCCTGGCCTCGTCGGCTTTTTTGTAGCCAAAGAATAAATTATCGGCGGGGTGTTGTCTGACATACATCCAGCGCATGACATCTGAACCGATTTTGTCAGCCCCCTCACCAAACTCAATGGCATTTCCCCACGATTTGTGCATGGGTCGGCCGTCTTCCCCAACCAATGAAGCAAATCCAAGTACCGTCCTGAACGGATTAGTTTTTTTGAGAACTGTACTCATGACAATCATGGAATAAAACCAATTCTTAAACTGACCCGGAAAAGACTCGGTAACAAAATCAGCCGGGAACCATTCATCGGGTAATGTCGAAAGAGGCACAATGCCGGCATCCAGCCAGACATTCCCCACATCACCTATTCTACTTACTACTCTTTTACACTTTTTACACTCTATTTTTACGGCATCAATCCAGGGTTTGTGCGGAGAGTCATCTTCAAATTTATCCCATCCGATAATGGCTCTGGATTTTAATTCCTCCCTACCGCCTATTACTTCAAAGTTACCGCACACACACTCATATATAGGCAAGGCCAATCCCCAATACCGGTTTTTTTTGGATATCAGCCAATCGTGCATATTCTTAAGCCAATCCAACTCACGGTCCAAACCAAATTCCGGAAGCCAACGGATTTTTTTGGTTACTTCCACCATTTGCTCACGCAAGGTTTTTTTGGAATCGTCTACTCTATCCATGGCTATGTACCATTCGTCGGCAACTTTCCAAACCAATTCGGTACCACAGCGCCAACAGCCGGGGTAACGGTGCTTATATTGCTCAGTTTTCAGTAACCAGTTATTAGTTTTCAAAAAATCGATTACCAATTCAGGATGCTTCTTGGCATTTTTACCTGATAAAAACCCCATGGTATCAAAGTAGTCAGCGTTATCGGCGATTACCGGAATCATTGGCAATCCTAATTTCTTTCCCAGTTTAAAATCTTCTTCTCCTGCCGATACAGCAGTATGAACAAGACCTGTTCCTTCTACGGTATTAATCGGCATGATATATGAATCGGTTGGTATCACCGTATGAAATTTGGGGTCAGATGCGACCACCTTGACGGCGGGAAGATCATCAAATGGTCCTCTATATTTCAAGCCGACCAAATCTTTTCCGATACATTTCTTTATAATATCTTTTTTGCCAAAGACCCGTTCTGATGAACCCTCAGCTACCCAACAACTTTCTATTAGAACATAAACTAACTTTTCGTCTACGGCCACAGCGATATTGGCGGGAATTGTCCAAGGAGTAGTTGTCCAGATCAACAAATACTCGTTATCGCGATCGACTAACGGCAATTTCAAATAAACCGATTCATGAACGGTTTCTTTGTAAGTTTCGGTCAATATTTCGTGCTGAGAAATAGCAGTCTCGCATCTGGGGCACCAGGGAATTGAATCGTGGCCTTTGTATAACCAACCTTTCTCCCAACAAACTTTCAGAAAATTCCAAATGGCATAATTGTTTTGGTCAGTCATGGTGTAATAAGAATTATCCCAATCCATGAAATTGCCCAAGCGTTTTGTTTGTTCGGTCTGTATACCCGAATACTTTAGTACTCTTTCTTTGCATTTGTTTACAAAATTAGCCACGCCGTAGGCTTCGATATCTTTTTTGGATCTAAATCCGAGTTCTTTCTCTACTTCAACCTCGATCCACAACCCCTGGCAATCAAAACCATTTTGATACCGTTGGGCATGTCCTTTCATCGTATGATACTTTTGCCACAAATCCTTGTATGTCCGTCCCCAGGCGTGATGGACAGCCATGGGATTATTGGCGGTAATCGGCCCATCCAGAAAAGAAAACTTGGTTTTTGAATTATCATTTTTGTGCAAATATTTTTTGACCACGCCACTCTCATACCACCACTTCAATATTCTCTTTTCCATTTCCGGAAAATTTACCTGTGTATCAACTTGTTTAAACATACCACTCATTGTAAATTGAAAATTGTAAATTGTAAATTGCTGTTTATCTCCTTTGTCTTAAAAAGGCCGGGATGTCCCAGTTGTCATGGTCGATTTTGTGATCAAGATTTTCGCCTGGAGAAGAATTATCTTCCGGCTCGACTGGTTCAACAACCGGCCTTTTTTCGCTGACCAAGCCCGACATTTGATTGGATTGGCGGTTACGGCTAACTAGATTAGAGAGCCGGACACGGGTCTCATCAAAACCTGTGGCAATGACGGTAATCTTCATCTGATCCACCATTTTGTCCACAATTGCCGCCCCGAAAATTATATTGGCGTCGGCATCTGCCGCTTCGGCAATGACTTTGGCTGCTTCATCAACCTCGGTCATAGTCATATCAGGACCACCGGTAATGGTGTAGAGTACTCCCTTAGCGCCCTCTATCGATATTTCCAGAAGAGGTGAAGAAATAGCCGCTCTGGCTGCCATTTGAGCCCGGTTATCACCTACTCCACTGCCAATGCCCATCAAAGCTGAACCAGCATCTTTCATAATTGCCCTGACATCGGCAAAATCCACATTAATCAGACCAGGCTGAGTAATAATATCGGATATTCCCTGAACCCCCTGAGTGAGGACAGAATCAGCAACCCGGAAAGCTTCCAGCAGAGTCATTTTCCGGTCCACTACATCCAAAAGCCGCTGGTTGGGAATGACAATCAGAGTATCGACTTTATTTTTGAGTTTTTCCACTCCGTCTTCCGCGTTTACCATTCTGCGTGCTCCTTCAAAAGCAAACGGCTTGGTGACAATGGCTACTGTCAGAGCTCCGATTTCACGGGCTATTTCAGCAATTACGGGAGCGGCTCCGGTGCCGGTTCCTCCACCCATACCGGCGGTTATAAACACCATATCTGAATCCAGAAGGTATTCTTTTATTTTTTCCCGCGATTCCTCGGCAGCTTGGATTCCGACTTCCGGATTACCCCCGGCTCCCAGTCCCCGCGTCAGATTTTCGCCAATCTGAAGCTTGGTCGATGCTAGATTGGTCAGCAATACCTGGGCATCGGTATTAATTGCAATAAACTCCACACCTCCGATTGTTCCCGAAGAAATCATGGAATTCAGAGCGTTACCTCCGCCGCCACCTACTCCGATAACTTTTATTCTGGCTATCCTGCCAACATCTGGTTTTACTAGTGCCATATATGTTTCGGGCAGGAGTATTAGCGATTGTAGCAGGAGAAACTAGGGTAGTAAAGACTTAAGTAAATCCCCAATTTTTAACGCCATGTCTTTTAGGGGAAACTTATTGCTCCACCCTACCTCAACTCCCGCGCTCTCGTGAGATTGATTGCCATAAATCAGAAGTCCAACCGCTGTCGCAAAAGCCGGACTTTCGATCTCATCAATTAACCCGGAAATTCCGGTCGGAAAACCGATTCGCACCGGCATAGACAACACCCGTTTGGCACTGTCTATCGCTCCAACCGTCATTGATCCCCCGCCGGTGATTACCAGTCCCGACGGTGTCAATCCGGCCAGATTACTTTGTTTTAGTTCGACAGCGATTACCTGAAATATTTCATTTAGGCGGGGACGGATAATCCCGTCAACCAAAGTCCGGTAAGATACGCTCTTTATTTCTTCAGGTAGAGAGAGACTACTAATATCGACATCGTCTTCTTTTTCTTTCTGACTGACATTTTGTAAAAATATTTTTATTTTTTCGGCACTTTCCAATGAAACCCGCAAACCGATGGCCAAATCATTGGTGACATTTTTGGCTCCCACCGGCAGAACCGCCGAATGTGATAAGGATCCCTCCACAAAAACGGCAATATCTGTCGTTCCGGCTCCGATATCTACCAAAACTACCCCCAGTTCCCGTTCAGTGTCAGTTAAAACCGCGTAACTTCCAGCCAGTCCTCCAAAAACCATACCCGCTACATCACATCCGACGTCGGCTAAGCATTTTTGCAAATTCTTGATGGCTCCGCTCGATCCGGTGACTATATGAGTACCTGCTTCCAGCCGGACTCCGGTCATACCGATCGGATCTTTAATCCCATCCTGACCGTCTACTGTAAAACTCCGGGGGATGACATGAACTATTTCGGTCGCAGCCGGAAGGGATACCGCACGGGCGGCATCCAGCACCCGTCTGACATCGTCCGATCCAACTTCCCCGTGTGGTTCGCTGACAGCTACCACCCCCTGACTGTTTTGTGAAGAAATATGTGAGCCATCTATTGAGACATAAGCACTACTCAGGTTAAAACCGGCCATTCGCTCGGCTGATTCGATTGAATTGGAAATGCATGAGGTCGCTTCTTCGATATTTACCACTTGTCCCTTGCGGATTCCCCGCGAAGCTATCGAAGAAACACCGACGACGTGAACTTTGTCCGGGTTGTCCGGCCGGATTTGGCCCAAAAGAGTCACTATTTTTGAGCTTCCGATGTCTATTGCAGCTATTAATTTACTTTTGGCCATAGTTTATGACAGGAGACGCATATCTCATGTCGATGAGTTTGGGCATCTTACCAGCTATTTTACTTCTGGTTAAAATAAATTGTAAAGTGGTCTCCCAATTAGGTTTTAGGTTTTGGATATCCAGAATAATCGTCAACCCTGATGATAGAGTAGCAGTCAGAACCCCATTTTGCAAATCGGATTTTGCAGGCCCAGGAGACAGAGCCGTAAGTTTGGTCAAGATTATTCCCGAATTATCAACTAAAACTAGCGGTTTTTTATATTTATTTACCCCGTATGATTTGAATTTCCCGATAACTAATCCCAAAATTAATATTATTATAATTATCCAAAGTATTCTTCGCATAATTTGACCATTCTTTGACTGGCATCAATAACCATTGATAACTTTTTTGGTTCTAATTTTTCAGCTTGTCCGATAGCCTCAAGTAAACTCCTTTTATTCAGATTGCTCTGGGATAAAATGACCGCCATACCGGCTTTCTCCAATATTTGGGCATTTTTGTATTGTTCGTTGTGTGAGACCCAAGGAATGGGAATCAAAACGCATTTCTTTTTTAAAAATCCCAATTCATAAACTGCATGCGCACCGGCTCTTGATACTACTACATCGGCATCAATTAAAGCCTGTGCTTGTTCCTTGGCATTCAAAAAATCTACACCTTTATAATTTGGCAAATTAATTTTTTTGGCTTTGTCAAAATCCCCATACTCACTATTATTTCCGGTCTGATGCAAGATATCATATTTTATATTTAGCAAAGCTGAAAACACTGTATCATTTATCACATGAGCCCCTTGCTTGCCTCCAGTTATAAATAATAGTGGTTTTTTCAAAATATTTTTTTTGGCTTCAAGTATTTCCTTACGAAGAGGTAAACCAATTAAAACTGCTTTGTTACCATAATTTTTAATACTTTCCGGCCACGTGACTGCAACTTTTTTGACAAACGTTGAAATTAATTTATTGGCCCAACCCTGAGTAATTGTTTGTTCGTGAGTAATGCTTGGTATTCCAAGAATCCAGCCTGTAATTACTGTAGGTACTGCAAGATATCCGCCAAACGATACAATCCCAGACGGACGAGTTTTCAAAAGTAAAAAAAATGCTTGCAGAAATCCCCACGGAATACGAATAAGCTTCAGAGGATTATATGTTTTGTGAAATTTTCCAGCCAACAAATCATGAAATTCTATATTTTCTTCTGTTACTTCTTTATATTCCGAAGAATGTGAAGTATCGTTCCACATGCTATGCTTATGCCCAAACCAGACAATACTCCAACCCTTATCCTTTAGCATCTTGGCTACCTCCAACGCCCCCGTATGATGCCCTCCTGTAAACACAAGTGTTTTCATATATATGATATTATATATTAATATTGTCGCAAGACACCCGAGGGCTCCTTTCCGGAGCCCGTTTAAAACTTTCCACCTCGGAAGTGGAAAATAACTAAGCTTACAAATTAACCTTGAAAATGCTAAAATATACTCATGATCAATTGGTCTACTGACGAGAAAGAATTTAAGAAGAAAAATCCCAAAGAATACAAAATTTGGCGGCTCACCCAATTGATAAATTACGGCTTGGATGGAGAGAAATTAGATAGAAAGGAAGTAATAAACGCCTGGTCTAAAATCAAAGACCTTCTAGATCCACATAAAGCTGTATACTTAGAATATCTCTTATGGCACAAAAAACCATCCTCACACCAATTCAACGAAAATTTCTGGAACTTTTCCAAGCTGAAAGCTACTTAACCAAGCGGTATTATTGGACCGGTGGTACAGTTCTTTCTGAAGTTTATTTACATCATCGAGATTCCGAGGATATAGATCTATTCACTGAAAAAGAAGAGGTACATCTACCCAGTATCAAGGATTTTGTGGGTATATCCGGAGCCAAATTGGGAGCCCGAGGAATTAGCTACACCAGGTTTCTTGGACTTCACACCTTTATCATCAACTTTAGTGATGCTAGTCAGCTCAAAATCGATTTCAATTATTACCCTTTTCCCCGTATAAACACTAATAAAAAATGGAATAATATTGACATTGACAGTGTCGAAGACATTGCCACCAATAAAGTACATATCATCTCAGTCAAACCTAGATCCCGCGATTTTATTGATTTGTATTTCTTGCTTAAAGACAAAAAGTGGGGATTATCGCTTCCCAGGCTAATTAGTCTTGCCAAAGCCAAGTTTGACTGGGATATTAACCCCATTCAATTGGGTGAGAATCTGGCCAAAGTTATAACAGTTAAAGACCTACCTCGGATGTTGGTACCATTTGACCAAAAGGAGATGGAAGATTTCATACTCAAACTAGCCAAGTCTCTAGATAATGATATATTCAAAAATTGAATTATCCATTTTTGGCCACGTTAAGAAGGAGGCCTATGGCCGAGAGGAGCACCACCAGGGAGGAACCACCGTAGGAAATAAAGGGTAGGGGAACACCAGTCAGAGGAAAAAGAGCCGTCATGGCGGCAACATTGATTACAAATTGCCAGCCGACCCAGGAAATCACACCCAAGGCCACAAGTCCTCCAAAAGATTGTTTGGCATGTTGCGCGACTGTCAATCCCAGATGCACCAACCAACCATATATTCCTATTAATACTACTGATCCCACAAAACCGGTCTCTTCGGCATAAACGGCAAAAATAGAATCCGTCGTCACTTCCGGCAAAAATTGATATTTTTGTTTTGATTGGCCAAAACCCACTCCCCATATTCCGCCTGATCCTATTCCCAACAAAGCCTGACGGATGTGATATGAGGAGCCTTGAGTGTCACGCTGAAAATCCAGATAGCTTTTCATCCGCTCCAAACGATAGGGAGAAAATATTATTAAGCTTCCAAACACCAATCCTGCTATTGGAATAATTAGTATCATCGGTGCTAGTGACTTACCACTACCAAAATACATCGTGGCACTAATCAGTAAGACAATTATTGCAGTCCCCATATCCGGCTCCATCATGATCAGAGTCAAAATTCCACCAATAATAAATAAGAACTTTTTGATATCAAAATCCGATGTTGATAATAGTTTCGCCAGGTAGATTGTGAGTGATAGCTTGACCAGTTCAGCGGGCTGAAAACCAAAAGATCCAAATCCCAACCATCTCCGTGCTCCTAATATTTTGTTTCCTATACCCGGAATCAGAACAATTATCAAAAAACCGATATTTACATACAAAAACAATTGACTAAAGGCCTCAAGTCTTTTTAGGGAAAACCTAGAAGATACCCACATGGCAATCGTGCCTATTACTCCCCAAATAGCCTGAAGCCTCACATAATGCCATTTGTCCGAAAAATCTGCCATGGCATCGGCAAATGAAGCATTACCTATCATCACTATTCCAAATCCTACTAATAATAGAGTCAGAATAAATATCCTATTTCCGCGTTTCATATCAAAGCAGTGCCAGCCACAAGCCAAATATCGCCAGAATTATACTTACCAGCCAACCACGCATCACAATTTTGGGTTCGGGCCAACCAATCACCTGTAACCAGTGATGAATTGGCGCAATAGGAAATACGCGTTTACCAAATAACCGAAAACCAATTATTTGTAAGAAGCTGCTGGCACCTTCAACCACAAACACCCCACCAATAATAATAAGTGCCACCGGCTTACCCAACAGAAGTCCTACGACCCCTAGGGTGGCACCAAAAGCCAAGCCACCCGCGTTACCCAACCAGATACGCGCCGGATAGACATTAAAATAAAGAAAAGCAATCAATGCCCCTATCCACAGAGCGATAAATATTGATAATGGAGTGTCCAAAAAACTCATCGATAAAATCCAAAAAGCCAATAGGCAAACGAGAAGAGTCCCGCAGGACAGACCATCTACGCCGTCGGTGAAATCAAATGAATTTGTAAAAGCCATTATCAAAAAAGCAGCCATCGGTACATATCCAATCCCCATTTTTATTACCCCGAAAAACGGAATGTTTATGATATCGATCTTTAGATTTATATAGAGCATCAAAGATACAATTAGAGAAAGAATTACCTGAATTATAAATTTGTGCCGCATTCTGAGGCCAAAAAATCCGGTTTTGGAAAATCCGAAGATTTTCATAATATCGTCGTACAATCCTAGAATCCCAAACGAAATGAAAGTAAAAAATATGATGTTTAATTCTTCTTTCAGGGGGAAAGCCGATGTCACATATAATCCCATCCGGGAAAGTAACGGCAACATGATAGCAAACAGCAGACTGACAATCAGAATAATCAAAATGCCACCCCCAATCGGGGTCCCTACTTTTTGATTGTGCAAAGCGTGTAACTTACGAAAAGCCTCGGTATCCCCCGGTTCTACTTGTGATCTTTCGTCTTTTCTGGTAAATTTTTTAGCAAACAAAAAATCAATAAACGGTACAATCGCCACGCAGGTAACAATAAATGAGAACATTAGCAAACCTAAATATACAGCCATAGTATTTTGGGAATAAATAATAATCCGGCCACGATTATGGCACCCACCGCATAAACCAACATCGCTCCTGCCGCTACATCTTTGGCCGTTTTGGCAGACATCCGCCACTCGCTGGAAACCAAATCCACTACTGATTCTATGGCGGTGTTTATCATTTCAATAACCAATCCTACTACAATCACAAAAACCAGGATAATCCATTCCCAGTGGTCAATCTGTAAAATAAAACCCGAGATAACGGATATCAATGACAATGTGAAATGAATTCTGAAATTTGGCTGGGTAATAATTGCCTGACGAACCCCATCCAGAGCGTGCTTGACTGAGATAGTATGACGAATCATATTGGTTATTATAGTCTAATCCGGCGATAGTCCAAAATAACGGAAAATGTCACGGCTCAAATCAAACCATAAAGGGGCTGCAGTTTCAGACCCCCAAGGTGATGTTTTCGGTTCACGCAGAGTCACCAGCATCGCAAACCGGGGATTATCCGCTGGGGCAAAGCCTACAAAAGAGACAATTGTTTTAGTTTTATCATAGTGGCCGGATACCGGTATTTGAGCAGTTCCGGTTTTTCCGGCAATTACAAAACCCGCCGGCTTGGCCCATCTCGCCTCTCCCCTGTCTACACTATTGATCATCATTTTTGCCATTTTGGCTGCAGCCAGCGGAGAAATGACCTGTATTCCGGATTTTTTTGTTACTGGCTTACCGGATACCCTGTCAACTATCGAAGGAGTTACCAACACTCCTTTATTGGCAATGGCGGAAACGGCACGCAACATTTGCAAAGGGGTAATGGCAATCCCCTGTCCAAAAGTGCTGGCCGCCACATCCAACTCATACCAATCTTTGGCCGGACGAAGACGGCTTTCGGTCTCTTCCTGCAAATCAACACCCGTTTCATGTCCCAGACCAAATTTGTCATAATAAGTCAAGAGTTTGTCTTTCCCCAATTTCCGCCCCACAAAAACCATTCCTGTATTATCTGAATGTTGGATGACTTCAGTCATCGAACTGTTTGGGTAATATTTTTCGTTCCAGGTCTTGATTACTGCGTCTCCGATCACAACCGGACCCATGCAAATCGTACATTTTGTGTTTTCATCCAAAACCTGGGAATCTAATGCGGCAGACATAACTATGACCTTAAATGTACTTCCCGGTTCATAAGCATCTGCAATAATCGGATTTCTATACAGACTATCATCATACTCTTGATATTTATTTGCATCGTAATCAGGCAAAGCGATCATGGCCAAAATCCTCCCTGTGGCGGGTTCCATAACAGTTACAGTTCCCGAAACTGCCTGATAACGGTCTAGGCCATCTTTTAATTTTTGGTATGCCAAATACTGAATAGGTCTTTCTATAGAAGTTTGCAAATCGGCCCCCGGAAAATCCGGAATAATTTGTTGCCCATCTATTAAAATCGGTCTGTCTGCAACGTCTGCTTCCCCCACCATTTTTCCGGGTCTTCCGGACAGTTCACGGTTATAAAAACCCTCCAGACCAAAATAACCTTTGGGATTACCTTCGGAATCCTGGCCCATAAATCCCAAAAGATGTGCACTAATACTGGCTTCAGGATACCATCTGGCAATGCCAGATTCCCATTCCAGTCCCGGTATTTTATACCGTTCAATTTGGAGTTTTTGTTCTTCGTTTATACCATCTGTAAGCGGAAACCAAACTGTTTTTGGATCGTTTATTTTATAAATTAAATTAGCACTGATAGATGTACCTAAAATTGGAAATAGGGGGGCAAAATCTTTTTGATTTTTGGGAAAATAGCGGGTATCTACCAATAACTTGTATTGGGTCAGGCTTGTCGCCAGGGCAAAACCGTCCCGGCTTTTGATTTCTCCACGGAGACTCGGAATTTTTCTTGATGAGAGTCGTTGTGACTTAGCAGTTGTACTTAAATCGGCGGTTTTTATAATCTGCCAATAGCCCAAACGCAAGACCAACAAAATCAAGAGAAATAAAAAACCGATATTTATAAACAGGTACCGTTTTTTCATGGCCTGCTTCTGGCAACTACTGCACCTCGCCAGAAGTCGGTGGCCAAAGGTACAAAGTTTAGCTTTTCTGCTCGAAGTTTCACCGCCGGCAATGCCGACAGTGTGAATATTTGGAGTTTAAGAGCTTGATTTTGCGACAAAACGATTCTTTGTGCCTGCATTTCCCGCCAGACCTCCTCACCATCGGTTGATATCAGGCTCAAGAGCCAAAATTGCCCAATCCCCAAGATTATATTGATACCTATTATCAAAAATATTTTCTTCATATTTTCTCAAAAGCGCGCAGTTTACTGCCCCGCTCTCCTTCAATTGGTTTTTTTGTTAACACATTTCCCAAATGATTAAATGCCCAATGATTAAATTCTTGTTTTACTATTCTGTCCTCCAAAGAATGAAAGCTAATAATTACTACCCGTCCTCCCGAATCTAATATATTTTTGATTTGCGGTATGACTTGCATTAATGAACCCAACTCATCATTGACAGCAATTCTCAGTGCCTGAAAAATCCTTTGGGTGCTACTGAAATCACCGATTAAATTAGAAAGCTCTAGTGTCGTCAATATAGGTCTTGAATTTACAATTCTTTGGGCGTAGAACTTAGCCTTTGGCTCTTCTCCAAAATCCTTGAATATTTTGGTTAACTGATCAACTGATAACTGGTTAACTAATTCAGCTGCCGTTACAGCTGAATTTCCCATTCTCATGTCCAGATTGCCATCAACTTGATACGAAAAACCCCGAGATGAATCTTCAATTTGATGCACTGAAACGCCCAGATCCAGTAATACACCTGAAACGGGATACCAATTATTATTTTTGGCCACTTCTTCAAGATGAATAAAATTAGATTTTACGCACAAGTCCACCAAGTTTTTTGAATTATTTATAGCATCTTGATCTTGATCTATCCCCAATACCAATCCTCCCTTAGATTTGATTAGAGATGCGTGCCCACCACCACCCAAAGTGGCATCAATATATTTATTACCGGAACGGACATTTAAAAATTTTATTGCTGTATCAAGTAGTACCGGTGTGTGATAGTCGTTCATATAAAATCTTTGGGTTGCTTACTAATTTTGGTGTTAAACTTTTCGAACGTTTCGGTGTCCCAGATTTCTATACGGTCTACCGCACCCGCCACGACACAGTCAGACTTTATTTGGGCAAAATTCCTTAGATAGTCGGGGATTAAAACTCTTCCCAATGAATCTATCTCTACTTCGGTGGCCCCATAACTGAGGCCTCGCAAAAAATTGCGCGAATCGGCTCTGGTCAGGGGCATTTGATTTAGCTTGTCAACGAGTTCCATCCAAGCGGGCCTGGGATAAAGAAATAGACAACCGTCTAGTCCCTGACTTAAGATTGCGCCATTTTCTAATTGGGCACGAAATTTCTTGGGGATTGATAATCGCCCTTTTTCCTCGAGATGATGATTGTATCGTCCGATAAACATACCACTTTATACCACTTCATACCACTATCTACCATTTAAATAGCCATGTCAAGACAAACAAAAGACGAAGAAAATTGTTAATTTGCTTTCAATTCAGAAGATTTGCCTGAAGAAACGGTGAAGGGATAAGTAGCGGAGAAGACGGAGGAACGGCTTTCGTCGCGGAGTGTCAGCTCCATAACCGCATTTTTGATATTGGTGTGATAAGTAAATTTACCACTGGATTCACTGCCCAATAATTGTTTTTGAGTATAAGTTGATTTGCCTTTGACCGAAGTTGAAGCGTTGACACCTGTCTGTATTTGATTACCCTTGACTGTGGCGTCATAAATCAGATTGTATTCCAGCTGGTCGGCATGCAAGTTGGAAATAGTGACAGTCACATAATTGCCCTTGGCATCAAATTGCATACTCACTTTTGGCTGTTTTTCATCGGAAAGCTGAACTACAACAGCCGGAGAGGGGTTGGGCGATGGTTTGGGTAGTTCTCCTCCGTTTTTCTTGGCTACATAAATTACCGAAGAAGCGGCAAGCAATATTACGACAGCGGCGATTATCGGCCAAAGATCTTTCATCTGTCTACTTTAGCTTATTTTGAAAATAACTGTCAAGGTCTTTTATTGCAATGCGTTCTTGGGTAGCTGTGTCACGGTCGCGGACTGTCACCGTTTCGTCTTCCAATGTCTGATAGTCTACTGTCACACACCATGGCGTCCCAATCTCGTCCTGAGAATAATATCTCTTGCCAATATTCCCCCGGTCATCCCAAACCGCTGCAAAGTTCTTTTTCAAATCTTTATAAACATCTTCGGCTTTTTTTGTAATCTCTTTTTTGTTTCTAACCAATGGGAATACAGCCACTTTATACGAGGCAATCTTGGGATTTAATTTCAAAACTATTCTATCTCCATCTTCACAATATGCCGAAAGCATGACTGCCAAAAAAGTACGGTCTACTCCCCAGGTCGGTTCAATGACATGAGGGACCACTCCTTCATACGATAAATCTTGCCCTGAGGCTTCTTGATGTTTCTTTAAATCGTAATCAGTTCTATACGCAAGTCCATACAATTCTTTTTGACCAAAAGGATAATCAAATTCAAAATCAATTGTTCTTTTTGAATAATGGGCTCTTTCCCCATCTTCAATTTCGTGTTCATGAATTTTAGTAGTATCCAATCCAACTAAATCAAACCAATTCCACATTTCGTTGCGCCAAAGTTCAAACATCTCTTGCCAATCTTTTTCCTCAATAAAATACTCGATCTCCATTTGTTCGAGTTCCCTGACCCTAAACAAAAAGTTTCCAGTAGTTATTTCGTTTCTAAACGCCTTTCCCATTTGGGCAATACCAAATGGTAATTTCTTTGGGTTAGTCGATAATACATTCTTGAAATCTACAAATTGTCCTTGTGCTGTTTCTGGACGCAAGTAAGCAGTATTAGAAGATCCTTCGACTGCCCCAAGTTGAGTTTTCAACATTAAGTTAAAGTTCTTGACTTCACTCCAATTTTTCTCAGTGCAAGTTGGACATTTTTCTTTAATATCTACATAATCTGCCCTAAATCTATTGTGACAAGATTTACATTCAACCAAAGGGTCAGAAAAACCGGCAACATGACCAGAGGCTTCCCAAACTTTGGGATTCATAATAATGGCGGCATCAAGACCCAAAACGTCATCTCGTTGTTCGACAAAGGTCTTCCACCACAAATCCTTAATATTCTTTTTAAGTTGAGCTCCAATGGGTCCAAAATCCCAGGAATTGGAAAGTCCACCATAAATTTCCGATCCCGGGTACACAAATCCCCGCCTCTTACAAAGACTGACAATCTTTTCCATTAAGTCCATGGCCTATATGTTATCAAATTTTTTGATAGTTGACACTGGCAATTTCGTGTGTAAAATGTGGATATGGCAAAATTGTGTCTTTTTAATGGATCAGGGTTTGAACCCAAGCATTGTGAAGGAGGATGGTGTGCAGCTGGGAATGGTCGGGGTGTAGAACGATGTTGCGGAGAAGCTAGTGTTAGTGTGTTTCCACAAGATTTAGTGGCTGCATACATGAAGGCTTTGGAACTAGACGGGCCTGAAGGAGCGGCAATTGTTCTTATGGAGACAATCGCGGGTAAAGAACAAGAACTTAACATTCCACTTTTATAATTTGAGCTTTGCCAGGATCTTGTGGGAGTGGAGGGGGCGTTTGGATTGAAGAAAGTTTTTGGGGGTGGAAACTTTTTGTCCGGATTTTTGTTCCAACTCTTTTCTCGCTCTTCCAGCAATATTTCCACCTTCACGGGCAGCTTGTTTATTTTGAGGAAAACCTTTGGTGTCACGTGCTTTGGTAATTCGTGTTGTGGAAGCTTCGCCCAACATTGCAAAAATGAGTTCCATATCGTCCATATGGTCACGTAGATTTTCCTGAACCAGACCTTTGAATTTTCTGTATTGGGATGGAATCATTCCAAACGTGGCTTTGGAAATTTCGGCTGTCAAAATAGCGTATTCTCTATCCAAGCCCACATTTCTTTTTCTCCATTCGTCGGTTAATTCTTCACGAATGGCTATTCCACGCATTCGTTTTTCAATCCAATCATCTGAATATCCTTTGGCTTTATACAAAGCTCTCGTTCTTTTTGTTGCCAATTCAGGATCTTCTATTTCTTGAATTCTCTCATACCCCACACGTGCTAACCAACGCTTAAATGGTTCTGCTTTGGGGGAGGTTATAGATTGAACAATTCGAAAAACGCCTTCTGTATTAGCACATCTGATTCTTTGTTTACCGCCCGCCGTCTCTATCAAAAGGGGGTGTTCAATTTGAACCCACCCTTTGGCAAGCTCCTCGTCACGATTGAGCATGTTCTTAATGTACTGTTTTGGATTTGTAGAATCAGTTAGAACCTCAACAATATCAATAATCACAAACCACCACTCGTTATTGTGGATAACACGCCGGATTGTTTTTCCATGGAATATGGCTAAATCCATACAATTATTTTAACATGCGCAGGATTTTGTGAGCATGGAGGGGGCGCTCAGAGAGGGACTCAACCAGATCGTTGATATCCCCATCATACGTCTGCCCGAATTTCCAATATCCTAATTCGGTCAGAATTTTCAATTTACAATTTTCAATTTTCAATTCCCAGTCAACGCCGAGAGATGAGATTTTAGATAAAGATAGAGAGAGAATGGAATAAATCTCCGGATGAGGTTGGCGGTCCGGAGTTAATTTATCTATCATTTCGCACAATTGATAAGCAATATTTACCCGTCCCAAATGTTTTTTCCAGTTTGAAAAGTCAGTTAGTAACTTGACTTCAGTTAGAGTATCCATCTCACCGCGTCCGGATACGCCCTGAAAAATAACTTTATTAAATAAATCTAAAGACCCTGCCCGCTTTGATATTAGTTTACGGATACCTCGAGCCATGAGCGTAATTTTGCCATGAGACTTGGTATAGAGTGTAATGATTTTATCTGCCTCACCAAAATTGTGCCTTTTGATGACGATTCCCTCGTCAGTATACGAATGCATGTTCGAGATCTTTGTCTAGTATAAATTCTGGTAAACTTTTACCATTTATTTTGGTCTTATAGACAAAATCCTTGGCTCCGCCTTGCTTCTGAACTAGCATTTTGTAGGGCGATTTTGTTTTAAATGGTAATTTGTATTTCAAGGTTATTGATTTGACGTTTAGAGGAGCTAAAGTAAAGAAACCTTCAAATATGGTTTTTCCCAAGTCTTCACCCACCGCCTCACCTGTCTCAAATCCTTTGGATTCTACAAGCGTACTGCCTTTGGGAACATAGATTCTGACCCAATCACGGAACATTCCATTCAATCTCCGGCCACTTTCTATTGTTACCGAGCCTTCCTGAGGATTGGTGTAATTGAGTGTAACCGTCTTCGTTACTGATCCGTCACCACCAATTTCAATGTTTTGACTGGCTTCATAGCGTACCCAGATATTGGTCTTGCCTCCGGAAAAATTAGTATCTACCACCATCAAATAATCCTCATCGGCCGATACTTCCCTCACTCTTCCGGCCATATTAAAGGCTTCTACGGCGGATTGGGCGGCAGGATCAAAGGAATACATCAGTATTTGTTTACCGGAAATCAAACTCAAGATCGTGTTAAACAGTTCGGGAAATTTAGCTTTTGGTTGGGCCATGACATTGGCCAAAACCGAATACATGACCGGTCCCAAGAATAATTTTCTGTTGCCATAATTGGCCGGAGCCAGAATAATTTTTCCTGAAACAGAGTCCCAGATCACTGGTTCTTCTGATCCGGCCAACATCTGAAGTTCATAAAAAGCTGACGGACAATTACACCGCGGATCATTTTCGGCACTGAAATTACCAAAACCCGGAACACCAATTTTCCCCGTGACTTTCAGCAAATCAACCAAAACCTTGGTTGTTACCGCGATTACCCCATCCACTTTCGGTGATCCTGTCAAATCATAATTGGTCATGAATGTATCCATGGAAGACCGAAAGTCCGGAGACAAGTTTTGATCACGCATATACCAATATGGCACATTGGGATGATATTTTTTGATTGGCTCGGGAGCGGGAATTCTCTTCGGAAACTTTTCATCCAGCTTGTAAATATCATCCGACTGCAATGTCGAAATTTTGCCTTTGTTGACTTCAATCACCGCGTATCCGGTCAAAAATCCGCCCGTAGGGCGTAATTCTGCTTCATTTTGAAACAATAATAAATATTTTATTGACTTGTCCTTGCCTAATAAATAAGGGGCGGCTTCTAGAATCGGTTTGGCATCGTTCACCAAGGCGGATGCTTGATCTAATAAAGTAATAGCTTGGATAATCTGAGGCCTAATGGATTTTCCCTTATATGCCATAGGGTACCTCATCGGGTCAACTTTGTCTATTTTTACTTTAGCGGAAGATAATTTATCTCCGATTTCCGAAAGCTGAGGTTTTAGTTTATCTAGTGTCTCGACAATAAAGCTAATTCTGTCTGCCGCAGTTTTGGCCCCATCGCCAGTCGTTGCCAAACCCTTTAATCCGATAACATCGGCATACGGGGCAATTCCGTCGATGGCAATTTTCGCGGCATCTACCACATCGTCAGTGGCACCCAATACAGAAATCCCATCCGCATAATAATTTCTTACTAACGGTAAATTTTTCACCCAACCTACTTTTTGTATATCCTGTCTGATGCCTCCGATTTCGGTCTGAGAATCAGTCAATATTTTCTTCATCGCGATCAAATCTTGTGACTTTGCAATTGTCGATGCCAAACTGCCAATTTTTTGCAGATTATCCACTCTTTTCATTATTGATTTTACGGGTCCCGATACGGACAAATAAACCGCTGCCCCCGCAAAGGCTGCAATCAACACCAACAATAATAAAAACTTGGAAATATTATTCACTGTCTTTAATAGTAAATTTGGTTTTTTCATATCGGGTTTTGCATCTAGTTCAATTGGGTGGACTATTTCGGGTTCCATATCTTTTACACCGCTCCTTTCCCCGATAACATAACAAATGGAGTTTTGAGCAGGATTTTTAAATCATACCATAGATTCATGTTTTCGGCATAGTGGGCATCCATATCTATCCGCTTGTCAAAATTGATTTCACTTCGCCCTGACACTTGCCATTGACCGGTAATCCCGGGTCGCACCGAGAGTGCCATTTTTACTAAGTTCTGGGTATGGGGATATTTTTTTTGTTGATGCTCCAATTCGTCTGCAAAGTATGGTCTTGGCCCGATCAGGCTCATTTCACCTTTGAGTATGTTGAAGATTTGTGGAACTTCATCAATCGAATATTTTCTGATAAATTTACCTACGGCGGTAACTCTTGGATCATCATTTAGTTTGAAACTATTTTTTTTGTATTCTTCATAAAGCATTTTTAATTTGGGATCAGTTCTTAAGAGTTCACGAGCATTGGGAATCATCGAGCGGAATTTATAGAGCTTAAAGAGCTTACCGTTTTTACCGACCCTATTTGGAATATCTGCCAATACCGGGCCGTTTGGAGATTCCAATTTGATTGCGATTGCTGTCAATAAACACACCGGACCAAAAATAAAACCCAGAATAATTGCATAACTAATGTCCATTAACCGCTTCAGATCACAATATTGCATAGTTTATTTACTTTATCAGTAAATTTGGCTTTTGAAAACTCCAAAGCTCTGTTTCTAATTACCTTGGGGTCAAATTTGCGATAATCAAAATTCAATATAGCTGATTTTAAACTATTGATATCCTCATTTAGCAAAATTCCCGTTTTGCTATTTATTACCGTCTCCGACACTCCTCCACAATTTGATCCTATCACCGGCTTGCCACAGCTCATGGCTTCGACCGGAACAATTCCAAAATCTTCTTCATGCCAAAATATTACCGCCTTGCAATTTTGATAATATTTCCGCAGTTTCTCATCTGTGATTTGCCCCACAAATAAAATATTTTTTCCTGCTAAAGATTTTAAGATTAAATTTTGCGATCCAGTGCCAACAACTATTAACTTTTCGTTTGTTTGGTTAAATATTTTGATAATTTTTTTACTATTTTTATAGGACTCCATTCTCCCCACCAACAAGAAATAATCATGTTCTGGATTTTCGGCCGGAATAAAATAATCAGTATCTACGGGAGGATAAATTACTATACTTTCTTTGTCATAATACTTACTTATCCTCTTTTTCACCGTATTTGAAATTGCTATATATTCGTCCGGACGATTGGATGCCATTTTGTCCCAACACTTTAAATAATTAAATAGTGGTCCTAGAAGCTTGGTTTTGTAGTGATCAACATGGCTCCAGAGAAATCTTGTCGGGGTCAGACAATAACAAATATGTCTCGTGTGAGGCTTGGTAATTATTCCTTTGGCGGCAAATGAGGTCACTGAAATTACCAAATCATATTCATCAAAATTATATGATTCAAAAATTATTGGCAGCAACCAGGCAAAAAGTTTGTGATTAAAACAAATCCTTGGAGCATATATTTTTGAAAATACTTCAGCCCAGGGAGCACGGACAGGATCATAAACACCAGTATACAGTGGTGCGTCCGGAAACATTTCGTGGAGAGTCAAAAGCACCCTCTCGGCCCCTCCCCTCTTCACCACCCAGTCATAGACTATGGCTATCTTTTTACTTGACAAATCGTTCATAATTGTTATAATGATTCTAGATTAGATCGGGTGACTTAGGGACCATCCAGTACACCACTGGGAGCTGAACTAAGTTTTTCTCCTCACGGAGCCCCCGATCTTTTTTATTTCACAAATAACTTCATTTAATTAAAGTTTTCATTTTAAGCAATTTTGATATATTTCCCATGTTTGGTTGGCCATTTTGGCCCAGGAATATTTTTTAACTTGTGCAACACCTTTATTAATTAAATCATTTCGTAGATTATTGTTTGTTAATACAGACTTTATTTTTGACATTAGGTCATTGATATCGTGGGGATCGAAATATAATGCTGCCTCTTCATAAACTTCGGGCAGACAAGAAGCATTCGCGGCTATGACAGGTAGGCCCACAGCCATTGCTTCCAATCCTGGCAACCCAAAACCTTCAATTAAGGAGGGGAATACAAAAGCATGGGATTTTTTATAGACATCTATCATTTCTTGATCGGTTAATCTACCCAGAAATTCTACATATTTAGATTTTGGTAAACGTTTCTCAAAGACGCTTCTGGCACAAATTATTTTTAGGTTTATTTTTAACCTCTCCACCGCACCTATCAAAATAGGTATATTTTTGTGTGGGTATAAGTTACCGGTATAAACTATCTGAGACACCTTCATAAGTTACAGAAACTTTATTGGCATTTAACTTATATTTTTCGATTAAAATATCTTTCCAGTATTTGGCTGGAACAATTATATGGTTTGCCCGGTGAACGGCAAACCAAACTATAAATAAATATTGCCAGTATTTGGCCCAATAAATAAGTGGGTGTCTAGTTGTTGTAGCTGGTCCTTTGGAAATGTGTTTTATCAGATCGTGTATCGTGACTATAAATTTTCCTGGCCATAGTACCGGAATTGTAAAGTGGGGTACATGTAATAAATCAGGATTTATTTTGAGAAGCAACCACAGCA
>ERZ1292629.1445-Hain-H43-01um-R1-1445-length-22960-cov-6_pt1 | contig 22960 bp, 20 predicted proteins | sample MGYA00564399_ERZ1292629 | MGnify/ENA primary metagenome ERZ1292629 (study PRJEB36523, sample SAMEA6512636) | groundwater metagenome | collected 2019-01-08 | study: AquaDiva: Metagenomics assemblies of 32 groundwater samples | reverse complement strand
GGTAAGTAGCTTTATCCAAACTTATTTTACCAACTAAACCAATATCATTGGATGTATCCCTAGAAGGAACTGATAACTTTAAGGGGAAATAAGTCCAAAATTTTACTCCCTTAATGTCCTTATTATCTACTAGACCATAAGCAAGCGAACCATATGTACCAGCTCCTCTAACGTCTGTAAGAGTGAAATACTTATCATCTGGAATTTTTACTTCCTGGCAATTTTTTCCTAATATAGCATCGTCGTTAACCCAGGTAGTTCGAGGTTTTTGAATATAAGCTTCCTCTAAGAAGTGTCCATTCAAATAAACAAAACCGTCTTTAATGATTACTTTATCTCCAGGTATTCCAATTATCCTTGCATGCTGTAATTTACTTTTCCCCTCCACTTTGTAGTCAATGATATCCCCCCTTTTAGGATGAGCAATCAAGGTAGAGAGAAAAAGAACATTGTCCCCTTTATGTAGGCTGGGACTCATATAATCATCGGTTATTTGAGCAGGCGTAGCTATAAATACATATATTAAGAAAAGAAACACAAGTATTAGGGCGATCTTTATGTATTTTATTCCAAGCAATTTTTTCATATACTGCAACATAATCCTATTATACACAGCTTCATTATATGCCTAATATTTGATTATAGTCAATACTAAATTGTTTCATACAAAGCCATAATCTGGCTATGACTATAATCAATAAGAGATTAGGAGAACGGATTCGTAAGTTTAGAGAGAATAAAAAATTAAACCAAGAAGAAGCTGCATACAGAGCAAGACTGGATTATAGTTACTACAATCAAATAGAAATGGGTAAAAGAAATCCAAGCGTTGAGGCATTAAGTAGAATTGCTGAGGCTTTGGGGGTTAGCGTTAAAGACTTATTTTAACTCTAATGCGTAACTTAGCGTCATATGCATAACGACCCTCTTGTTACTTCTACTCCCTATAAAGCTTCAAAGTGTCGATGCTGAGTTAAAAAACATACATACAATAACACTATGGATTACATACTTATTTAAAGTTAAACATGCACTTAAATTAAGTATAATGTGCTGTAATATATAGTATATTTAAGAATTGTCCTAGATATAAAAGAATTGCATTTCCTTCTCTTTAATAAAAGTTTTAAAATTTTAGATAAGCTTCTTCGATACTCTTTTATTTTTTTCGCAGAGACCCAATAAAACGATTTTATTCCTCCTAAAATGGAATTTTGGATTGAGAGTAGTATGTATCCATTTTTTAAAGAAAAACGTTTTTTTACTCAAATAACGAAGCTATAAGAACATGAAAGTGGGTATCCTAGAAGAGGCGTATGAAGTTTTGACAATAGATAAAAAAAGGTTTATAATTTTCAATTAGTTAACCTCATTGATCCTACTAACATCCGAAATAATACTGGATGATTATGTTCCTAAGAGGTGTTTTAAGGCTTTGCCATGGAAAACACCGACAGGAATAAAACATTAAATAAATCAGCATCTGTTACAATTGAATATGCTCGTCATAAGCTAGGCGAAAGAGGTAAAAAGATGACGGATAGTCAAATAAACGATCTTATAACAACCTTGCGTGTTTTATGTAATAAAACAATCGATTCAGTAGTGCAGAAATATGACTAAAGCAATTATTTATTGTAGGGTTTCCTCTCCAAGACAGGTAGCAGAAGGAGATGGTTTAGGTAGTCAGGAGCAAAGGTGTAGAAAGTACGCAGACAATGCTGGCTATAAAGTTATTGGTGTTTTCAGGGAAGAGGGGGAGTCTGGTGGATTATTCGACAGGACAGCCATGCGACAAGTGCTATTGTGTCTTGAGACAAATGACACAAAAGACCCAGATGATAAAATTGTAGTTATCTTTGATGACTTAAAGCGATTTGCACGAGATACAGAAGTACATTTTAGGCTTAAACGAGAAATATATGGAAGAAATGGTAGGGTAGAGAGTCCTAATTTCCGTTTCGAGGACACTCCAGATGGTAAATTCGTAGAGACTGTAATGGCCGCAGCAGCAGGTTTAGAACGAGACCAAAACACAAGACAAGTAATTCAAAAACAACAGGCTAGACTTGAAAGGGGTTATTGGCCGTTCATGCTCCCAAGAGGTTTGATAAACGTAAAAGATCCTATCCATGGAAAAATACCTGTTCCCAGAGAGCCCTATGCTTCTATATATAAAACAGCAATTGAAAAATTTGCTGATGGAATCTTGATTACTCCCGATGAGGTTAGGCTTTATTTATATAAAGAATATGAGCAGAAAGGGTTTCCAGATAGACCTTCTCTTAGTACGGTACACAAAATGTTAAAAGAGCCTTTGTATGCTGGATACATGGAACATAAAAAACGGGGAATACCTTTCAAAAAAGCACAACATAAAGGTTTTATATCGTTTGAGACATACAATAGGGCTCAGGAGAGATTACAGAGCCGTTCGAAGCCATGGAAAAGAAGAGATTATTCATTAGATTTCCCATTACGTCCACACGTGTTATGCAATGCTTGTAGTATGCCAATGACAGCAAGTTGGAATAAGGGTAGAAGTGCAAAATATCCAAATTACTTCTGCCGACATAAGGGTTGCGAATATAATTGGAAGGTTGTTGGTAAGTATAAGATGGAAAGTCAGTTTGAAGCCCTGCTGTCAAGAGTAAAACCAGCAGACTATTTGATTGATTTAACAAAGGATGTTTTACTTGTCGAATGGAATAATCGTCTAAAGAATTACTCGTTAAATAGAAGTAGTATCCAAAACGAACTCAAGGAGGTAAATAAAGAGATTGATGATTTTGTTCAGAGAGTAGGTAAGGCAAAGGAGCAGACCTTAATTGATATTTATGAGAGTAAAATTAAGGAGCTAGTAATTAGAAAGAGAGTCTTAGAGCAGGAATTAAATAAGAATACCTATACTAACAAAGATTTTGGAACCGCATCGGAAAAAGTATTCGATACATTGAAAAAGCCTATGGAGATGTGGCAAAGTGATGAGTATAACAATAAAAGAAGTATACTTTTTATGTATTTTGAGGACGAATTGAGGTATGATTATAAATTGGGATTTGGAACCGCTAATTTAGCCTATCCTGTCAATCTAATTAATGATTTAGGACAGGCTAAAACCGCTAGTGTGGAGATGTCCGGGAGTGACCCGGAGTGCAAGAAAACAATTTAAAAATTTCTACAAGCTTAGTTTATTGTTTTTTGATCACCTTATTCTTTGAAAATAAACGTTCATAAATAAAGTCAAGGTTATAAATACGATAAGGAACTAACCAACTTCCTTATTAATTCCTAGGCTAAGTTTATGCCCAGAAGATTCCACCTAGGAAAAATCTTAAGGACATTCTAAACAGTAAGCTTAAGCAGCTAGTGCCAAAGCTGGCTGTCTTTGAAAACTGGCTAACTCGCGAAGAATCGCAAGCTTTTCAGCTAATAATGCTTTTTTAGCATTTATTTTTTGATATTTGTTTTACGTCTACAAATCAAAGACGGCTTGCATTTTTTAAAGTGCGAAATCTTGTCGATGCAATTGCATCCCCAATGTCGTAATTCTAGCCTAATGAGGCTAAAAAGTCAAGCTTATGAGGCTAATTCTTGTTCTACGTTTCGTTGAATATCACGTTTTTTTATGCTTTCTTTCTTATCATATTGCTTCTTTCCTTTTCCAAGAGCAACTTGTAATTTTATAAAACCATTTTTTAAATACATTGAAACTGGGACCAAGGAAAGGTTGCTTCCCTCAGTTTTTGATTTTAAGGCAAGAATCTCTTTTTTATGAAGCAGTAATTTTCTTGTTCTGTTTTGATCATATCCTTCAACTTGTCCTTGTTGATATGGGAATATTTTTGCATTAACTAGATAGGCTTCCATGCCTATAATTCTTACAAAGCTTCCTGATAAATCTGCTTTGCCAAGTCTTGCAGATTTTACCTCATGGCCATAAAGAGCAATACCTGCTTCAAAGGAATCTTGTAGTTGATAATCAAAAAACGCTTTTTTATTTGTGATCTTCATAGGCTTTATAATACGTCAAAATAGGGGAAATGGCAATTTATTTGAGGTCTATTTGGTAGAGTTTATTTTCATTTAAGATATAGATTTTCTTATCACTTTCTAATACTTCAAAATCTTTAGCATTTTTAACTACTCCTGAAAGATATTCTGCTTTAAAACTACCTGTTTTATCAAAAACTACAATTCTTGAGTTTCCTTTATCTAAAATATAAATATTATCAAAGTCAGGATTTGCATAAATTCTGGTTGGATTTGAAAGTGGCTTGTCTAGTCCCTTTAGTGTAAAATCTTCTGCTTGTCCTTTAAAATATTTAGCAACGACACCATCATTAAATAAAACATAAATATTATTATCGATTGCAATCGATACAGCTTTAGCAAAATCTGGAGTTACACTCTCTGGGAAATAGTTAGATTTTTGATAGCTAGATCCAGAATTTAAGAATTTTAAGATTTGATTTTGATCCTTATCTAAGACGTAAAGATTTGTATTATAAGTAGCAAGTCCTCCTACTGTTTTCCAGTCACCATCATTTTCAAAGAGAGATTTTGATGAAGTACTTCCATTTGTGATTGAAGAAAGTTTTTTACTATCGACTAAATAAGTTGTCTTATCATCTCTAGTAAAATATAGAGCTGTTTCTTTTGTTTGAGTTTCCAGATATGGACTTTGAGAAAGTGTAACTTCGTTTGCGCTAACTGATTCTGACGTTGCTGATGACCCTAAAGCACTATCTATTTTAGTTAATAGTTCAGTTACTTTTTGTTCTTCGCTTGATCCTTTAGGAAGAGTATCTTTTCCATCATTTAATATTTGCTTTGCTTGTTCAAAGCTATCTTTTGCAAGTGATTGATTTAGATCCATAAGACCTTGGCCTTCTTCATATTTTTTAAGAGCGGATGGGTAAATACTATTAAATTGACTTTGTACTTTATCAGTTCCCTGTTTTTGTAGTGCAAAAAATACACTACCTACAAACAAAATTACAATTACGACAATGATAAGTAGAATAAGTCTCCTAGGCTTACTAAGATTTGAAAGGGATGGAATCCTTACTCTTTTTAAAATTAACAAAGGAGCAAATAAACTACTTAATATATTTGCCTTAGGTGCTGCATTTTCCTTGGCAAAATATTCAGGCGTGTTTTCTAAAGGCGTCTCTGCAGGAGCCGTCTCTTCATTTTCAACTGGTGGTTTTTCTTCAACTGCAAAAGGTTCTACTACTGTTTGTTCTTTGTAGTGGACAAGGACTGCTGCTGAGGATGGATTTTCTTTTTCATGAACTAGGGGAGCAAGGTTTTCTGATGCATCTAATATATTTGCGCTTTCTAAAAACTCTAAAAGAGTAGAGTCAGAGATTACTTCAGAGAATTTTTTAGTTTGTAAGACTAACACATCACCGTCTTGTAAAAATCCAGATGCTTCTTTTAGTGAATCATTTGTTTGATCACTTGCTTCAAGAAGAGTACCTAGGGTTCCATCTCTTTTGATATCAGCTTTACCGTTGCCTAAGATATATAAATATAATACATTACCAACAATTGATCCAGCAACAAAGGAAAGTGAAACATTTTGAGGAACTTTGCCAAGAGTTGTTAAAACAGCTTGTCTAATTGATTCAAGATCTTTTGTTTCAAGTGTAAAAAATTCTTGTTCTAGAGTATTTAAGATTTCTTTGCCAACAACATTTAAATAATCTTTTTCTTCAACCTCTGGTTCTTTCTCAAGTGAAATAACTGCAAAAAGCTTACCTGCACTATATGCTTGAGACCAGCCAAATGAGGTTGGGTTAGCTACGATTTTTGCAAAGTTTAAATTAGACTGTGCCATATAACATCTATAGTATAACAAGGGCTGTCAAAAAAAGCGAAACAGCGCCTATAATTAATACAATTATTACAGATTTTAAAAACAGGGAATCATTTGTATCATTAACTATTGCCCTCATTAAATTTACTTGTCTAAAAACTACTATTAAAAAGAATACGAACATTAAATCAGTAGCTAAAAAAGCTACCTTTGTAAGCCCAAGTATTAAATTGTTTGAAAAAAGTAAATTAATGATTTCCATTTTTCTTTCCTATTAAGTCATTAATAATATGAACTGCATTTGCTGGTTGGGGAGCTGCTTCAAACTCAAAATTAGAATGAGTTCCAGCTGTTTGAATATAAACATCTCCATAATCAAAGAATGTTCTTACAGCTCCTGATTGAATAAAGCTTGCGTCTTGAATTAAAGAAAGTTTGGTTACTGCAACGTTTTTATAAATTAGTCCTGAAAAATCAATATCAATAACTCTAATATTAGTTACAAAAGAGATATTAAAATACCAAGTAATAAAATTAACATAGATATATGAAAAAATAATTAAATAATAAAAGAGGAGAAAAAATATAATATATCTAATTGGAAAACTAATAATTTGTCCCCCAAAATTAACAAAAAGATAAGCTAGAGGCGGAAGTAGAAGAAAAATAATACTTACAAAAATCCATTTAAAATTCGTTACCATTGCCCGTCTTATAAATAACAATATTTTTTCATCTTTTTCTTGATTTTTAACAAATATTCCCCTTGGGTTTTTATAGAATGAAGAAAAAAGATGACTTTTTTGAGGCTTAACATCTTCTGCGTTGGTGTTTTCCAAAAATAAAGGCTTGTCTAAATCTAAGGGTTTAGATTCTGGTTGAATAGGTGTGTCTGTTTGTTTGTCCGTAGCAACAAATATATCTGGCATAAGTTATCTTTGCTCTATATTATACAACGGACCAACAATTTGTATATTAGCAGGTGCACGAAGGTTAAACCAATCTTTAAATTCTGAACCGCTAATTGAAGTTGATCCACCATCTCCTGAAATACTAACTGTATTTGTTTTTCCAAAGCCAAAGTCAGCAGAGATTGAAACATTAGAAACGCTATTGAAAGGTGTAATGTTTTTATTTCTTAGTTCTTGTTTTACTCTATCTTCATTCCAGGTTTCAGTTCCTGCAGGATTACCTTTATCTGTTTGATATAAGTGTTCAGCTGTTGAGCTATCTGCTTTTGCTAGTAAAATTATATTTGCAATATCTGCAATCTCTGATGATTTAAGCCATGCAGTTTTGTTATATTGGCTTCTTGATCCCCAGTCGCAGTAAAACCAAGGAGAGTCTTTATCGTATGCGTTTGAAGAAAGCTCATTAAAGTTTCCAGCTCCACCACTAGTAGTATCTGTTGCATGCTTTGTCCAAGAAGTAGAACTCCAACCAATTTCGTTAGTTGCAAAAATATATCCACCATGAGTTGAGGAGTACCAAGCTTTTACTGGATTACCGCCAGATACCATTACCCAACCTTTGGTTTCATTAACAGCTTGTTCCCAACGTCCACCTTTTGGCTCTGGTTTAAATACTTGGCAACTTTGGGTTGTGCAAATTGATCCAGCACCGTTATTAGTATATGAAAGAGCATATGATCTTGCTGCAATTGCTTGTGCTTTTAGTGCTTCCATTTCCCATGATTCAGGCATTTCATAAATTCTTTTAACATACTCTTCTACGTTATAGCCTCCATATCCTTCAACGTTAATATTAATATCAGTTGAGTAATCTTTTTTAAGTTCAAAGTTTTGGTAGTAAGCGTTAAGAATTGTTTCAACATTTTGTCCTGCTTTTGCTCTTCCATTTGCCCCATATTGATTTAAGCCAACCCTATTTGGAACGCCATATGTAAAAAACGCAAATCTTGGTGAAAAACCAGGATCTTTATCTCTATCATCAACACAACCAGACATACCAGTACTTGCAGATCTTGGGATATTAAGACTTGCTAGTCTTTGGGCTAATATCTCTTGTTGTCTGGCTGATATCTTTGCTATTTGCGTTGAGAGGTTTGCCTGGTATGATTTTGCTTCTGTAACAACTTTATCAAGCTTTTCTTTTACAGCTACTATGCTTACTTTTTCACTTTCCAATTCTTTTTGTCTTTGCTCCAAAGTTGTAATTGAAATAACAATGTTTGTAATAATTGCCTTATCTCTATCAGTTGCAACTTTTTGATACTCCAAGGTTTGAGTTAGTTCTGAAACTGAATTTGAGGAAAGTAAGAGTAAAAGTGGGGAATTGTAATAAGATTTAATGTAGTAGTCTCTGATTGTTGCATATAAAGTTTGTTGTTGTTTTTCTAAATTTTTATAACTTGCATCAATATTTTTTTCTTTTAAAATCAAATCTTTTTCAATAAAATTAACTCTACCTCTAATTGCATTTATTTGGTCTTCAAGTGGTTTAGTTGCTTTTTCAGATTGGTTTAAGGCGCTTCTTACTTGATCTAAGCAAGTGGAGAGTTGGCTTTCGTTTAAACTACTAACATCTTCACAATTTAAATCTTGTGCATTAACAAAATGAACAAAAGAAATAGATGTAATTATGCTAAAAAAAAGTAAAAAGAGCAGTTTTTTCATGTGAGTATTTATTATAACAGATTAGCTTTGCCCACTTATTGCAAAAACCAATTCTTTGTGCTATTGTTACCCCTAAGGAAGATTGCAGATGGAAGAAACTCAAAATTTTGAAACGCCTGCTCAATTTGCTCCTGCCCCAAAGAAAAAGATCAATAAAAGATTTTTATATTTAATTGCTTTTATTGTATTTTTAGGAGTCGCATTTTTAGGATATAGTGTTTTAGGGTCAAATAAAACTTCACAAAGTAGTCAAATTTCACAAACTCCAACCCCAACAGAATTTATAATTCCATCAGATACACCAATCCCAACAGAAAAAGTAACAGATACACCAATCCCAACAGAAGAAATAAGTGAAACACCAACGCCAAAACCTACGCAAAATCCAGTTGATAGTTCAACAGGCCTTGATAGAAGTGGGTTAACAGTAACTGTTCAAAATGGAAGTGGCCAGTCAGGAGTTGCGAAAACTGGAGTAGATTATTTAACAAATCTTGGTTATGATGTTTCATCGCCAGAAAATGCAGACAAAGAAGACTATACTGGGGTAACAATTCAGGTAAAATCCACCAGTAATAAATACTTAACGCTTCTTAAAAATGATTTAGCTAAAGAGTATACAGTTTCTGTTTCAACTTCAGATCTTGCTGATAGTTTTTCCACGGACGCTTTGGTTATAATAGGTAAGTAATGACTATTTATTTGGGCGCAGACCACAGGGGCTTTGAATTAAAAAATCAAGTTAAATCTTGGCTTTTAGAAAATGGTTTTGAAGTTTTGGATTTAGGCGCAAATGAAGTTATCCCAACAGATGATTTTGTAGAATACGCAGTTAATGTTGGCCAAAAAGTTTCACAAAATAAAGACTTAAAAGGAATTGTTATTTGTGGATCTGGTGCGGGTGTTGAGATTGCAGCAAATAAAATTAAAGAAGTTAGATGCTCACTAGGTCAATCAAAAGAACAAATACAAAAAGCCAGAGAAGACGATGATATTAATATTTTAGCCATATCCTCTGATTTTACAAATATAGAAAACGCCAAAGACTTAATTGAAGCTTTTTTACAAACAGATTTTATCTCAAATGAGAATCACAATAGAAGAATAGAAAAGATTAGTAATTTAGAATAATTACATGCAAATAATTCCTGGCATTTTAGAAAATAATTGGCAACAAATTGAAGAAAAGATTGAAAAAATAAAAACTTTTTCAAATACGATTCATATAGATCTAATTGATGGTAAATTTTCTCCTAATACTACCTTTCTAGATCCAAATCCTTTTACTAAATATTCTACTGAACTATTTTTTGAAGTTCATTTAATGACAGAAAACCCTCTTTCTTATTTAGACTTATTTGCCAGGGCAGGTTTTAAAAGGTTTATTGGTCACATTGAAAAAATGCCTGATATTGCAAAGTTTATTGCTAAAGGGCAACTCTTAGGAGAAGTGGGAATTGCAATCGATTTAAATACTAATATTGAAAATATTAGTATTCCCTTTGATGATTTAGACTTTATTTTAGTAATGGGTGTTGTTGCTGGGGCATCTGGTCAATCTCTTAACCCAGAAGTTTTTAAAAAAATAAAAACATTAAGAGAAAAAACAAATATTCCAATTGAAGTGGATGGAGGAGTAAGTAGTGAAAATATAGTTGATCTTAAAAACGCTGGAGTAAATAGATTTGTAACAACAAGTTTTCTATTTAATAGTCCTAATCCAAAAACAGCTTATCAATCACTTTTAGGGTTAATAAATAATTAACGTGTTTGATTTAACATGCCACTTGGGGTCGCTATCTGACTACAATTAATACCACCTTCAGTTCCTTTAATAAAGTATTCAATTTTTGTTCCACATTTTTTCTGTACAACATTATCAGGCATTTTATAAGAAAGAGTATTAACGTTGCCAAGTAGATTAGTCATGATTTTATTCCAAATTGGAGCAGCTCCTGTAATACCAGATGCAAGACTTTGATTCATTGGGCTATTGTCGTTATTTCCTACCCAAACAGACACAAGATATGAAGGCGTAAAGCCAATTGTCCAGTTATCTCTTTTATTATCAGTAGTTCCAGTCTTAACTGACACTGTATGTTTTGGAATATTAAGTAAAGAGTTTGATCCAAATGCCCAACTTCTTGCATTATTATCAGCTAGAATATTGGCAATAATAAAAGCAACCCCACTATCTAATACTTGTCTTTTTTCAGCTCCATTTTTTTGATATAAAACTTCACCATTGTAGTTTGTAATTTTTAAAATTGGATTTACATCTACTCTTTGTCCTTGATTTGCTATTACTCCATAAACAGTTGCCATATCTGTCATTTTAACTTCAGCTGCTCCTAGAGTAAGAGACAATCCATAGTTTTGTGGATCATTCCAGGTTGTTATACCCATTTTTTTAGCTGTTTCTACCATGGTTGGTATTCCAATTTTTGCAAGTGTTTTGACAGCAGGAATATTAAATGAATTAGCAAAAGCAATTCTTAAAGGAACTTTTCCATGGAATGCTCCATCATAATTTACAGGAGAGTAATCAGGTGCACCAGCGACTCTATAAGTTACGGGTGTATCGTCTAAAATTGTTGCTGCAGTTAGGCCATTATTCATTGCAGCTGCATAAGTAACTACTTTTATAGAAGAACCAGGCTGTCTTAATGCAGTTGTTAAGTTTACGTTTCCTCCATTTGGATCGTTATAATCTCTTGATCCAACCATGGCTAATATGTCTCCATTTTTTGGATTAGTAACTAAAGCAGCTCCATTTGTAAGATTTAAGAAAGCATTACTATCAACTTCATTTCTGACTATTTCCTGAGCCATATCTTGAGTTTTTAGGTCTAGTGAAGTTGTAACGATTAATCCGCCTTTTTCAACCATAGTTAAGCCATATTTTTTAATAAGAAGCTCTTTTACGTACATGACAAAATGTGGTGCATAAATTGGAGTTTGTGGCGTTTCAAAAACTAAGAGTTCGTTTAAAGCTTCCTCTGCCTCTTTTTTAGTAATGTATTTTAAAGAAACCATTTTATTTAATACATCTCTTTGTCTTTTTTTCCAAAGATTTGGGTTTTCTCCATACGGAGAATAATCACTTGGTGCTTGAGGCATTCCAGCTAAGAAAGCACTTTGAGCAAGAGTTAAGTTTTTAACGCTTTTAGCAAAATAGCTTTGAGCTGCTGATTCAACTCCCCAAGCAGTTCCGCCATAAGCAACTTGATTGAAATACATTTCTAAAATTTGGTTTTTTGTATAAATCTTTTCAGCCCAGAAGGCTAAAATTATTTCTTTAAACTTTCTTTCAATAGTTCTTTCAGGAGTTAAAAGAGTAGCTTTGATAAGCTGTTGTGTTATGGTTGATCCTCCTTGAATTGGTTTTCCGGAAAGATTTGCTATTGCCGCTCTGGTTATTCCCTCAATATCAAAACCTGGATTTGTATAAAAATATTTATCTTCAATTGCAATTGTTGCATTGATTAAATCTTTTGGGATTGACGATAGGGGAACTAGGGTTCTATTTTCATTTGCATAGATTTGATATAAGATTTTTCCATTTCTATCATAAATTTTTGATGTTTGCGGAATTTGTCTATTGGCAAGTTGCTTAGGGCTTGGAAGGCTATTTAAGAAAAAATATGTTGAAAGTGGTAAGAGAACAAAAACAATACAAATTATAAATCCAAATATAAAATATTTAAACTTTATCCATAAATGTCTTGGTTTTGGGTAAACACCAACAGAGTTTTTTTCAATTTCTTTTAATTTTTTTATTTGATTCTTATCAAGTCTCTTTTTCTTGCCTCTTAATTTTCTTCTAAAAGATTTTAAAGAAAGTAAAAATCTAAACTTTGTAAGTCTTGATTTTGTGTCAATTTTTTGCAAGCTAGAGGTTATTTTATTTTTGAAATGATTAATTCCATTAGATAATGCGTTAACGATTCTTTTGGGTGTATTTATAATTAACCTTATAAGCCAAAGAGCTATTATAGATAGAGCCTTAGCATAGAAGATCACAAAGTCACCGATGGTTGCAAGACCAACTAATAAAAGAGTAACAATGTATGCAAAAAACTTCATAAAATAACTTTTAAAATAGAGTTGATGGATTATACTATAGGTATAGCCTTTTTTAAAGGGGCTTAAGGATTTGGTGTTGGACTAACCTCAGGCGTTGGGTGTGGACAAGATAGGCAATATTGATCTCCAGTTGGGTCTGTATAGACAACAGCATCTTTTAGCTCTAAATTATCAGTTTGGCCTTTCTTAGGTAAATCTTGTGTAGTTTTATCTATCCAAACTTGAGTAGTGCCTGGTTGTTTGTTTTTGGGCTCAGAACCTTTGATAAAATACTCAAGTTTTGTTGGACATGAACCACTACCTTCAGCAGGTGGCAGGGCTCCTGTATCAGAACAAACTTGTTTTTGAACTACATCTGTTGGTTTTGATACAGCCTCAGGCTTTTTACCTTTTAAAAGATAGGACATAATGTCATTCCAAATTGGAGCTGCACCTGTTACCCCAGATACAACTCCACTCATTTGAGTATTATCATTATTTCCAACCCATGTTGCTACAAGATATGAAGGCGTATAGCCAATCGTCCAGTTATCTTTATAGTCATTGGTAGTACCAGTTTTAACAGATACTATCTGGCCAGGAATAACTAATTCTGAGCTTGGTCCAAAAGCAGCTAGTCTTGCTCCATTATCAGCTAAAATATCTGAAATAATAAAAGCAACACCTTCAGGTAAAACTCTTTTTCCAAAAATTGGACTTGTTGGGGGAGTATATTCTTCTAAGATTTTACCATTTTTATCTGTAATTTTAAGAATAGGATGAAGATTTATTCTATATCCACCATTTGCAAAAACTCCAAAAGCTTGAGCCATATCAACCATTTTTACTTCTCCTCCACCAAGTGTTAAAGAAAGACCATATTTATCAGGATCAGTAAAGGTGGTTATTCCCATAGCTGAGGCTGTCGCAATCATAGTGCGAAGTCCGTTTACTTTAAGCATTTTTACTGCAGGAATGTTAAAAGAATTACCAAGTGAATGTCTAATTGAAGCAAGACCATGCCATTTCCCATCATAGTTTTGTGGGCAATAATTTTGTCCTCCCTGATTTGGATAACAAATAGGTTGATCTATAAAAACAGTTGCAGCATTATAGTTATTAATAAGTCCTACGGCATAATTAACAGGTTTTATAGATGAACCAGGTTGTCTTAGAGCAGTTGTAATATTTACATTTCCATCTATTTCGCTATCAAAATAATCTTTTGATCCAATCATTGCTAATATTTCACCTGTGCCTGGATTTGTAACTACAGCAGCACCGTTTGAGACTCTATAAGATTTTGGAAGTCTATTTATTTGGGCTGCAACAGAAGCTTGGGCTGAATTTTGAATATCTAAATCAAGAGTTGTTATAACTTTAAGCCCACCTTCTTGAGTGGCTTTTTCTCCATATTTTTGAATGAGTAAATCTTTGATGTATAAAACAAAATGAGGAGCTTCTATTTCATTAGAGATTTTCCTATATTTTAAAGGTGCTTTTTGAGCTTTTTGGTTTTGCTCTTTTGTTATAAAACCTTGCTCCTCCATAGAGTTTAAAACTTCAATTTGTCTTTGTTTTGCAAGGTCTGGACGAGACCCAAAAGGAGAATAAAGGGTTGGTGATTGAGGAAGTGCTGCAAGCAAAGCTGATTCTTCTAAATTTAAATCCTTGGCTTTTTTATCAAAATATCTTTGAGCTGCTGCTTCAATACCCCAAGCTGTTCCTCCATAGGGACTTTGGTTTAAATACATTTCAAGAATCTGATTTTTTGAATAAATAATCTCAGTTGCAAAAGCTAAGATTATTTCCTTTATTTTTCTTGGAATCGTCCTCTCTTGTGTTAAAAGGCTATTTTTAACAAGTTGTTGGGTAAGAGTAGATCCACCTTGAAGTTGTTGTTTAAAAAGAGTTGAGATTGCAGCTCTTGCCATTCCTCTAATATCAATTGCACCGTGTTCGTAAAAGTTTTTATCTTCAATAGCAATCGTTGCTTGTTGTATGTATTTAGGAACGCTTGTTAAGGGAATAAATATTTGATTTTTTTCATCATAAATATTGTATAAAAGTTTTCCATGCCGGTCATAAATAAGAGTTGATTGGGGAGCGGAAGAACTACTTAATTTAGTCGGAAGCGGAAGGTCTTTTAAAATATAAAAATAAAAAACTCCAAAGCTAATAATTAAAAGGATAAGAAGAATTAATCTTATTTTTGGTAATTTTTTAATTTTTTTGAAAAAAGACTTTAATTTTGTAGACACATTTTTGCCATTTTCCATTCAATAATAATACCACTTCTTCTTTGCCCAAGTCCAATCAATCATCTATAATGTTTGTATGGATCTAAATCAAATTATTTCCTCCCTTTCAATTGCAAATTATGGCCTTAATTGGATAGATATTATTTTAATTATTATAGTTGTAATTTATGCAGTTGAAGGATACTTTCTTGGTTTTTTTACAGCCTTAGTTGATTTTGTAAGCTTTGTTCTATCCTTCGTATTAGGTCTTTCGCTATATAGCTCACTAGCTAATATATTAGTTAATATTTTTAATATTCCCCAAGGGTTTTCAAACGCAATAGGATTTTTAGTTATTGCGATAGTTTTTGAAATAATTTTTAATGTTTTTTTCAGAAAACTAATTTTTACCATCCCTCTATTTATAAAAACAGATTCTTCTAAGAAAAACATAATGTTTGTAGAAAAAACTCTTGGAGTAATACCTGGCTTTTTATCTGGAATTGTACTTACTGCTTTTATTCTAAGTTTAATCATTGCTCTTCCGTTTTCTGTATTCTTAAAGCACTCAGTTACCAATTCACGTTTTGGCAGTGTCTTAGTTTCTAATACTCAGGTTTTTGCCAAAAGCTTAAATGCTGTTTTTGGTGGAGCAGTAAATGAAACACTTTCTTTTTTAACTGTTGAGCCTCAAAGTAATCAAAGCGTTGATCTTAAATTTAAAACAAAGGCAATTTCTGTTGACAAGGTTTCTGAAAAAGAAATGTTTACAAAGGTAAATACAGAGAGAAGACAAAGGGGATTAGGTCAGTTAATTTTTTCAGAAAGCTTAGCAGAGGTTGGTAGAAATCATTGTAAAGACATGTTTATAAGAGGATATTTTTCTCACTATACGCCTGAAGGTCTTTCTCCCTTTGACAGAATGGCGCAAGCAGATATAGCCTTTAATTATGCAGGGGAAAATTTAGCACTTGCTCCAAATACAGAGCTGGCCATGAAAGGCTTAATGCAAAGCGCAGGACACAGAGCTAATATTTTGTCAGTTAATTTTGAAAAAGTGGGAATAGGCGCAATTGATGGTGGAATTTATGGCATTATGTTCTGTCAGGAGTTTACAGATTAGATATGAAATATAACCTAAAAAGCGTAAAAGATATAAGCGTTAATAATAAAAAAGTACTTTTAAGAGTAGATTTAGACGTTCCTATTAAAAACGGAAAAATAGAAGATACAACTAGAATTGACGGCTGGTTTGAAACTTTTGAGTATTTAGTAAGGCAGGGTGCAGTTGTAATTTTATTAGGTCACCTAGGAAGACCATATAGCAAAGAAAAGAAATTTAGCCTAAAACCCTTAGCTAATTTTATAGCAAAAAAAATTAACTCAAAAACAGAAACAGCAATAATTGGAGAGTTTAATGGATGGAAACTTGCCCAAAATGTTTTCTTACTTGAGAATTTAAGGTTTTCAAAACAGGAAGAAGAAAACAGTGACGAATTTTCAAAAAAACTTGCAGATTTAGGAGATATTTACGTAAATGATGCATTTGCATCTTCTCATAGGAGTCATGCGTCAATAGTTGGAATTACTAAATATATTCCTTCATTTGCTGGTCTTAGGCTTATAAAAGAAGTAGAAGTATTATCCAAAGTTTTAGAAAATCCCAAAAGGCCACTTTGTGTTGTTATCGGAGGAGCAAAAATAGAAACAAAGCTTCCTTTGGTATCAAAAATGCATTCATTTGCTGACTCTGTATTAGTTGGTGGAGAAATAGCTGAGAATACAAAAGTGCTTTTAAAAGTCGCTCACCAAAAGTTAAGTGGTAAAAGATCAATACTTTTAGTTTCCGATTTAACTCAGAATACAAAAGATATAACAGAAAAATCAGCCCAAAATTTCGTAGAGGTTTGTAAAAGCGCAAATACAATTGTTTGGAATGGCCCAATGGGTCTTTTTGAAGAGAAAGATAGTCAGAGAGGAACAGAAATTCTAGCAAAAGGAATTACAAGCTTAGACGCATTAAAGATAGTTGGAGGTGGAGATACAATTGCATTTCTTAAAAAACAAAATCTTTTAAACAAATTTGATTTTGTATCAATTGGTGGAGGAGCAATGCTTGAGTTTTTAGTAGGTGAAAAATTACCTGGATTACTTGTTTTAGAGTAAGTATTATCAAGCTTTAATTTTTAATCTTTGTTATACTAAATTTATATGATACGTACTGCCATTAATGGATACGGAAGAATAGGAAGAGTAGCTCATAGAGTAATACTTGAAAAATACCAAGATCAAATAGAGATTGTTGCAATTAACGCAGGTGGATCAACAGATATTAAAGGTTGGATGTATCTATTAAAGTATGACACTTCCTATGGACCAATTTATTCACTTGATGTGACATATCAGGAAAAGGAAGAAAATTCTCCCTACCAGGATTTAATAGGTTATTTACTTATTGATAACAAAAAGATTCCAGTTCTTTCTCAAAAAGACCCAAACCTATTACCATGGAGCGAGCTAAATGTAGATGTTGTAATTGAATCAACGGGCCATTTTACTAGCGAAGAAGATTTAAAAAAACACATTGGTGCAGGAGCAAAAGCAGTAGTTTTATCAGCTCCGGTTAAAGAAGGAAATGTTCCTACTTTTGTTTTATCAGTTAATGATAAAACTTACGCAAATGAGAATATAATTAGTAATGCTTCATGTACAACCAATTGTATTACGCCAGTTGCAAAAGTTATGGTAGATGCATTTGGAGTAGAGAAGGCAATGATGACTACTATTCATGGTTATACTTCAGATCAAGAGCTTCAAGATGGAGGACATAAAGATTATAGAAGAGCAAGAGCAGCTGCTTCAAATATTATTCCAACTTCAACAGGCGCAACACTTGCAGCCATAAAAGCAATACCTGAGTTAAGCGGTCTATTTAGTGGTCTTGCTATTAGAGTTCCTGTAGTAGTTGGTTCATTATCAGATTTCACTTTTATTTTAAAAAGAGAAACAACAAAAGATGAAGTTAATAGTGCTTTTAGAAATGCTGCAAAACTTCCATCTTTTGAGGGAATTCTTGGAGTAACGGATGACCCAATAGTTTCATCTGATATTATTGGAAGTTCATATTCATCGATAGTAGATCTTTCTTTAACTTCCGTAATTGGAAACATGGTAAAGGTTATTGCTTGGTATGATAACGAATATGGTTATGCAAATAGATTAGTAGAAGAAGTATTAATGGTTGGTAATGCTCATTTACAAAAACCTCTTCCTCAACCAATAGAAAGTATGGTCTAAAATAGCTTCAAAATTACTCTTTGAATTTTCTAAAAAAGTTGTATAATTGAGTTCAATGAAAAAGCTTTTAATTCTTTTAATACTATTATTTATTCTTATAAACCCAACAAAAGCTTTAGCTAAAGAGAACCAAGATTCTTCTCCGTCAGCAGTAATGGAGACAATTCAATATGAAATTCCTTATCCAGGACTTTTACCAGATAATCCTCTCTACTATTTAAAAGTAATTAGAGATAATATTTTGAAGTTTTTAATTTCAGACCCACTTAAGAAAACTGAGTTTTCACTACTGCAGGCAGATAAAAGATTGGGTGGAGCAAAGCTTCTATTAGATAAAGGAAAAGCTGAACTTTCAATAACTACTCTTTCAAAATCAGGCAATTATTTTGAAGACGCAATTAGTAATGTCCAAAAGGCAAAAAAAGAAGGGGAAGATGTTAATGCAATACTTGATCAATTACTAAAAGCTTCGCAAAAACATCAGGAAATAATTTTAGGAATGCAAAATGGACAAAAGGGAGATACGCTTTTAAACCTTAAGTTCTTAGAACAAAGAGCTAAAGATTTCCAAGAAAGGGTACTCATAATCAAGTCACAATAGCTATTTACCTACACACTTTAGAGCATTTTTTATATTCACTAAATCACCACTTATTTAAGGCTTAGAATACCTTTCTTATTCATAAATTTGGTCTTTAAAATTTTCTTTAAAAATTGAAGCTAAAAAAAATGTTGACTCTTTTTGATATAGAAATTTATAGTTGACACCTTAGTGCTAGTGCCATATGATTTTTTTGGCACTAGATCTAGCGTTTTAAACTAAACCGTTATATATATGCCAGATGTCAAACAAAAGCTATGAAGTGTCCATATTGCGGAAGCAAAGAAACAGAAGTAGTAGAGACAAGAGACAGCGAAGACCTTGAAACTATTAGAAGAAGAAGAGAATGTACAAAATGCAATAAAAGGTTTACGACATACGAGAGAATAGAAAACGTTCATTTAATAGTAATAAAAAAAGATGGAAAAAGAGAGCAGTTTGACAGAGATAAATTAAAAAGAGGAATAATACAGTCCTGTCAAAAGACAAAGGTATCGATTGAAGACATAGAAAGAATTGTAGTAGAGATTGAAAGAGAACTAAGGACTGCAGATTCAGTTGAAATAGAAAGTAAAAGAATAGGACAATTAGTTGCGACAAGGCTGAAAGCTTTGGATAAAGTAGCGTATATAAGATTTTCCAGTGTATTTAAAAGATTTGTAGACGTAGAAGATTTTGAGAAAGAAGTAAAAAAATTAATAAAATAATATGACAAAACTTGATGGAATAAGACAAAAAGTATTTTTAGACAGGTATTCCTTAAAAGATATAAAAGGAAACCCAATGGAAAAAACTCCAGATGAAATGTGGAAAAGGGTTGCTAAAGGAATTGCAGGAGTTGAAAAAGCAAAGGATAGGAAAAAGTGGGAGAAGAAATTCTTTGATGTAATGAATGGATTTAAGTTCCTTCCAGGAGGAAGAATTTTAGCAGGAGCAGGAACTGGTTTTGATGTTACATATTACAACTGTTTTGTTATTCCAAATCCTCCAGATTCAAGAGGTGGAATAATGCAAAACCTAACTCAAATGATTGAAATTATGGCTCACGGTGGTGGAGTTGGTCTTAATCTTTCTTCTTTAAGACCTCGTGGATCAAGAGTTAAAAAAGTAAATGGATTTTCTTCAGGACCTCTAAATTGGGCAGAATTATACTCTCTTGCTACAAAAGACATTGTTCAACAAGGAGGATCAAGAAGAGGAGCTTTGATGTTAATGCTTCATGATTGGCATCCAGATATTGAAGAGTTTATTACAGTTAAGCAAGATTTAACTAAAATAAATGGAGCAAATCTATCAGTTTGTCTCTCAGATGCTTTTATGGAAGCAGTAAAAAAAGACGCCAACTGGGATTTAATTTTTGCAGATTTAGATGATAAGAAATATGATAAAAAATGGACTGGAGATATGGATGCTTGGAAGAAAATGGGAGGAAAAGTTAAAGTTGTCAAAACAGTTAAAGCAAAATATCTTTGGGATTTAATTTGCCAAGCTGCATGGAGATCAGCAGAGCCAGGGCTTCACTTCTTAGATAGATCAAATAAAAGATCAAATACATGGTACTTTGAAACATTAACAGCTACAAATCCTTGTGGAGAACAACCTCTTTCTCCATGGGCAGTTTGTAATCTTGGAGCTATGAATCTTGCAGCTTATGTAAACAAAAAAGAATTTGATTATGAAAACTTTGGTAAAGATGTAAGAGTTGCTATGAGATTTTTAGATAACGTCATTGATGATACTCATTACTTCTATAAAGAAAACGAAAAAGTTGCAAAAGATATTAGAAGAACTGGTCTTGGAATATTAGGACTTGCTGATGCATTAATTAAAATGGAAGTAAAGTATGGAGCAGAGGATTCTCTTCCAGTTATTGAAAAAATATTTAAGACATTAAGAGATAATGCATACATTGCATCAAGCGATATTGCTTTAGAGAAAGGAAGTTTTCCAAAATATAACAGAGATAAATATCAAAAAGGTTGGCATATTAAAAAACTTCCTGAAGAAATAAAACAAAAGGTATACAAACAAGGAATTAGAAATGCAGTACTTCTTACAATTGCTCCAACAGGAACAACTTCTCTTATCTCAGGTGTTTCATCTGGAGTTGAGCCAGTTTATGAGTTCGAGTTTATTAGAAGAGATAGACTTGGAGAGCATCAAATGTATCATCCATTATTTGAAGAATGGAAAAAACAAAATCCAAATAAACAAAAACCAGCCTATTTTGTTTCTGCCAATGATTTAACACCTGAGGAACATATTAAGGTGCAAGCGGTAGCCCAAGATTATATTGATTCATCAATTTCAAAAACAGTAAATGCACCTAAGACACATACAGTTGATGATGTTAAAAGGCTTTATGAAATGGCTTTTGATATGGGTCTTAAAGGTATTACTTATATGAGAGATGGATCAAGAGAAGGTGTTTTATCAAGAAAAGAAGATAAAAAAGAAGAAGCAAAAGTAGTAATTCCATCTACTACAGCTACACTTCCTGTTATTCCAAGACCAATGATGGTTGAAGGTGTTACGTATGGAACAGAAACACCTGTTGGTAAAACATATATAACAATTAATCATGATGAGAATAAACAGCCTTTTGAAGTTTTTATAACAGTTGGTAAATCAGGATCTGATGTTGCAGCAATGGCTGATGCACTTGGTAGAATGATTTCTTTATCTTTAAGAATAAATGGACAAGTTAGCCAAAGAGAGAGAATGAGACAGGTTGTAGCTCAAATAGTTGGAATTGGAGGAGCAAGAAGTGTTGGTTTTGGAGAAAATAGAGTAAGATCTCTTCCGGATGCTGTTGCTAAAGTATTATCTAAACATTTTGAGTTTAGAGTAAATGGAGTAGTAGAGGATAAAAAATTAACTAATGGGCACTCAAATGGAAATGGGCTTACTAATGGTAACGGTCATTTGAATGGAAAAGCAATAACTCATATTCCAGTTGATGCAGAAAAGATAGAAGGAGTAAAAGAAGAGATTGTAAAATTAGAACAATTAACTCTTCAAGCACCATCTGGTGATTTGTCAGTAACTCAGGGAACATCAACTGGACTTTATGATATCTGCCCCGAATGTGGAGGAGCAACTCTTGCTTACGAAGAAGGTTGCAAGAAATGCTACTCTTGTGGTTACTCCGAGTGTTAATATGTCAATTTATACAAAATTTGGAGATAAAGGGAAAACATCACTTTATGCAGGAAAAACTGTTTCTAAAGGCAGTCTTCGTGTTAACGCATATGGAACAATAGATGAATTAAATAGTTATTTAGGAGTAGTTTTATCATTTAATAAAGATAAAAAACTTAAAGATAAAATAATCCTTATTCAAAAAGATTTATTTGAGACAGGAGCATCTCTTGCTTCTCAATCTGGATATAAAAATAAGAATTTATCAGATTATTTAAATAAAAGAGTTTTAGAATTTGAATCAGAAATTGATTTATTGACTAAAAAACTGCCAAAACTTGAGAATTTTATTTTGCCAGGTGGAGGAACAGTAGGTTCAAATTTACATTTTGCAAGAACATTGGTAAGACGAGCGGAAAGAAGAGTAGTAGAGTTATCAGAAAGGGAAAAAGTCAATAAAGATATTATTGTTTTCTTAAATAGACTTTCGGATTTGCTTTTTATGTATGCAAGAGATATAAATTACAAAGAAAAAAATAAAGAGTTACTTTGGAAAAGTAGAGAGTAATTTTTCGGGTGAAGTGGGTGAGATTCCTACGCTGTGCCGCAACTGTTAAAGTCAGAGCCCCGTTCCCAAAGTTTTGGGATAAATAAATCTTCCGAGCAAGAAGTGTATTTTTTATACAAAAAACTTCTCGAAAGATTTAGAGGAGTTTTTTTATGAGTAAAGAAAGAAATACAGCAAATGTTATTAATTTTAAAAGACCCCAAGGGGTTACAACTATTGGCAATAATGCCCTAAAACTTGATACACAATCTTCAAATAGGCCTCAGTTAGCAGAAGTAGTTGATATTAGTACTAGAAGGATTTCTCAAAGAAGTGAAGCTCAAGCTTTTAGGCATGAATTTTATCAAGGAGCAACAAGAAGACAAATAGAAGACGATGTTGTTTCCTATATAGCAGAATACAGACTTGAGGTTGCAGAATTTAACTACACTCTAGACGTAGTTGACGGCGTTTTAGTTGATCCAGCAAGTGGTGACTCAATGATAGATAAAGCAAGGAAAGCAATAGAGGTTAGAAATCAAGATGGATTAAGTTCGTCAAGAGAAAGAGCTGAGTTAGAGGGTTTAGTCAGTTTAACAGATCAAATTA
>ERZ1292629.1442-Hain-H43-01um-R1-1442-length-23003-cov-12_pt1 | contig 23003 bp, 30 predicted proteins | sample MGYA00564399_ERZ1292629 | MGnify/ENA primary metagenome ERZ1292629 (study PRJEB36523, sample SAMEA6512636) | groundwater metagenome | collected 2019-01-08 | study: AquaDiva: Metagenomics assemblies of 32 groundwater samples | reverse complement strand
CCACAACGCATATGCGCAAGAGTTTGGAGGTCTTGTCCCATGGCCGGTAGAGGTCCAGCCCCGACGCCCACCGCAATCCTGCGACAACGCGGATCGACGCTGTTGCGCCACCGTACGGACGAGCCCATGCCAGACCGCGGATGTCCGCAGTGTCCGAAAGAATTGGACGCGGAAGCTCGGCGGGAGTGGCATCGCACGATTATTCCATGGGCGAAAAGGGGCGTTATCCGAAAGCTGAACCGCGCGACGGCCGCCGCCTATTGCATGGCGTGGTCCAGGTTGCTTGAGGCTCGCCAGCACGTCAAGGAGGAAGGCGCGGTTATGACGACCGACCGAGGATTTCCGGTAAAGAATCCGTGGATAACGATTGAGCACGAATCAACTACGCGGCTGCTGAGGTTCGCTCAGGAGCTTGGCCTGACTCCCGCCTCTCAGACGCGGGTACGAGCAGAGAAGGAAAAGAATGCTGACGCTGGCAACGAGAAAGCGCGCTTCTTCAGGCCCAAGATCGCCGGCTAGCGCATACAAGCGCAAAGCCACGGCGAAATGGCGGGAGATTCTATCGCTTATTCCCGGGTATGACTGCTGGGATACGGCCGCACCGGGAGATTGTTTCGACCCGGATGAAGCCAGGTTTGCCGTTGAGTTTTTTCACGAATGCCTCCATCACGTGGAGGGCACATTCGCCGATCCCTATCCCGGCAAACCATTTATCCTTGAGCGCTGGCAACAGGCGAAGATTGGCGCCCTTTGGGGATGGAAGCGACGGGATGGTTCCAGACGTTATCGTGAATGTTTGATGTATGAACCACGCAAGAACGGAAAGACCCCCGTGTCAGCCGGCATTGGCGACATGTCGCTTTTCACCGATCGCGAGCAAGGCGCCAAGAACGTTATGGCCGCGGCAAGCAAAGACCAGGCCGGGCAGTTGTTCAGCCATGCCGCCGGGTTCGTCGAACGTGATGATGACATGGCCTCGCGATCGAAAGTCTATGGCGGTGAGACAGGTCTGTTTGGTTCCCGGACGATCTATCACCCCGAGACCAATAGCAGCCTCCAGGTAGTCAGCAGCGACGCCAAAACGAAGCACGGCTACAACGGGCACCTGGCCCTGATTGATGAACTGCACGCGCAGGCGGACAGTGACTTGCTGCATGTGATTGAAACGTCGAGCACTTCTCAGAATCGCCGACAACCTTTGACGCTTTACACGACGACCGCAGACTATGACCGGCCCTCGGCCTGCAACGTGAAGTACGATTATGCCTGCAAGGTGCGTGATCGGGTCATAGAGGACCATGCCTTTTTGCCCGTGATCTACGAGGCCCCGAAAGATGCGGACTGGCAGGATGAAGAAGTTTGGAAGATTGCGAATCCGAATCTCGGAATCAGCGTCAGCCTCGAAGAGCTGCGCCGGTTGGCCCTCAAGGCTCGCATCGACGTGACGTTCACGAACGAATTCCGCCGACTTCATTTAAATCAGCGGACGGAGCGGGAGAGCCGGTTCCTGGACATGGTCGCTTACAATCAATGTCCATCGGTTCTGCCGGACTTGAAGGGGCAGCGATGCATCATTGGTCTGGATCTGGCGACGACGGTAGATATCACGGCATGGGTAGCCTGGTTCCCTGAGCACAAGGCATTCATCGGGCGGTACTATCTGCCCGAGCATACGGCGGATAAGCTCATGCGGGATTACTCCGTACCGATCCCGGAATTCGTGGAGTCCGGGCAGCTTGTTTTGACGCCTGGAAACGAGGTAGACTACGGCCGGGTGCGGCAGGATATCCTGAATTTCGGACAGGAACATCGCATTGTTTGCCTGGTTTTCGATCCGTTTAATGCGACGGACATCACTCAGCAAATTGAGGAAGAGGGCATCACGCGGATCAAGTTTTCGCAGACGACGGCAAACTTCAACACGCCGACGAAGCGGTTGGAAGCTTACGTGATGGGTCGGGAATTGAACCATGGCGGCGATCCGGTGATGCGCTGGATGGCCGGAAGCGCCATGGTTTTCACAAACACCAACGGCGACATCCGCCCGGTGAAGCCTAAGCGCGAGAAGTCAGGCCAGCGGAATGACGGCATCGTGGCCCTCATCATGGCCATCGGCCAGAGCCTCCTGGAGCCTGTCGAGCCGGATGGGCCGGCCGTGATTGTATTGGATTGACGATGAAAAAAAACTGGTGGCACGATCTGGTTGTCTTTGGCGGATGGACGATTGCCCTTGGGGGAATTCTTGCATGGAATCCCACGGTCGGTATAATTGCGATAGGTTTATCCGTGTCGGCTGTGGGAGTGGCCGCCGCGTGGAGGTATCCGCGATGAGCCTTATAGGTTCGCTGCTAAAATCCGACCGCCGCGGTTCCGTCGAGAATCCTTCAACTACTCTCGCCGATCCGGCGAATTGGCTATTTGACGCCCTGGGTGGCGAGGAAACCGCTTCGGGCATCCGCATCACCGAGCAAAAAGCACTGGCCCTATCAGCGTTTTGGAAGGGTGTCAACTTGATTGCGGGCGCAATTTCTCGCCTGCCCTGCTACGTTTATCGCCGGACGTCTGCTGAAGATCGGGACATCGCGGCCGATCATCCAGCTTACTATCTCCTGCGGTGGGAGCCCTCATCATTGATGACCGCCCCGATTTTCTGGGCGATTATGACCGTTCGAGTTCTGCTTCGCGGCAATGCATATGCGTGGATCGAGGCTAATGGGCAAGGGCCGATTGGGCTTGTCCCATTACAGGAAACAGTAAAGCCGAAGATCGTTGGCGCGGTGACTGTCTACGAACAAACGACTGCCGATGGTCTGACGCGGGTATTCCGAGAAGAACAAATCCTGCACTTGCGGGGGCCGGGCGATTTGTTGGAAGGCTGGTCGGCGGTTCGGTACGGCCGGGAATCGATGGGTGGAATCTATGCGACGAACGATCATGGTGCACGGTTCTGGGCGAATGCCACGCGAGCCTCTACCGTGCTGGAACATCCCGGCAAGATGGATCCTGAACGTGCGCGGGCGACACTTGCAGCCTACGAGAAGGCCCATTCCTCGGCCAATGTCCACAAAACGGCGCTGCTGATGGAGGGCATGAAGGCGCATCAGATCAGCTTCTCTAATGAGGATTCGCAGTACATTGAGACCAAGAAATTCGGAATCATCGAGGTCTCGAATTGGTTGAACATCCCACCGCACATGCTGGGCGACGAATCCCGGAAAAGCTACGCGAGCCTTGAGCAAGAAAACCAGAGCTTCCTGGACCATACCCTTGACCCGCGGCTGGTCTGGTTCGAGGCCGAGTGCCGGCGAAAGCTGTTGACTGAGGATCAAAAGCGGAGGGATACGCACTTTGTGGAGTTCATGCGAGAGGCCATTGTCCGGGCGAATCTGACTGACCGGGGCAACTTTTACAACCTCGGCATTCAGGGTGGTTGGCTGGTGCCGGATCAAATCGCGCGGACCATGAACATGCCGCCATTGCCCAATAATACGGGCAAGTGGCCGCGGCTTGCGGCCGGCGTGACGCTGCTGAAATCTGATGAACAGCCGATTGCATCGACCATCTCACCTCCAGCCGCGCCGACTCCAACGGCGCCGGCCCCCGCAGCCAAGCCGATGATGGATGACATGGACGAGGAGCCCGCCCGCGAATTGATCCACGATCTGACCCGTCGGGCCGTACGGCGAATCTGGGCGCAAGCCGAACGGCACGCAAAGTCCAAGGATAAGCTGACCGGCTTCATTGCCGACAAACTTTCGGACGATGGCGCGATGGCCAAGGGCGTGGTTGAGGAAATGATGCCGGCCGCCAGATTGCTCGGCAAGGCGAGCCAGTGTTCTCGGGCCGTCGCGGTTCTGTTTGCCGCGATTCGCAAGGAGTTGTTCGCCGCTGAGAACCTGGATGACGTGAAGCAATTCGCGGAGAACGCCGAGCGCGTCTGCTGCGAGGTGACCTGGGGGCAACTACAGGAGGCATCCAATGCCAAAACCGATGATGGATGAAAGCCATGATGAATACATGGATCGCTGTATGGCTGACGCGGGCATGATGGAAAAGCATCCCGATGATGCCGACAGGAAAGTCGCTTGCGAAAGCGTGTGGGGCAAGGAGCACAAATCCCAACCGGCCGGCCGCGTGGAGCGGCGCTACTGCCCGGCAATGGTCCGCCTGGAAAAGCGGGGGGATGGCAAACCGCTGATTGTGGGACATGCTGCCGTGTTTTACCGCCAGGGCGATCTGGGGACGCAGTTCGAATTGTGGCCCGGCGCCGTCGAACGTATTGGGCACGGGGCATTCGACAGGGCCATCCGCGAAAGGCAGGACGTGCGGGCGATGTTCAATCACGATCCCAATGGATTACTCGGCCGGACATTGGCGGAGACGATGCGCCTGGGCAAGGATGATGTCGGTCTGACATACGAGATCGAGCCGGCGGATACCCAGATTGCCCATGATGTTTTGGAACATCTTCGGCGCGGGGACTTAACCGGCAGTTCATTTTCCTTCATCGCTCGGAAGGAATTGTGGGAGGAAACAGACGACGGCAGGCCGGATATTCGGACGATTCTTGATCTCGATCTGTTCGACGTGGGGCCGGTGATATTCCCGGCCTACGAATCGACCACGGCGGGCGTCCGGGCGGGAGCCGGGGTACAGGACGCCCGAAGCTCCTGGAATGCCTGGCAGGCCCAGCGGAGGGCCGTGGCGGCGGAGATAGAGGCCCGTGCCCGGCATCTGAGATTGTTGGAACTTTCCGCTTGACATATTTCCACGCGCCCCCATAATCCAGGCGGAAGTGGCGATCCGGCCGCATAGCCGACCGGGCCGCCGAGACATACGCAAGCCTGCCTATCGCATAGACGGTAGACGACTGGCGGCAAGGAAGCGAACTCTTTGCTGGCGGACGCTCTGCCGTTTTTTCGTGCGCGCATCCCCCAGCCCAACCCCGAAAGGACCGAGCTATGACGCTCAAAGAACTCATGGAGCTGCGCGCGAAAGCGATTGCCGATGCGCGGGCGCTAAACGAAAAAGTTGCCAAGGAGAATCGGGAATTCACGGCCGAGGAACAGTCGCAATGGGACGGCCTGGACAAGCAGATCAACGACCTCAAGGTCAAAATCGACCGGGCCAAGCGCCTCGATGATCTGGAGGCCGACAGCCGGCAGCCGGTTCTGCCGAACGGTGTCACCCGCGAGGAGCTGCTCCGCGATGCTGCCGCCCAGCGTCAGCCGCTCGATGGTCGGCCCGACGGCCCGACCGAACAGGATCGCCTCCTGGCCTTTCGCGCCTGGGCGATGGGCAACAGCAGCGTGGGCTACGACGATCACGTGATTGCGGCCTGCCACAGGCTCAAGCTCAATCCTGCAGTCCGCGAAATGGACGTTCCGCTTTTCGACGGCACGCGCCTCGAACGGTTTCTGCGGACGGCCCACATGACTCATGAACAGCGGGTGGATTACTACGCTTCGACCGCCGCGACCTATGGCGGCGAGACGATCCCCGAAGGGTTCGTCTATGCCTTCGAGGAGGCCCTCCTCTGGTACGGCCCCATGCGTCAGGTGGCGACGATTTTGCGGACCGCTCAGGGCAACAACATGCCCTACCCGACCACAAACGACACGTCCAACGAAGGCGCGCAGATTGCGGAGGTTACCGACTCGACGGACTCTGCATTTGCCGAGCAGACCATCACGACCAGCTCAATCACGCTGTTGGCCTGGATGCTCTACTCGAAGATGATCAAGGTTTCCCACAAACTCATGCAGGATTCCGCTTTTGACGTTGCCAGCTATCTCGGCCGAGCGGCCGGCGAGCGGGTCGGGCGATATCTCAATCGCCAGGCGACACTGGGCGTGGGAACGACCACGCTGTACGGAATCGTGCCGGCCTCCACGTTGGGTGTTACCGCAGCCAGCGGGACGACGTTTACAATGGATGAGCTGATCGACCTGGAGCACAGCGTCGATCCGGCGTATCGCCAGCAGGGCGCGTCGTTTATGATGCACGATACCATCGTCAAGATCGCGCGCAAGCTCAAGGACACGACCAACCAGTATCTCTGGCAGCCGAGCAATCAGGCCGGCGTGCCCGACAGCCTGCACACCTATCCGGTGCTGGTCAACAACCACATGGCGACGGTGGCCAATTCCGCCAAAATCATCGTATTTGGCGCTTTGAAAAAGTACCTCATCCGGGAAGTCGCCTCGATGCGACTCCGCCGCTTGGTCGAACGGTACGCCGAGTACGATCAGGAGGCTTTCGTCGCGCTTCAGGAGTTTGACGGTAACCTGCTCGATGCCGGCACTCGCCCGGTGAAGTACCTGCAGTTGGCGGCCTCGTAAGCATCGGCCCGGACCTGGCCCGGCGGGAATCATCCCGCCGGATCTTGGCCTTAACGAGAAAGGAAATGACAAATGGCAAGTCCATTGGTCGATGTTGCAACCGACATGACTATCGTGTTTGCCACGTCTGGATTTACGGCAAACATTCTTACCATCATGCCGACGGGCTACGAGCGGGAATCCATCGACACATCCCATCAACAAACGCCAGGGGCGATGACGTTTACTCCGGCGCACCTGTATAACGCCGGCGGCGTTGACATCACGGGCCATTTCAACCCGGATACTGCTCCACCTATCGAGGGTGGAAAGGAAAACGTGACGATTACCTGGCCTTCTGGCGCGACTTGGGCCTTTTCGGCCTTTGTGACGAAGTACCAGGGCGGCGCCGACAATCTCGATCAGCGCATGGACTTCTCCATGACGATCAAGATCAGTGGCGCCATTACCATCGCAGCCGGGAGTTCATAAGATGCGCGTTCGATTGCTGACGCAACGTGTCGGCGAATTCTCCAACCACATGCCGGGCGAGATCGTTGAAGTGCCCGATGCAGAGGCCCGGCGCCTCATCGACTCCGATCAGGCCGTGGCGGCCCCCATCATGGACCGTGATCGAGAAGCGGCCATGTTGGCGCCGCCTCGGCCGCGGAGAAAAAGGGAATGATCATTGAGCACGCAAGTTACCACCCAGCCGACCCTCGAGCCGGTGACGCTCCAGGAGGTCAAGGACTGGAGCCGGATCGCCCACAATTTTGAGGATGGCGAGATTGCGGCACTCATTAAGGGGCTGCGCCGGGATGCTGAACGCTGGACTGGCCGCCAGTTCTTCACCGCGACGTTGACTGCGAAGCTCGACGAATTCCCCGATGGTAACGACCCGATCATTCTGGACTTTCCGCCTCTACAATCCGTAACGAGCCTGCAATACGTAGACGAGGATGGTGTGACGCAGACGATGGCCGCTGCGGATTACGTCGTCGATACGGCCAGCGAACCGGGCAAGATCGACCTGGCCTACGGCGAATCCTGGCCGACGCCCCGCGACGAACCGAATGCCATTACCATCGTCTTTATCGCCGGATGGTCTACGATCGAAGCCATTCCAGATCAGATTAAGCTATATCTGCGGATGGCCTGCCGATGGATGCTGAACAACCGGGAAGGCGGGGAAGTGCCTGAGTCATTCAAGTGGATGTTAGAGCCGTGGCGGATCGTGAGCGATGCATTATGAATGCCGGCAAGCTCAATGCTTACGTCGAAATCCAAAAGCCGGTGGAATCCACGTTGGACGCCCATGGCGGCGTTGCTCGCACCTGGACTCGCGTAGCCGAGCGTTGGGCGCACATCCGCCCATTGACGGCGCGGGAGATCCTGGAAGCTCAGCGGATCGTAGAGCGGGCCACCACGATGATCGAAATGGAATGGGACCCGGACTTGAAGAATGTTGATGCCACCTATCGGATTTACTGGCGACAGCCACGGGACCGAACCCGAACGTATGAGATTCTCGCCGTCATCAATCCGGACGAGTTGGATTTTGATTTGCAGTTCCTGTGCGTGGAAACGGGGCCATAGATGGCGAAAGTTGCCGGACAACACGCGAAGATCATCAACCTGGAAATCCAGGGCGTGAAGGAACTCCAGCGAAAGCTCGACGCGCTGGACAAAAACGTCGGCAAGAAGATCGTGCGAAAGGCCCTCGGAAAAGGCATTGCTTTGATTCGCAAAGAAGCCAAGGCCGAAGAGCGCCCGCGGCGCAGGACGGGCGGCTTGCAGCGGGCAATCGCCAGCAAGGTGAAGATCTATCGCCGGGGGGCGACGTGGGCCGGCGTCGGCGTCGATGCGAAAAAGCAATTCACCGACAATGCAGGTCGCCGATACGTTCCGGCCAAGATTGCCCATCTTGTTGAAAAAGGCACACGCCCACATTCGATATTGAAGGGGGCCAGAACTCGAATTGGGCGACGTTATAGCCGCGCGAAATCATTGGCAAATATGATTGGAGCGAAGTTGCGATGGGCGGCGGGCAAACGCCCGCAATGGCATCCTGGGTCGAGGCCCTACCCTTGGCTCAATCCTGCTTTTCTACGGACGCGCGAGCGAGCGCTGGCTATCATTGCCGCGGAGTTGCGGGCAGGAATTGAAGCGATGGCAAAGGCGACTTAGATGGCGACGATTCAATCATCCTTGCGCTATCACCTGGTCAATACTGCGGCCATTTCTACGCTGATCAGTACACGGGCCTATGCCGTAGGGGAAGTGCCGGAGTCCGTTGGGACATCCGATTACATCGCCTGGCAGATTGTGACGGATGCCCTACAAAAGCACCAGGGCGGATCGGCGGGCTTGCGGGAGTTGCTGCTTCGGTTGCACTGCATTTCAACGACGGAGCGTGGGGCTTCGGTCCTGGCGGATGCGGTGCGTGATTCATTAACCGCGCAGGGCCGCGGGGCTTTTGGCGATCCAGCGACTCCAACTACGGTCCGGGCCATGTACGAGGAAATCACGACGAGCGACTACGAGCCGCCGACCGATGCCTCCCAACGGGGGATGCACTCGACGCCGGTGGATTTTACTGTTTGGTATCTAGAATAGGGAGTGTTGTATGAGTGAGCTGTTGAACGCCGAAGCCATTAAGCAGGTCGATGATCAGCGGATGGAAACGGTGGCCGTGCCGGAATGGCAGGGCAAGGTGAACGTGCGAAACCTAACCAATGAGGAATCGACGGAGTTTGAGCAATTCTGCACCGATTGCAGAAAAAATGGCAAGATCAACCTGAAGGGCGTCAAGGTCGCGCTGGTTGTGCGAGCGGCCTGCGATGATTGCCGCGCGCCAATTTTCGGAAAGGACGATGCTGCTTGGCTGGAGAAGAAATCCGGCGCGGCCTTGAATCGAGTCTTTCAGGCCGCACAACGAATTAACGGATTCACCAAGACTGACATCGAGGAGCTCGCGGGAAACTCCTAAGGCGCCCGCGTGAACTGTTTTGGCATACGCTGACGCGGGCGCTAGGCCATCGCAGTGTGATCGAGGCGAAGAAATGGATAAGTCCGACGGAATATCGGCAATGGCTGGCATACGATGCGATTCATCCGTTGGGACCGGACGCGGACGATACGCGAAATGTCCTGATCCATTTCATTGCCCGGGCGCTCGGATTCAAGATGCCGTTGTCGGAATTGATGCCACACTTGGCGCGGCAGGTATTGCCGAAAACGCCAGCGGAAATAGAGGCTGAAATGATGCTTTGGGCGCGGTCGCATAACCAACGAAAGGACCGCAAGAAGTGACCCTTGCCAAGCTGGTAGTTGCGATAACAGGAAATTCCGCAGGGCTTAGCTCTGCGCTGACCTCAACCTCCAAAATGGTCGGCGGGTTGGGCGCGAAACTGCGATCATCGCTTGGCTCTATCGGAATTACTCCTGGCTTGCTGGGCGTCGGGGCAATAGGACTGCTTGGCCGCCAAGCCCTGATATCCGGGGATAGGTTGGCTGATTTGTCTCACCAGCTTGGGATATTACCCGATCAGCTTATCGCCATACAAATTGCCGGGGAGCGGGCTGGAGTATCTCAAGAACAGGTTGTGACGTCTATTCAGAAATGGACTCGCACCCTCGCCGACGCAGCACAGGGGATCACGCAAAGCGGCGCTGTTGATTCCGCATTTCAGGCGCTGCGCCTGTCGGCTCAGGATCTAATCGCGCTTCCTGTGGCTGAACAGATTGCCACCTTCGCGGACGCATTTGCAAATCTCGAAAATGCAACACAGAGAAACCAGATAGCGATGACGCTGTTTGGCCGCGGCGGGGCCGCCATGGTCAACCTGCTGTCGGAAGGCTCGGCCGGCATTAACCGGGCTGCGCGCGACATGCAGCGCCTTGGAGCTACGATTGGTTTTGATACGTTGAACAACATCGAGAAGTTCAACGATGATATGATGCTAATGCGACAGGTTATCGAGATAACCGCGATGAAGGCCGTTTCTGCCCTTGCGCCCGCCTTCACCAGTCTCATATCGTGGATAACCCGGGCCAGCGGTTGGATTGGCGAGCTTATCCGAAACAATGACTCGCTTGTTACTGCTACGGCGTCGCTGGCTGTCGGGTTGGGAATCCTGGCGGTCGCGGTCAAAGCGCTTACCGTGGCTGAAACCGCTCTAGCTCTCGTGCAGGCATTTGTGCTTGGGATGACCGGCGCCGGGTTGGTGATGGTTGCCGCCGGTATTACTGCTACTCTTTTGGCTGCCTCGGTCATTAGCGGTCTGCAAAAGGATATGGCTCAGGAGGCCGCGGAAAATGCAAACGAGACGGATAAGGCGGCGAAGTCCGCTGGTAATATGGCCGGGGCCGCGTTCGACATGCAGAAAGCTTTCGATGCTATGGCCAAGCCCCAGGAGGCCTTGATAGATCGAGTCCGTTTGCAAACGGCGCAGATGGGTATGAGCACCGATGAAATTGAGCGGCACAATCTGTCGCTTACCCGCATGGCCGAAGCGCAGCAATTGACGGCACGCGCCGCTGGGGCAACCGCGGAGGAAGTCGCAGCCTTGGCGGAATCGTTCAATGCAGAATCGGATGCGCTAATGCGCGAGCTTGAGTTCTTGCAGAAATCGCGGGCCGAGAAAGAACTCCTGGCCTCCCAAACGAAAGACATCACGCAGCTTTTCGACGACCTGAATCAGCGCATTCATGAGATCGGCTTGACCGGCGATCAGATTGATCTGTCTCGGTTGATTGACCTGGGGGCCAGCGCGGAAGAGATTCGGGATTTCGAGAATTTGATTGAGAGGATGCGATTCGATGAACAGATGGCCAAGCAGGCCAAGGGTGTCGATCAGATCTTCGATGAAATCAACCAGCGTATCGACGAAATCGGACTAACAAGTCAACAAATAGATATGTCTCGGCTGATCGACCTGGGGGCCAGCATGGAGGATATCCGCGAGTTCGAGAATCTTATTGCGAAGTTCGAGGATGATACAAAACGACTCGCAGAAGCCGACGATCTAAAGCAATTTGCTGAAAACATCGCCGAGTCTATTCGCACTCCTGCCGAGGAATTTAAGGGTTTCCGAGATCAAATCGACCTTGCGGTGACGGAGGGACTGCTGACGGCGGAACAGGCTGCGCTCGCGCTTGAGAATCGCATGGCCTCTTTGATGAAGCATCGTTCTGAATTTGCTGGGGCCGTTGAAAAGGGCAGTGTTGCGGCGTTTTCCATTTCAGCGCGCGGCATGACGACGGGGATGGAAAAACTCCAGGAGCGGTCGCTGCGGGAATCCCAGAAATCAAACCGGCTTTTGACGGACATCAAGACCAACACGAAAGAGGCTGCCGAGCCAGACTTTGAGGTTGTGACCATATAATGTCCAGCGTCGTTGAAAATCCCGTTGGTTCGCGCGGCACGGCGAAATACACCGCGGAAAGTCGGGAATATACCCGGTCTTTTCTGGTGACGGTGGACGCCGCGCCGACCTACAGCAATGCTGAGGTGCTCGCCATATCGGGCCTGCCCGCGATTGGCGACGCTCACCCGCAGAACGCCTCGGCATACTGCATGGAGTTGGGGCCACCCGAGGCGGTTGATCCGGCGAGCCTACTGGTGTGGAACGTGAAGGCCGCATATCGCACGCTGACGGCTGGCCAGAACGAACCGCCGGGCGGAGATCCGTGGAACGATGCCTGGACCGTGCGGTATGATTCCGAGGGATTTGAGGAGGCCGTTGCCAAGGATTATCTGGGTGTCGCCATTGTGAACTCGGCCGGCGATCTATTCGATCCACCTATAGTCAGGAACCGGTACTACCAGCATTTGACGATAGGCAGAAAAACCCTCTCCTACGACCCAATCTTTGCCGCCGATTATGTGGGGGCAGTGAATTCGGTAGCGGTCAACATCCTCGGAAGAATCTGGCCGAAACGGATGGTGCTCCTCAAGAAATGGGCCGGTGAATGGTCGCTCCGAAATGGCGTCGTTTACTGGAATGAAACCATAGAACTCATTTTCAACAAGGACATTTCGGAAGGCGGATGGGGATGGGATAAGCGCATTCTCGATACCGGCTTGAATGCCGTTCCGGCCGCCGGTGGAACAAAACGGCGGATCATGACCGGGGATCAGGATTCGACCGAACCGCAACGGCTCGATGGCGCGGGCCTTGTAAACCCCGTTGGCGCTCCCGATGCGTATCTGGTGTTTCGAGCTTTCGATGAAATGGATTTGTCCGTTCTCGGACTTGCTTTGTAGGAGTTGACCATGGCGCTTGCACTCGACGTTAAAGGCGATGCGGTTATTCGGGGCGATCTTTCAGTCACGACCATGACCGTACCGGCGGCCGCGGTGGTCAATGCCTCCGTGGCAGCCGGGGCGGCCATCGAACGCAGCAAGCTCGCCGAGAATGCGCTTGCTGAATTCCCGATCAATATGTTGGATTTCGGCGTCCACGATGCCCTGGCGACTCGGTTGCCCGGAACATCGGCTACGGATGATCTTGGTCTCTACGGCGGGACATACGGCACGAATGCCCCGCTGATTCGCACCTATGACGTGAAGGCTGCGGGTGCCGTGACGCTCTACGCTCGCGCTTTGGTTCCGTTGCCCGAATGCTACCAGGACGGCGAGGACGTACAGATCCGCTGCGCAGGCGGCATGGTAACGACCGTTGCCGGAACGACCGCTACCGTGGACGTAGAGGCGTGGCGCGTGGACAAGGATGGGACATTGGGAGCTGCCGATCTCTGCGCAGATGCCGCGCAGAGCATCAATTCGCTGACCTTCGCCAACAAGGATTTCGACATTACGCCGACGACATTGGTTGCCGGTGATTTCCTGGATGTGCGGATCACCATCGCGGTCAACGACGCGGCCAGCGGCACGGCCGTTATCGCGGCCCTGGCCAACATCGCCTTGCGTTGCGATATCAAGGGGTAGCTCGTGGCGAAAGGGGTCATGTTCGATCGCGCTTCCGCCGGGCGGATCGCCGCGGCGGTGCGCTACCTGGAATCGCAGGGCATCGATCTGCGCGGGAACGTGGGTCGGGACCGCGACAAAACCTGGGTAATTTCCGCTAAGATTGTCACCATTTCCAACGACTATCTGACTTGCACCCGGTATTATGAGGCTGATGATGATGATGGCGATACGGTGTACATCGCTAAACCCTGGCAGCTTCGGTGGGAGCCATTCGATGGACAGACCATCGCTTATCCATCCGGGCAGTCTGTGGCGTACAACCTCATCAACCACTACACGCGCTTGGCGGATGATGGGACCGACACCGAGACTCAGATTATGACTCCAGAATACTTCGTCGGTGAAATCATCGACGCCTATCGGCGGCAGACGAACGTGCTCGATCCGGCGGGCAACAATATCACCTGGTCAGACCTGAATACCTGCGGGCGCTTCTGGGCAGAGGAACCGGCATGATCCAGGCGCCACGATCATCGGGGTTGCAAGCCTACATCAACAGCGGGTTGCAGGTGCGGGGATTTACTGCTGTCGGGGGGCCAATCTGGCACGCAAACCCAAACGTTGATGATATATATGAATTGGCCTATGCGGACTTCTCGGTTGTTCGTCAAGAGAATAGCCCAGATATTGCTCCCTATGGCATCGGTGGCAATGAAAGCAAAATCTGGCTTATGGAAGAGCAAAGCATGGAGATATACGAGTTATCTACCGTTGATTTGACTTCCGTGCGATTCGCCGATGGGCCAGGAACTCGTATTATCGTTGGGCCGACTGGTGCGGGTGGAACATCAAATGAGATTTACGCAACCAATGAATACGATGATGACCTTTTTGAGTTATCTACCGTTGATTTTAGCACAGTGCGCAGTGCCGCTTCGCCTAGTTTGAATCCACGAGATATTGGTGGTGATGATGTAACCGTTTGGCTTGCCGTTGTGAGCGGTTCTTCGGGATGGTATAAACTATCGGCTAGTGATTTTTCTACTATCGTATATTCATCAGGAACAAGTCGATGGGGAGCCGGAGGAAAATCGGATGTCATGTGGGCTTCGCAATGGAGTCTTACGAATCCAATTGTTAGCGAGAGGAACGTAACCGACCTTAGCGGCATTAGATCGGCGGCCGCCCCGGCAGTTGGGAACATAGGTATTGGAGGTTCATAATGAAGGCCATTCTGATAGAGGTTGATTTCGCAACCGGAAAAAGGGCCGGTGACATTGACCCCCGGAAACCTGGATTTCCTTGTGCGCCTGAGTGGCAGGATATTGAAGGCGGCCGAGAACTTCGCATTGTGCTCGACGGAAACGTTGAGCGATTCCGCGGCCAGCCCGGCGTGACGATCCTAGAAACGGACGCGGAGATCGACGCGGCCGTGGCATCCATCGAGGCCGCCAAACCGGAAGCCTACGCCATCTCGCATGAAGCTCTTGCGGTTGAATCTATCCGGCAGAAACGGGTTGACATCTCGGACCTGAGCAGCGATCTTGACGAGACGGCCTTGGCCAAGGCGCTCTATGAGCGCGGGGTCTTGGGCGTGTTCAAACCAAAACATCCTGAGCGCCTGACGGCGGCAAAGATGAAAAAGCGATACGGATTACAGTAATGCTCATGATCGCCGACAAACCCTTCCGCGCCATCAAGCCCGGCCAGACCTTCACGGCCACGGATCAAGAGGCCGTGCAACTCCACCGGGCCAGGCTGGCCCATCGGGCCGACGAACCATGTCCATTCACGCGCAAGCCGGATTTCAGATCGCCACCCATAGACCTCCCCGCATGGGACCCGGCCGTAGGTTCCGACCGAATCATCATGTACTTTCACCAGCATCGGCTCGAACCGTTCGCGGCTATGCTGGCGAGCGCGGGCTACCGGGTCGAAGTCGCTGATCAACACAATCTGCTGGACTTTTTCACCGCCCCGCGGGCCACGCACCTAATCTGGGGAATGCCGCCGAAGATCGTCGAAGGGCATGAGGAGTTGTTTGTGCAGTTGCGGACGCTGCCTAACTTTTGGTGGGCCGAGCAAGGTTGGCTCCCTCAGCGCGGGAATTTCTACATCGACCCGACCGGGCCGAATGCTCTGTCTGCGATTCGCGGCGCAGCTCGAAACATGAAGTTGACCGAGGATTATTGCAAGGAGTTGGCCGCCCGCTTGGCCGCATTTCACGACGGCCTGGTGGCGACGGACGAGGGATTCATCTTCTGCCCGCTTCAAGTTGAAACCGACAGCAATGTGCGGCTCTGGTCGCGGATCACGGATGTGGGCACGCGAATGCTCTGGTTTGTCCGGCAGGTCTGCGAAGCCTTTCCCGACGTGCCGATTGTGTTTCGCACGCACCCGCAGGAGCGGGGCACGATGGATCGGCAATTGTTGCAGCAGTTGTCGGGATTCCCCAACGCCCGGCTGGACAACGGCGGATCGTCCGTCGAATGGTGCGCTCGCGCGCGCGCGATCGTGAGCATAAACTCAACCGTGCTGATCGAGGCCCTGACCTTCGGCAAGCCATGCGCATCTTTCGGCGATGGCATTGTCAGTGACAATGGCGTGACGTTGGAATGCAAGGGCGACGTGGGTAAGCTCCATGATGTGCTGGATTATCAGCCGGACCAGGAAGCCATCGCACGGTTCCTGCATCTGTTGTACCAGCGGCAAATTCCGATTGCCGTCCAGAGTGCGGATTGCGACCGATACCCGATGCTCCGCGACATGCTCCGACAAATACGGCTGGGGCCGGCGGCCACGGCGATTGTCGATCCGGTTCGACCGCAGACAAGGCCCCCCGTAGTAGCGGGCAACGTCTACGGCTTCTTGGAGTACATGGACCTGCGCACGTCGGCCCTGCCCATGGACAAAATGGAGCCATTGGCCCAGCCGAATGTAAAAGGTCTCTTGCTCAATGACTTCGTTTTGTCGGAATTCCACGAGCCGATCCGTACATGGTGTGCGGAGCACGATCGGGAGTGCATTCCGATGTTCACCGAGGATTTCCGTTGGCCCCACGAACGGCGGATCGACTACGCGAAAACCTTCGGTGGGCAGATCGCCATCGGTAACACCGATCTGCATGAATGGAGCGGCGGGGCGGAACAAGCCAAACAGCACATCGGGTTTGCCGCCAAATACGATTTCCGATGGGTTTGTGCGTTAACGCACTTCTCGCTCTGCCGTGATTTTCGCAGCGGCCTGACTCTGCGCCGCGTGCTCCAGGAAAATGACATCCTGACGTTTTGTCTCTGCGGCAATGTGCTCCTGGGCTATCTGTTCGACGAGCCGCGGATGCCCGGCATGAACGACACCACGCTCACTGGGGCCAACCTCAATCGGCAATTCGGCCTGACCATCGACCGGCTGCGGGAGTATTGCAGCGGGCTGAGGATTTACAGCGGTGCAGGCGGCCAGCGGGGCCTTGCCCTCGGCTCGCGGCAGTATGCCGCCGAATGTGGGTTCAAGGGAGTTTTGTGTTGGACTCCGTTCGATCTGCGCGGTACGTTAGATGTGGCGACGAAGCCGCGGCCGGCTCGATATCCGCAGGCAGTCCGCGGCGAAGCGATTGGGATTGGCGACGACTTTCGTAGGGAATGAGAAATGAGCATCCAGCGGGTTATCATTGTCGGCGGTTTCGACAACGAGGAAATGATTCCGACTCTCGTGGAAGGTTTTCTTGATCTGGGCTTGCAAGTGGATCGCATCCCCACCCGCGGTGTTATCGAGCAACATCGCCAGCGCGATAGCGACTTCGCCGCCAAGGAGATCATCGCATTCCCAACATTCCGGGAGAAAATGCACTTCCGCAGCGAAGCGGAATTCTGCGCCGAGCTCCATGATGTTGTTGCCGGCGGCCCACCTGCTTTAATTCTCTGGTGGTACGCGAAGGATGACCGGCCCGGCGGATTGATCGAAGCCTTGCCCTGCCCCACGGTGCGTTTCTCCTGGGACGACCCAATGGCCATTGAGGCTTACGGCGAGGATTGGAGTCGGGGGTTCACACACGCTGTCACGTCCTGCCGCGATTCAATTGCTCACTACGAGCAGCGCGGCATCAAGGCGATGTGGACCTTGCCGCCCGTTTCTCCGACGCGCCACGGCCAAGCCGTGCCGACGCCTGGCGAGGAATGCGACATTTGCTTCACCTTTTTTACGTTATACAATGGCGAGGCCCCATACCTGCGCGAGCGGGTGAAGCGCCGGGATCTGATTGAGGCCGCGGCCAGGCTCGGCGTTCGCGTCCACGTCTACGGCCGGCGGGAGCGGTTCGGCCGCGGGTTTATGGGATTGCCCGAGGAATCCTACCGCGGCATGAAAAGCAACATGGAGTTACCCGGCTGTTTCGCCGCCGCGAAAATCGCGGTGACGCAACATCCGCAGATCGACGCGGCGGGGTATGTCTCGCCGCGGGACATGGAGGCGATGGCCAGCGGCGCATTCCTGCTAAGCGATGATGCGGTTGGCTTTAGCGATATGTCGTCTCATATTATGCTCGGAAAATACAGAACCATCGATGAGTTTCGCACATGGTGCAAACGGGTTCTGGACGAACGCGAATGGCGGGGGATGCAAATCATGCGAGACGGAACACGCGGTATTGTTCTGCGAGCATACAGCGGCAAGCGTTTTGCCGAGCAACTGTTGGAGTTCGTCGGATAAAAGGAGATAATAGATGGTGACATTGGGCCGACAGTATCGGGAGCCGATCACGGGTGCCGAGGGAATCGCGGTGGCAAAGACAGATTATCTCTGGGGCTGCACTACGATCGCCCTGGCAATTCCAGGGCTCGACAAGGACAGCAAGCCGTTCGAGTGGATTTGGTTCGACGGTGCGCGGTTGGCCGAAACCGTGTCCAAGATTCACAAGCCGGAGACAACTGGCGGACCCACTGCCCCATCCCATTATGGCCCGCAGCGATGATCCACGAAGTCGTTAAGGGAATAACGCCATGATCGAATGCCATCCCATCCCGCCTCTGCGAATCTATGGGTACAATCCCGGTGACAATCGTCCGGTGGAAACGATCCTCGCGGAGACCCAGTCCTGTGTGGCAATGTGCGATGGGCTGGCGACTAATATCACGAATGGCGAGCGCTTGCTCGATATCTTCGGCCAGTTCTGCCGAGATCGCAAAATGGACTTCATCGTCGGATTTACCGGCGATCCGCAGTCCCTGGACGAGGCCTGCATCGCCCGTGTCCGTCAGTGGACGCGGAGAATATCCATCGGCAATACGAAGTCCGGGGAGTTCGGCGGCGATGGCCACGGTCAGCGCGGCGTGGAGATCGCCGCGGAATATGAGGCGGCCGCCAAGCGGCTGCAATTCGAGTGGGTCTGTCCGTGGACACCGTTTTCTATGCTCCAGGATTTCGCCAGCGGTGGCCTATTACGGAGTCATTTTGTCGCCAATCAGACGTTGTGCATATCGTTCACGGCGCAGCTTCTGGCCGCCAAACTATGCGGCCTCCACGCTATGCCTCATCTGGATTTGACTTCCCTGGCTGGATTAGTTCTTGGCCAAAGTTTTGGAATTACGCCCAACAAATGGCGGGAGTATATCGAGCCGTTGAACGTTATCAGCGGGGCCGGCGGGCAGGCCGGACTCGACGTAGGCTCGGCGCGGGCCTTGAAGCGATTCGGTTACAAGGGCCTGCTGATCTCCATGCCCTTCGTTCTGCCGGAGGGCATCCGATGACCTGGACGGTCAAGCCAAAGCTGCTATTTACAATGGCCTTTATGCCCAACGCGCGGCATTCCGCATTGCACGTCGGCCATGTCTGGATTCTTTCGCACATCCAGAAACATTTAGCGGCGGTCCGGTCGGATATTGACTTGTTCGACGTACGGCTGGTCCTCTACCTGGACGGAGTGTTCCCCCGCTATGCCGATTGCATGATGGACGACCTGGCGTATCTCGGGGTAACGTTCGAGGAATTCCATTGTCTGCGAGACTGGACAGCACTAGCTATCGAATACGCCAAAATCCAGGAGCCGCCATTCCAGGCGTTCGCCAAAATCGGCCATGGGGATGTAATGTGCAAACTGGCTCGTATGTTTTTTTTCAAGGAGCGGGGCGTTCGCGTCCATGTCCGCGGCGATGATCTGCTGGAGTTCAGCGGCTATGAGCGTCAGCTTGCCGAGATTCTCGGTTGGCCGTATCCGAAAATGATTTTCGTGCCGTTGTTGACGGACGCCTCCGAGAAGAAAATCGGTCGGATTGCCGATATTCCCGTAGAGTATCTCGTAGAAACATATCGCAAACAGCATGTGCCCGCCGAGAGATTTCGTGCGCTCCTGTCCGCAGCGATTGCCGCGAGTTCGATAAAATTTGCGGCGTGCCCGCCGGACATGACTCCGTTTAGACGAAACATCCTGTTACCTGTGGACTGGTACGAGAAAAGGAAAGGCGACTAAGGTGATCGAGTTCGCGCCCAATCCATCCGGCTCGGCCCACATCGGCACGCTGCGGACCTACGCCGCGGCCTGGCTGCTGGCCCAACAGCGGAAGGAAAAGTTGTTCGTGCGCTTCGACGCCCACAACCTGGTCAGTGCCGCCCCGCGACATTTCAAATGGGCCGTGCAATTTCTCGACGAACTGAAGCGCCTCTGCCTATCGCCTGACGCCTGGGATTATCTCGACAAACCGATACGGATTGGCGGGATTCCCGAGTGGGCGCGGATCGAACGGATTCCGTGGGGCCACGACCAGAATGGAATTCCGATAGCGAACGGGCCACTGACCGACGTGGCCTACTACCCGGAGCCGGTGGAGTTGCAGCGCCTGCCGGCATCCGAGCCTCGACTATACGAAGCGGGGACGCCAGAGCCGATTTGCATGGAACATTCCCCGTGTTGGGGATATTTCGCCGTCTACGATCACGAGTTTTGGGGCCTAGACGAATCGCTGGTCAGCCTCCAGCAAATGGATTTCCGCGGCGTCTCGACGATCGTGCGCAGCTCCCTCAGTGTATTCATCCGCAGCTACTTGGAGGTTCCGGCCGGGAAGTATTTTGGGTATTGTGTGCCGGAAACAGTGAAATGCGATGTGGTCTGCGACGGCCACGGCGCCCTCTCGAAACACTCCACACGGGCGGCCGGCCCTGGTACTGTGGCCTACTCTATCGCTCGCATCGGCCCCAAAGAATTGCGGACGCGGATTTTGACCCAGGCACAAAAGGCCCCAACCGGCATCGGGCTGGACTGGCGGGAGGTCGTCGGGCATGATTAAACGCTTCGAGCTTACACCCTGGAATGTCTGGCGAATCAGCCATCGCTATCGATTCGCCGTTTGCTCCACACCGCGCTGCGGCTCAACGAGCTTGGATGGTTGGTTCACGCAAATCGAGCCAGGCGCCTTTCGTTCCGGCTGTGAGGGCGATTGGTTCTCCGAGGCTCAATTGCGAAAGATTCATCGGGAATACTCGACGCTGATCCTGATCCGCGATCCATGGAGCCGCCTGGTATCGGCCTATCTGGGCAAGATTGTCGCTCATCAAGGATTGGTCAACGGTCGGCACCTGGTTGAGACGGTCCAGGATTTGCTCGGGCAACCGCGCGATCCCGAGGCCGGAATCACATTCCGACAATTTGTCTATGCGACTCGGCTTTTCACCAATGATCACTGGCGGCCGATCTGCGAATTCGCCCCGTGGCCGGTGGCCTATGAATGTACGCCGATCGGGCTATCCATGATGATTGCCAGATTGTCGGAAATACTCCGCCCGCCATCGGTGGAATTCCCCCGGTTGAATGCTTTCGAGTACGGCGAACGGGTTGAGGATGCGATGGAAATGCGACCTGCCGACCTGCGGGCCTTGCCAAAGTTTCCGCGATGGGATAGCTTCTACAACTTGGATCTGCAAACGGAGATCGGCGAGCGATACAAGCAGGACATCGAGCGCTTCGCCTTGACATGGGACCGAGCCATCAAGGAGTCCGGCATATGAGTACGAAATTGACACCAGCATTGACCGGGTTGGCGGATCGGGCCACGGAGCCGGCCCTGGGCCTCTGTTCCGCCGGACTGCTGATTGCGAGCGGCGCGGCGGCTGGATCGGACGATGGCATCATGGCATTGCTCTTTTGGGCATTGGCCGCTGGCTTTGCCGTCTTTGTCGGCCTATTCGCCCTGCACGTCTGGACGAATCGACGATTGATCGGTGAGTTGGAATTGCAGCGGCAAGAGTCGATGTCCGTGCGGACAAGGCTCGGTGAGTTGGTGACCTCCCAAAACAACACGGTTGCCGCCACAGAGCGGGTAGTCGGCCAGCTGCTGAACGCGATGAACTCCCACGCCGAACGAAGCATGGCCGGGCATGAGACAACTGAGGCTCGACTAGCCCAGATCATGGCGCAATTTGAGCAAAGCCAATCGCTGTTGTCGAAAGCAATTGCGACCTTGGTGGAGAAAATGACAAATGGGAAGTGACGGACCGTGCATCGGCGCGCCATGGTGGCGCGCTCCATTCCCGCAGGGGGCGGCGGCGTTGGCCGCCGTCCTCTGTTTTCTCCTCGCCGGCTGCAACGTACCCGTTGTAAGTCCCCCGCAAGAGGCGCACGGTGGACGGGACGTGCTGCAAACTCAACAGATCATCGACCATGTTGCGGACGTGCGCGAAATGGTGACGACGATGGCCGCGGACCTTCATGCGTCGGCTGAGGTGACGGTGGGCCAGCGATCCGGGCGCAGCTCGTCCGGCCAGGTCGGGCTCGTAAACATCGCGCAGCAGGATGTCACCTCGCAGATGCCCGCGGCCATGCTGGCCGTGCTATCCGGCCTGTTGGAAATGAAACGCCGCCGGGCGAAGAAGCTCTCCTGGTCCTTGACAAAGGCCATTCGCGCGGCGCATGACGAATGCGGCCGGCAGGCCCCGGCATTGACGATATTGCGGAAGCACTTGGAAACAATCACCCGTGCCGACCACACGGAAGCGGACAATGAGGCGAACGTAAAGCGGCTCAAGCCAAGGAGGAATGGATCGTGAAAATCGGAATCAAAATGGGACGTGATCCGCAGGGCGGGTCAATGGTGATCCCGGTCAACCTGGAAACCGGCGAGGAGATCGAGGAATTGCGTTTTTGTTCCGTCGAGCGCAGTTTCGACGCGAAAATGCAATGTCACATCGAGGCATTCTGCGAGATCTACGAGGAGCCAAACAAATGAAGCGCATCCTTTGTATCGGAATTCTGCTGCTGGCGTCCGGCTGCCTAATGCCCCAGCCGAAAATCCTTGACGACCCCGAAGTCCAGGCCGCGGTGATCGCGGCCATCCGGGAGTCCGCCAAGACCTGGACCGCCCAGAATCGAATCTCGAATCCGCGGATCGAAGCGGGCTACAAAATGGCTGTTTACGCAGAGATTGTTGGTATCTCCACGGAACTATCAGCCAGCGGGGCGGCGCCGGCCACGCGGCCGTCAGGAGGTTAAACCGTGAGACCCACGCCGCGGTGCGTACTCCGCGGCGCTTTTGCCTGGTCGGGCGGCGTTCACCACCGCGCCGCCCGGCCCCTTTTATCCGGGAGGTGCGTGATGCTGGCATGCGAAGGAAAATTGGAGCATGGTAAAACCTGCCCGATCCGCGACCGCTGCCGGCGTTACCTGGAGTGGCGGTCCGGCCCGCCGATCCGGCCGGCGATGCACGGGCCGTACATTGAGCGGACGGAGCGGTGCGGGGCGTTCGCGGATGTTGGGTGGCCGGCTCCGC
>ERZ1292629.1439-Hain-H43-01um-R1-1439-length-23046-cov-10_pt1 | contig 23046 bp, 21 predicted proteins | sample MGYA00564399_ERZ1292629 | MGnify/ENA primary metagenome ERZ1292629 (study PRJEB36523, sample SAMEA6512636) | groundwater metagenome | collected 2019-01-08 | study: AquaDiva: Metagenomics assemblies of 32 groundwater samples | reverse complement strand
GCAGCATCGAATGGAAGGGATGGCGATGTCGATGACGGACTGCATCGACGATTGCCTGGCTTCACACCGCATGTGCCTCGAAACCGCCGCCTGGCTGACGAAGCAAAGCAGCGCGCTGGCGAGCGCGTCGTTGATCGCCATGCTGAACGACTGTGCGGAACTGTGCCAGGCGACAGCCAACTCGATGCTGCGGGAATCGGCTCTGCACCGCATCCTGTGCCGCGCCTGCGCCGATGCTTGCGAGCGCTGCGCCGAGGAATGCGGGCGTCATAGCGAGGACCAGCGGATCGCGCGTTGCTCGGCCACCTGCAAGAAATGCGCGGCGAGCTGCCGAATGATGGCGGACATGACCGGCTGACCACCCGCTTCGCATATTACGTATACTGCCGGGTCAGGACCGATACCATCTCAAGGGCAAGCTCCCGGAGGAGCGAGAAACGACCGGATCTGAAGCCGGTCGAACGGAAACCAGACTTGAAGGAATCGATAGTGCGCAAGAAAACGGTAGTTATCACTTCGCTCGCAGCCCTCGGCCTCCTTGCCCTCGGTGCCGGGCCTGTTCTCGCCGATGGCATGCCGTCGGACATGCCGGATCTCGAGGAGACGCTCAAGGCCAAGCCTGCGCCGGCTCAGTCCGGCACGGCCCATATGGAGGGCATGCGGCACGGCAAGGACCAGATGCACGGTGAGATGATGCGAGGCCACCGGATGGCCATGCGGGAATCGGGGAGCCAGGAGGGGGCTTCTGACATGTCGCATCGGTCGGGCGGGGGGTGCTGAACCAAAAGCCCATCAGAGGTCGGTTGATCAAAGCCTCACCATACAAGGCGTTGGTATCGTTTGACCGGGCCGCAACGTTGGTCCGCCGTTTCCCCGGCGGGCCAATTGCGTTTCAGAATAAAGGTCTGCACGAGCTTTAATGCGATGCAGTCATGAATCCGCTGGACCCTTGGACCATGGTTTCGCCCGCAAGATCGCGGGCCTGCCAGTCCTGATCCAGTGCGGATTCGTAACTTACGTATTCAGACCAAAGGGCCAAGCCCGCATGAGGGGTCGGTATGGTCGCGGTCGCAAACGGCGATCGGGCAAGGACTCATCATGCGGAGAACCACAATGCGAAAGACGAAACTTCTAGTCGGCGCGATCGGCTGCCTGGCGACCCTGAACTTCGCTGGCGCGGGTCTGGCGCAATCGGCACCCGCCGCGCCCCAGCACGCCCCTGCGCAGCCGAAGCCATCCACCGCCCATGCCCATCAGCAGGGGATGGATCATGGAGGGCAGCAGATGCACGACCAAATGATGCAGGATCACCAAGCCGGCATGCAGAAGCCGCAAGGCCAGCAGGGCGCTGCGGGCATGGCCGGAATGTCTGGTGGCTCGTCGCAGGGGAGCGGTTCGAGCAAGGCTGGCAAGCCCAAGAGCGGTTGCTGCAAGATGCCGATGAAAAAGGCAAAGCCGGCCGCCAAGAAGAAACCGGCCACGCCTATGGCCGACAAGCCGATGAGCGACATGTGAGGTTTCCAGCCCCGAGAACAGACCCCTGGGGCTGAGGGCCCGCCGCTGCCCCCGCGGCGGGCCTGTTCTTCAAGAGGTGTTCCAAGTTTCTAGGATTTCATAACGAGAAGCAGGCGTCCACCGCGAGAGAGAGGAGCCCGCGATGCGTAAAGCTCCAGGAGTTGGCACCGAGCTGCGGGTCCGCGCTTACGATTAAGAGGTCCGACCAAGCATGGCCGGATCAACTTCAGTGACCTCTGCGCCGCGATTGAATGGCGAGAGGCATTGCCTGCTTAGGCGACGAGATAATCTATGAGCTGATGAGAAAATCATCGGCTTCTTTTGCGTGTCCAGCCTGGCGCTTCGTAAAAACTCTGCCTGATTTTTGTCTGCGGAACTTACTTATAGGCCGTCTCATCAGAAGGCCTACTTCATCAGGCATCGGTAAAGATGGAGACAGGCGATGTTCGAGAAGGCGATCGGGACCATCAATGCTGCGGCGTCCTTCCGACACCGCTATGATAATTTCATCGGTGGTCGATGGAGCGCTCCAGCGAGCGGCGAGTATTTCGCGGACACGAGCCCGATCAATGGCGCCCAGATCGCCGAGTTTGCGCTGTCGACGCCGGAAGATGTCGAGCGCGCGCTCGATGCGGCGCACGCCGCCAAGGATCAATGGGCAAGGATCTCGCCCGCCGACCGCGCCAGGATTCTCAATCGCGTCGCCGACCGGCTCGAGGATAATATGGAGTTGCTGGCGCTTGCCGAGACGATCGACAACGGCAAGCCGATCCGCGAGACGCGCGCTGCCGACGTTCCGCTCGCGATCGACCATTTCCGCTATTTCGCCGGCTGCATCCGGGCCGAGGAAGGCGGGATCTCGACGATCGATGCCGACACCATCGCCTATCATTTTCGCGAGCCGCTTGGCGTCGTCGGCCAGATCATCCCGTGGAACTTCCCGCTGCTGATGGCGGCGTGGAAGATCGCCCCGGCGCTGGCGGCGGGCAACTGCACCGTCATCAAGCCCGCATCCCAGACGCCGCTCACCTTGCTGATGTTCGCCGAGCTCACCGCCGACATCCTGCCGCCCGGCGTGCTCAATGTCGTCACCGGCCCGGGACGGACCGTCGGCCAGGCGATCGCCGCCAATCCGCGCATCGCCAAGGTCTCGTTCACCGGCGAGACCGTCACCGGCAAGCAGATCATGCACGCCGCGGCGGACCATCTGATCCCCCAGACGATGGAGCTTGGCGGCAAGTCGCCCAACATCTTCATGGCGGACGTGCTCGACGAGGACGATGCCTTCTTCGACAAGGCGCTCGAAGGCTTTACTTTGTTCGCCTTCAACAAGGGCGAGGTCTGCACCTGCCCGTCGCGCGCCCTGATCCATGAGTCGATCTTCGACCGCTTCATCGAGCGCGCCGTGGCGCGCGTCGCCGCGATCCGCCAGGGCGATCCGCTCGACCCCTCGGTCCAGGTCGGCGCGCAGGCGTCGGAGGACCAGCTCCACAAGATCCTGGGCTATATCGATATCGGCAAGGCCGAGGGCGCGCAGTGTCTGGTCGGTGGCGCCAAGGCGCTGCCGGGCGGTGCGCTCGACCAGGGCTATTTCGTACAGCCGACCGTGTTCGTGGGTCAGAACCACATGCGCATCTTCCAGGAGGAGATCTTCGGTCCCGTCCTGGCGGTCACCACCTTCAAGACGGTCGAGGAGGCGATCGCACTTGCCAACGACACCGCCTACGGTCTTGGCGCGGGCGTCTGGACCCGGAGCGGCAACACCGCCTACCGGCTCGGCCGCGCGATCGAGGCCGGGCGGGTCTGGACCAACTGCTATCATCAGTACCCCGCCCATGCCGCCTTCGGCGGATACAAGGCGTCGGGCTTCGGGCGTGAAAATCACCGGATGATGCTCGACCATTATCAGCAGACCAAGAACCTGCTCGTCTCCTATGACGAGCACGCGCTCGGCCTGTTCTGACCCCTCGCTCAAAAGGAGAAACGGACATGGCGAAAACCATGAAGGCGGCGGTCGTCCGCGAATTCGGCAAGCCCCTGGTCATCGAGGACGCGCCGATCCCGACGGTCGGCCCCGGGCAGATCCTGGTCAAGATTGCGGCAACCGGCGTGTGCCATACCGACCTGCACGCGGCAGAAGGGGACTGGCCGGTCAAACCCAACCCGCCCTTCATTCCTGGCCATGAAGGCGTCGGGCATGTCGCCGCCGTCGGTGCGGGCGTCACCCATGTGAAGGAAGGCGACCGGGTCGGCGTGCCCTGGCTCTACACCGCCTGCGGGCATTGCGTGCATTGCCTGGGTGGCTGGGAGACGCTTTGCCACGAACAGCAGAACACCGGCTATTCGGTCAATGGCAGCTTTGCCGAATATGTCCTCGCCGATCCCAACTATGTTGGTCACCTTCCCGACAATGTCGACTTCCTCGACATTGCGCCGATCCTCTGCGCGGGCGTCACCGTCTACAAGGGATTGAAGGCCACCGAGGCCCGACCCGGCGAGTGGGTGGTCGTCTCCGGCATTGGCGGGCTCGGCCACATGGCGGTGCAATATGCCCGAGCCATGGGTCTCAATGTGGCCGCGGTCGACATCGACGATAGCAAGCTCGACCTCGCTACACGCCTTGGCGCCACACTGACGGTCAACGCGCGCAACGAGGACCCTTCGGCAGCGCTCAAGAAAGCCATTGGCGGCGCGCACGGGGCGCTGGTGACCGCCGTTTCGCCCAAGGCGTTCCAGCAGGCGCTCGGCATGGTCCGGCGCGGCGGCACGGTCGCGCTCAACGGCCTGCCGCCGGGCGACTTCCCGTTGTCGATCTTCGACACCGTGCTGAACGGCATTACCGTGCGCGGCTCGATCGTCGGCACGCGGCTCGATCTGCTCGAGGCACTGGCGTTCGCCGGCGAGGGCAAGGTCAAGGCCACGGTCCATGCGGACAGGCTCGAGAACATCAACGACGTCTTCTCCCGCATGCATCATGGCGACATCGAGGGCCGGATCGTCCTCGACCTCGCCTGAAGCCGACTTCGCGAAAGTACAGTTCATGTCTCCCTTACATATCCGGCCGATCGCGCGGCGCCGTTTCGTCCAGGGGCTGGCGATCGGCGGCGCGGTCGCCGGTTTCGCCCCGGCGCTTCTCGCGCGATCCGCACCAACCTTGCCCGCTGAGCTGAGCGGGACCGAGTTCGACCTCGAGATCGCCGAGCTGCCGGTCAACTTCACCGGCAAACGCCGTATCGCGACCGCCGTGAACGGCAGCGTGCCCGCGCCGGTCCTGCGCCTGCGCGAAGGCGACACGGTCACGCTCCGTGTGCGCAACGGCCTCAAGGAGATGTCGAGCATCCATTGGCACGGCATCATCGTGCCGGCGGAGATGGACGGCGTGCCCGGCATCAGCTTTGCCGGCATCGCGCCGGGCGAGACCTTCACCTATCGCTTCGAGGTCCGCCAGAGCGGAACCTACTGGTATCACGCTCACACGCTCGCCGAGCAGACGGGACTCTATGGAGCGATCATCGTGGAGCCAAAACAGGTGCCGACGGCGCGGGCGCCCGATCGCGACTATTGCATCGTGCTCAGCGACTGGTCGGACGAGCCGCCGTTGCAGATCTTCCTCAATCTCAAGAAGCAGAGCAGCTACTATAATTTTGCGCAGCCGACAGCCGGCGACTTCCTCAAGGATGTCGGCGCCATGGGCCTTGGGAAGGCGCTCGAGCGGCGGCGGATGTGGAACAGCTCGCGGATGAACCCGACCGACTACAGCGATGTCTCTGCCGCGACCTACACCTATCTGATGAACGGCGCGCCGCCCGCCGGCAACTGGACCGGTATCGCCGCGCCCGGCGAGCGCGTGCGCCTGCGCTTCGTCGGCGCGGGGACGGCGACGTTCTTCGACGTGCGGATCCCCGGGGTCGAGCTGACGGTCGTATCGACCGACGGGCAGCCGGTCGAGCCGGTCACGGTCGAGGAATTCCGGATCGGCCCGGGCGAGACCTACGACGTCGAGTTCACCATGCCCGAGGGCGGCGCCCGCACCATCTTCGCGCAGGCGATCGATCGGAGCGGCTATGCGCGTGGCACGATCGCACCGGCCCCGGGCATGGCGGCAGCCGTGCCGCCGCTCGATGCCCGGACCTGGCTCGAGCCGGTCGACATGATGGGCGCGATGGCGACGATGGGCGCAATGGGAGGCGACGCGCATGCCGGGCACGGCATGACCGAGATGCCGGCCAGGGCACGGCACGCCCGCACCGAATATGGCGCCAATACCGACATGCGCGTCGACTATCCGCGCACCAATCTCGACGATCCCGGCGCCGGGCTGCGCGGGCGCGGCTGGCGCGTGCTGACGCTGGCCGATCTGCGCACGCCGGGCGGCGATCCCGACCCGCGCGAGCCCGAGCGCGACATCGAGCTGCATCTGACGGGCAATATGGAACGGTTCATCTGGTCGCTCGACGGCATCAAGCTCAACGATTCCAGGCCGCTTCATTTCAAGCCAAACGAGCGGCTGCGCGTCACCTTCGTCAACGACACGATGATGGCGCATCCGATGCATCTGCACGGCATGTGGAGCGATGTCGAAGGCCCGGACGGCGCCTTCCAGGTCCGCAAGCATACGGTCGTGGTCCAGCCCGCCCAGCGGGTGAGCTTCCGCGTCACCGCCGACGCCATGGGCCGATGGGCCTTCCACTGCCATCTGCTCTATCACATGGCGGCCGGCATGTTCCGGGAGGTGGTGGTCGCATGATCCGGATTATCCCCTCGCGCGGCATTGCTCTTGGCGTTGCCCTCTTCCTGGCGCCGGCGATCACGGCTCCCGCCCTCGCGCAGGATGCCTTGCCCCCGTCGCCCGCCGCCACCCCTGCCCAAACGGCCACTCCCGATCCAAACTCACCTTCCGCGCAAGGCTCTCAGGACCATGCGGGCATGGACATGCCGGGCATGGATATGACCGACACGAAGGCGTCCGGTAACGGCGCCACGATGGAGATGGGCTCGATGCAGGGTGGCAAGGCCCCGCCGGACGCGCGCAACTCGGACGATTATGCCGACGGCTATCGCAACTCGACGCTGCCGGGCTATGAGATGGCCGACAAGCTCTCGATCCCCAAGATACTTGTCGATGAGCTCGAATTCGCCAGCGGCAACGAGGGTCAGGGCGTGGGTTGGACCGTGCTCGTCACCAAGGGTCAGGACAATGACAAGCTCTGGCTGCGCAGCCAGGGGCTCAAGAACTCCCGCGACCAACGTCTCGATCCGGAGAGCAGCGTCGAGGCGCTGTGGTGGCACAGCAAGAACCCGTTCTGGGGCACGCTGCTCGGGGTCAGGCAGGATCTCGGCAAGGGTGCGACCACCTGGCTCGCCGCCGGCGTCGAGGGACTGGCGCCCTATTGGTTCGACGTCCAGCTCACCGGCTATGTAGGAACCGATGGGCGTCTCGCGGCGCGCGCCAAGGCCTCCTATGAGGTCCTGTTCACCAATCGGTTGATCCTTACGCCGCAGGTGGAGACCAATATCTATTCGAAGCGGTCGAGCGATCGGCAGCTCGGCAGCGGCTTCAGCAATGTCGAGCTGAGCGGACGGTTGCGCTACGAGGTGTCGCGCAAGTTCGCGCCCTATATCGGCTTCGTCTGGGAGCGCGCATTTGACGGCACGGCCGATTTCCGTCGCCTGCGCGGGGAAGGGCCTTCCGAACACAGGCTGGTGATCGGCTTGCGCGCCTGGTGGTGATCCGCGGATGGCCACTCGAGGGATCGACCGCGAACGCGCCGCGTGACAAGGCTGGATCGCAAGCCAACGGTCGCTGGCCGGCCTCCTTTTTCGTCTTGTTGCTCGCGGCGGCTGCGGCGTCGGCGGGACAGACGGCCATTCTCGCCTTCCTTCCGGCACTGGTCGACCCGGCTCGTGGCGCGCTATCGTCAAGCGCTCATGATTTTCATGTCGCGAGCCTGACCGCGGTCCATCCCCTGGCAGCCTTGCTGGCGGCGCCGCTCTGGGGCTGGATCGCGGACCGGGTCGACTATCGGGCGATGTTGCGCGCAGCGCTGGTCATCCTCGCCCTGGTGACCGCGCCGATCGGCCTCGTCGGGCTGCCTGAGCTTTATGCATTGCGCCTGGTGGCGGGGATGGCGTCGGCCGCCATCATACCGTTGGGCTTGCTCTGCGCGAGCTTTGCCGCAAACGAGCGCGCGGACCAGGCGCGGCGCTTCACCTGGCTGACCGCCTTCTTGTTTCTGGGCGATCTCGCCGGTCCGCTGGTGGCGGAGGTCTCGGCCGCGATCCTGCCCCGCGCTCCCCTCATGATCCTCGCTTTCGGCATCGGTGCCGTCGGGGCGGCGCTTTGCGCCGTGCGTCTGCCGCGCTGGTGTGCACCTTGCATCGATGGCGGAGACCTGCCCGCGCCGACGCTCGGCGCGACGCTGATCCTGCTTTTCGTCACGATCGTCGCGGGCGGCGGGCTGGCGGCGATGCATGTCAATCTCCTGGTGACGCGGAGCGTCATTTCGCTGAGCCGCGAAGAGATCGCCTGGATGCTCAGTCTCTGCGGATTGGGCATGCTGGCAGCACAGATCTTCCATGCGAGGCTCGATTGGCTGGTGACCATGCCGAGGCGGCTTGCGGGGCTGACGCTCGGCCTGCTGGCTGCGGCGCTCTTCCTGTTCCCTGTCGCCGCGAGCATGGCCGAACTCAGTGGGATCATCGTTGCTGCCGGCTGGAGCTCGGCAACCCTTCGATTGGTCACCAGCTTCTGGATCAGCGGTGCGGCAGCCCCTTCAGGTCTGAAGCTCGGTCTCCAGCATTCCGCCGCCAGCATCGGGCAGGCGCTCGCGCCGCTGGCGATCGCCGTCGTCGCTCCCGGGGCGCAGCACTTAGTCTTGTGGGGGATTGGTGGTCTGTCGCTGGCGCTGCTTGTGTCCTTGCCGCTCGCCTGGAGGCCGCGCGCCATCGTGAAATCTTCAGCGTGATGAGGGGTAGGGGGCATCAATGCGTATAGATCATTAGGAACCCTATCGCATGCTTCCGGGAGCCGTTCATGAAGACCCGTCTTTCTGCCGCCTTGCTGTTCCTCGCCCTGCCCGGCGCAGCGCTTGCGGCGAATGATGTCGTCGTCCACCGGGACCCGGGTTGTGGATGCTGTGAGAAGTGGGCCCAGGCGCTTCGCGCGAAGCTGGGCCGCACGGTCATCATGCGCGACGATGCGTCGCGCGGGGCGCTTCAGCGGAGGGCCGGCATGCCGGGCACGCTGGCATCCTGCCACAGCGCGATGGTTGATGGCTATCTGATCGAGGGCCATGTCCCGGTCGCCGATATCAAGCGCCTGCTGGCAACCCGTCCCGTAGGCGTCAGAGGCATTGCGGTGGCGGGGATGCCGATCGGCTCGGAGGGCATGGAAGTGGCAGGCGCCGCCCGCCAACCCTATGCGGTGGTGTCGTTCGGCAGTTCGGGCCAGAAGGTCTTCGCGCGGCATTGATCACGCACGCCTCGGCTCTCGCTGGTGATTTCCTGTTTGAATGACTGGGACTTGCTCGCCCCCACCTGTATAGTCATTTGATGCATGCTCCCGCTCGCCCCCATAGCCGCGCATCCGCTCCCCGGACGAAAGCTGCTTCTGTGGGCGAACCCGCGGTCGACGCTGCCGGTGCGGAGAAGCAACCTCGCTATGTGGCGATCAAAGACAGCATTTTCGAGGACATCCGGGAAGGTCGCCTGAAGCCCGGCGACCAGACGCCGTCAGAGGCCGAGCTCGTCGAGACGTTCAAAGTCTCGCGCATGACCGCAAACCGGGCGTTGCGGGAACTGCAATCGGCCGGTGTCGTGGTACGGCGGGCGGGGCGGGGCAGCTTTGTCGCCGAGCCCCGGCCGATCGGGCAGCTGATCGAGATCCGCAACATCGCGGAGGAGGTGCGCGGCAGGGGCCACGCCTATCGCGCGCGCGTCATTTATAATATCGAGATACGGGCTGATGCGGAAAGGGCAGCTCTGCTGGAAGTCGGCTTGGGCACGCGCCTCTTCCATTCGCTTATCGTCCATCACGAGACCGAATTCCCAATTCAGGTCGAGGAGCGCTTTGTACTGGCATCTGCTGCGCCACGCTACGGAGAGAGGGATTTCAGCGCCTCGACGCCGAATGAATATCTGACACGTGTTGCCCCGCTCGAGCGAGTAGAGCACCGGGTGTGCGCGGCGATGCCGGATACAGCCATGCGAACAATGCTGGGCCTCGCTGAAGGAGAACCAGTGCTAATGATGACGCGCAGAACCTGGAGTCGCGGACGTCTCGTATCGCACGCTTGGCTCACGCACCCGGGCAATCGGTTCGAGCTATCGGCGGCTTTTTCTGTTGGGACCTAGCGATCAGCCCGCGCCCAACTTGACGGCCGATTTGCGCCTGCGCCGCAACCATCGCACGTCGGCGCGACTGAAGCTCTTAAACAGCAGGTAGAAGCCCGTCCCCGACAGCCACAAAGTACCGAACGCAACGAAGACGATCAGCGGGTGATTGAAGCTGGTGCGGTTCACATAGTCCATATTGTGGAGCATCCAGAAGAAATCCCAGGTGCGCCATGTGTCGCCGCGCATGACCAGGAATCGGCCGGTGTCGGCGGAGATGTAGGCGCTGCTGTTCTCTGCGTCCGCGAAATCCAGTCGCCACATGGTGCCTTCGTGCTCGCGCGCTTCCACATTCGGTTCGGCGAGCAACGTTGCCTTGCGGATCGGTGCTTCATTCACCATCGTCGCGACGTCGCGCGCGACCTGCTCGTCGACCCGAACCGGGGCGCCGCTCGTCGCGTCGATTAGCCGCGTGCCCGTGGTGGATCGAAGCTCGTAGACGGGGCGTGTGGCAAGGGACCGCAAGGCGATGCCGAGCACGGGACCATCAAGAGCGAGCTTTGCCGGCGCAATATAGTCACCGGCAGGTAGGGCGTGCTGATGGCTGGCCTGCGCACTGTGTCCGCCGACCTTCTCCTGATCGAGCAAGGCCATCATCGAGCCGCTCAGAGCCCAAAGGAGAAACTGCACGCCCAGGATCAGGCCGACCCATTTGTGGATGCGCCGAAAAAAGAGCGGGGTGAACCGGATTTTCTTCATGCCTTCTTCTTCCTGCGCCGCGGGAACGACCAAAGCAGCAGCCAAGCCCCGGCCAGCGCCATGGCAAGGGCACTCCAGGTCGCCACGCGCAGCAGCGGATTGTTGACGTCGGAGCGATCGTCATAGTCCATGATGTGCAGCATCCACGCGAAATCGAACACGCGCCACAGCGCATGGCGGCGCGAGATCAGCTCACCGGTCTGCGGAGAGAGATACAGGGTTGGCCGGTTCCAGGCATCGAATTCGACCTGCCAATAGGGAGGCTTGCGCGCCTGCATTTCCAGTGGCGCCGTCGTCAGCAGCCGGGCTGCGACGATGTCCCCGGTGCCGCTGTAGATGCGCCGAGCGGCGGCGCGGATTTGTGCCTCGCTCAAATCGGGGATGGGCTGTCCCGAACCTGCATCGAAGAGTCTTGGACCACCCGGGGTTTGCGCGCGCCAGACGGGCTGATCCATGAACCGTTGCAGGCGGATCTCGGACGCGTCGGGAGCCGATTGAACAATCCGCACCGGCGGGACGAAGCTCGCAAGGTCGATGGGGGCGACGACCGGTGGGCGGACCAGATCGTCGCCATGGATGATGTCGATATGGACGGCCACCATATAGAAGCCGGTCAGCGTCCAGAGCAGAACCTGGACGCCGACGATCAGGGCCAGCCACTTGTGCGTCCGGCGGATGACCAAAGGCCAGCGAATTGCCATGTGCTGCCCTTCAGAACGCGGTTCGGAAGCCGGCGTAGAAGCGCCGTCCGAGCAGATCATAGGTCATCGTGTCGGTGTTGGCATCGGTGAAGCTCTGGATATAGGGCGCCTTGCGGTCGAACAGATTGTCGGCCCCGATCTGGAAACGTGTCTTCTCGTCGATCGCGAAGGCAAGCTGAAGATTGTGGTAGAAGACGTTCGGCGTGCGGTAGCCGATGTCGCCGGCCGATGCGTTGAAGTCGGTAGCCTTGCCGATCCATTGTGTCGACCAGGTCGCGCTGATGCCGTCCTTCTCCGCCGTCAGCACGCCATAACCACGCCATTTCGGATAGCCGCCATTGCCGCCCCCGATAAACCCGTCGAAATAGATCGGCGCGCCGCCGGGGAAGGGGTTTACGACATATTTGTTGAGATAGGTCATGTTGAGATCCAAGGAGATCTTCACCTCGCCCACCGCACCACTGTACACCAGACCCAGATCGAGACCATTCATCTCCTCGCGGCCGGTGTTGATGGGCTGGGCGGAGAGGTAAGTGACCTCGCCGGTCAGCGCGCTGCGCGTAAAGTCGCTGCAGAACGGGTGCGACAGGTTCTGGCTCGCATAGCAGACTGCGAGCTTGGTCGAGCCGGGAATGGCCCGGATCGCGTCCTTGATCTTGATGTCGAACCAGTCTGCCGTCAGCGACAACCCTGGGATGATGCCGCGCGGCGATATCACCGTACCAACGGTCCAGGTCGTGGAGCTTTCGGGCCGAAGGCTCTGGTTACCGCCCACTGTGGTGAGGATCGTGGTGCCGAGCTGCGTATAGTTGGCCGGCACACCGGACGCCTGACAATTGGCGATCAAGGTCACGTTGCCGCTGGAGGTGTAGCGCGAGCAGGGATCGGTCGTGGTCAGATTGCCTTCCGAGACGCCGCCGAAAAGCTCCGGCACGTTGGGAATGCGAAAGCCCGTCCCATAAGTGCCGCGCAGACGGATGCTGTCATTGACTACCCAGTCGGCACTGAGCTTGTAATTCCAGTCGCTCCCGAAGAGATTATAGTCTGAGTAGCGGACTGCGCCATCGAGCGTGAGCGCCTTGGCGAAAGCTGTGTTGGCAAGCACCGGCACCGATAGCTCGAGATAGGCTTCCTTGGCGGTGCTCGAGCCCGAAATAGGATCCTGCTGATTGACGTTCGCCACGCCGAGCACCGTCAACGGGTCGGGATCGCGCCAGCCTTTTTCGCGCCGATAGACCACGCCGGTGGCGAAGGACACCGCGCCGGCTGGAAGGGAGAAGAGATCGCCGTTGAGGTCAGCCGTGACCGTGCCGAGTTCGTTGCCTCCGCGATCGCGCGAGGTGAACAGAATATAATCCAGAACCTGAGGTGTCAGGTCTCCGAACCCAAGATAGTCACCGCAGGGGATGGCCGCGCCCGCCGTGCTGGAGCATTTGCTCCTGTCGAGCGTGTTCGCGACGCGCTCGAGATTGGCGATGTTGGTCGAGCCGTCGACGGCCGTGTTACGCCCGAAGCTGCCCGCGACTTCCCAGGCCCAGTCGTTCGCCAGCTTGCCGCGCAGCCCGAAGGTGCCTTGCCAGGTATCGGTCTCCTGGAAGAAGTGGCGCGCGCCGGGTTCGGCGAGGCGGCGCTGGGCCAGGACCAGGTTCTGGCCGGTCGGATTGGTCGGATTGCTGGCTGGTATCGAGAGATTGCGCAGCGTGCCGGGTGTCGCGATCTGATTCGACTTGCGGAACGTATAGAGGAACTCGCCGAACGCCTGGATACCGTCGGTCAGCGCATAGTCCGCGAAGAAGGCCGTGCTGACGCGCTCGACTGGGCTGACCGCATTGAGAAACGGGTTCGAGTTGAAGTTGTGCTTGGCGGGACTGTAAGGCTCGTAGAAGTTCCCGTTCCCTCCGGGTACCTGGTTGAAGTTGATCTGTTGGCCGTTGGGCAGCACCGCGCGTCCGCCGATCGTCGAGGCGCTGTTGACGCAGCTCAGCGAGCCCGGCGTCGTTTCAGCGAGCGAGCAGGGCGCACGCGAGGCCATGTTGACGGCGCTGGTCTTCTGGTAGGTGACTGCTGCCATGAACCCGCCACGATCGTTGCGAATGCCCCAAAGTAGGTCCGCGGTGAGATCGGAGCCGTCGCCGCGCTCGGTAATGCCTTGTCGGACGCTGAGACCCAGGCCTTCATAATCGGTGCGCGTGACAAGGTTGACCACGCCGGCCATGGCATCGGCCCCGTAGATAGCGGACGCGCCATCCTTGAGGACATCGGTGCGTGCCAGCGCCACGACCGGGATCATGTTGAGATCGGGTGAGGAATTGGCGCCGGTGCCGCCCGCGACGAGGCGTCGGCCGTTGAGGAGCACGAGTGTGCGCTTGATGCCGAGGCCGCGCAGATTGACCTGAGCAGTGCCATAACCGTTGTTGGTCCAGTAGGCCGATGTCTGGTTGCCCGCGAAGCCGGCATTGGCCGGCAAACGCTGCAAGGCGGTTTCGATATTGACGATGCCGGTATTTTGGATCTGCTCGGCGGTGACCACGGTGGCCGGTCCAACCCCGGCCAGATCCTGCCGACGGATTCGTGAGCCGGTAACGACGATGTCGCTGTCATCCCCCAGGACTTGTGCTTTTGGCTGCGGTGTCGGATCGGCCTGAGCGAGAGCCGGCGCGGCGTAGCCCGCGACGATGGCGGCGCTGCCGAGCAGGGCCATCCTGATGGTCATGTGCAATCCCCCTGACGTTTTAGAACAGCCACAGACAACATCAGTTGTATATACAGGTCAACAGTATTTTTCCTGTTTTTCCAATACCTTATTCTCGTGAAATTTAGATATAGATATAGCTATAATACGCACGCCAGACGTCGAACCCTCATGACTGAAGAGATATTTTTGCGAGCGCTCATTTGCAAAGCTGCTGAGATAGGAGATAGAATATCATATGGTAATACAGCCTCGCACGCTTCGATTTGATGATCGGGACATTTGGCCGGCAAGAATGCGAAGCGGCATGATCACATGTTATTGGTGTCGGCGTGATATACCTAGGTATAGCGCTAGAGATGCTCCGGGAACATTAGTCCTTTGCTGAGCTTGCACGCGCCAGGGAAAGTAATACCGATGCGGACCGCATTTGATCCTCGTTTCCTGGATGTGTCGCGCCTTCTTCCGGATTGAGCCGCAGGTTCGCCTTTTGAGGCAGATGAAACGACTCCTGACGAAACGTCGTGCGACGAGTCCGGCGACCTGAGATCGTCGCGCAGCCACTGGGTCACTTGGCGATGATCCAATCCGGTTCGGCAGTGGCGGCGCAGTCCTCGAACGTCGATCGCATCCGCGGAGCCGACGGGCCGGCTTGTGCTTGAGCCGCCCTGATTTTGCCGCTGGGCAGTACGGCAGGTTGCGAAAAATGCTTGCTGTGTCCCGGTCGGCGCGCGGGCGTGCAGCTCGCGCCTCGCACGATCACACGCGCAGCAGTCGCCCCACCGCCCGCATGATCGTCGCCCGGCGCGCCGCGTGCTCGGCAGCGTCGCGTGCAGCTCCGGTCATGCACCAGAGCTGGGTGAGGGCGGCGACAAGCCGGACGACATCCAGGGGCGTGAAGTCGGCGACGATCCGCCCCTCGGCCTGCGCCGCTGCGATCCCGTCCAGCTTCTCCCCGAGAAGGACCTCGCCGGCCGGGAGCATCAGAACATCCTGGCCACGCTCCAAATGATGCCAGGTCAGCAGCCTCCACAGGCGCGGGCGTTCGACCAGCAAGTCATAGGTGCGCCCCGCATAACCCTCAAGATCATTGGGATCGAAGCGATCGGCCTGCGCCGCGTCCATCACTTCCTGCGTCAGCGCGGCATCGAAGAGCGCCTCCTTGTCCCCGAAATAGGTGTAGAGCATCGGCTTGCTGATACCCGCCGCCTGCGCAATCCGGTCGATCCGCGCGCCCGCCAGCCCATGGGACGCGAACTCCTCGGTCGCTGCAGCCAGGAGCGTCTCGCGGCTCTGTGCGGCATTCCGCCGGGTTCGTTGCTTCATCACACCTCCAAGCATTGACGCATTCCAGGTTTCAAGTTACCTACCAGTTGGTAATATATGGAGTAACATATGTCCAATCACTGGTTTCTCACGGGCGCGTCCAGCGGCATCGGCCGCCATCTGGCCGAACTGATCCTGGCCGCTGGCGACGACCTTACCGCGACGGCCCGCAAGCCCGAAAGCCTCGATGATCTCGCGGCGAAATATCCGAGCCAGCTGCGCGTCGAAGCGCTCGACGTCACGGTCAAGGACGATATTGCTGCGGTCGTGGCCCGGGCGCAGGCGCGTCGACCCGTCGATATTCTGGTCAACAGCGCCGGCGGCGGCGTGATCGGCGCCACCGAAGAGATGTCGGACGCCGAGGTCGAAGGCCAGATCGCGCTCAATCTCATGGCGCCCATCCACATCACCCGCGCCTTTGTCCCCGCCATGCGGCTGCGCGGGAGCGGCCGGATCATCCAGATCTCCAGCGCTAGTGGTAAGGGCTCGCTTCCGACGAGCAGTCTCTATCATGTGGCCAAATGGGGCCTGGAGGGCTTCAGCGAATGCCTCCACCAGGAGCTTGAACCCTTCAACCTGTTCGTGACACTGATCGAGCCGGGCGGGGCGCGCACCAGCTTCAGCCACAATCTGCAATTCGCCAGCGAGATCGCCGCGTATCGCGATACGCCCGCCGGCCATATCCGCAAGATGTTCGAGACCGCCGGAAACGAGCTCTACACGCTCGACCCGCAAAAGATCGCGCAAGCGATCGTTGATGTCGCAACCAGCGACCATCCGCCGCTGCGCGTGACTCTGGGGGGTGACGCTTTCGGCGTTGTCCAGGCGGCGCTGCAATCGCGGCTCGCCTTTCTGCAGTCCCAGGAAGCGCTCGCGCGCTCGGTCGCTTTCGACAGTTGAGCTTTTCCGTCTTCCAGCTTTCGTCTTCGCGCGGTGCGACGCGCCTCACCGGGGCCCGGCAACCCTGTCGTCAGCGCCGTTATCCGATACTTAGGTATAGTCATCCGACACGATTGCAGAGGCGCCACACGGGCAATCGCTTGGTACCATCGCAAGAGAGGAAAACCCTCGCGGTCGCCAATCAAGGGTGCGCAGACCTTCGCAGTCTGCGTGCCCTTGATGTGGCAGCGCGCCGCCCAGCCACGCGCGTCATGAACGGGAGCGGCCTTCTGCGAAACCCAACGCTCCGCCGCATTTTCTATAAGCTCTCGCTCGAATTGCTGCGCGCCGCCTTCTTCTTCCTGCGATTGGGCTTGAAGAATGACGAGTGTTTGTGCGCGCGTCTCAATAGGCGAGGCACACGGCTTCCGGTCGCCGCCGCCGTTCTTTGTCACAATGGCAAACGGCTACGGCCGGCGACCCTGATCGATCCGGCGTGCGAGCACGTCGGCAAGGATGACTTCGTGTGGATCAAAATGTCCCAGCCCAGCGAAACAGAACTTGCCGACATCGCCGGGAATTACGGCCTTCACCCGCTTGCCATGGAAGGTGCCGACAACGGCCACCAGATTTCGAAGCTCGACGATCACATGCTCAGGGTTGAGAGCGCCATCACCGGCATCCGCGACATCCTGATCTCGGTGTTCGAGGCGAGTCACCTGCTCGAACAGCAGCGCCAAGGTGCGATCACCCGTTAGCTTGCCGCCCGGGCTGCGATCCTCGCGGTGCCTACCGCGATTGCCGGAATCTACGGCATGAATTTCGAGAATATGCCCGAACTGAAGACGCAATGGGGATATTTCGTCATCCTCGGCGTCATCGCTGCGGTCTGCATTGGGCTCTACATCCGGTTCAAACGTAGCCACTGGCTTTGACGGCGCAGATCGGCTTTCCACATCGCGCCGGGCTGAGGCTGCCGGGGGCCGGCCGCCATAACTCAATGCTTTCGCAGAACCTCGGCGCGGTGCCGGTCCAACGCATCGAGCAAAGCCCTGCCGATCAAAGGCTTTGCGAGAACGTGATCGAAGCCCGCCTCGGCGGCCCGCCAGGCCAGCAGCGTGTCGTGAAAGCCTGAGATCATGATGGCGCGTCCCGACCATCCGATCTCGCGAAGGTGACGCAGCATCGCGAATCCGTCGATGTCGGGCATGCGATAGTCGAGGATGACGCAGTCTGCCTCCTTCGCGCGGGGGTCGGCCAACAGCGCGTGGCCGGTCGTATATCCCCACACGGCATAGCCGCGCGATCTCAGCAGCAGCTGGAGGCCACGCCGCACGCCGGGATCGTCGTCGGAGACGAGGATGGTGTATCTGCCATCATGCTGAGTGGAACGGACCGATGGCATTGCGAGAAGCGGACACCCGTGTGACGATTGCACCATCGATCGCATATCGCGCCTCGTCCCGTCGCTACGTAGAGGTCGCAGTCACTTCGGCTTGCGGCCCATGCCCGCGGCAAAGGCGATCCGCAGGGCTTCGGACAAATTGCGGACCTCGAGCTTGGCCATCAGGCTCGCGCGATGGACCTCGACCGTTCGCGATGAACAGCCCAGGTCATAGGCGATCGTCTTATTGGGCAGGCCGTTCGCCAGCCCTTCCAGCACTTCACGCTCCCGGGGCGTCAGTGCAGCGACCCGCACGCCGGCTTCAGAGGTTTCCAGAGTGCGAAAGTCGACATCGTCGAGACGCGCGAACGCGCGGCTGACGGCGCCGAGCAGGGCGGCTTTCTCGAAGGGCTTCTCGAGAAAGTCGACCGCGCCGCCTTTCATGGCCTGCACCGCAACCGACACGTCGCCATGGCCGGTCAGGACGATGACCGGCATATTGACCCCGCGTGCTGCCATGGCGGCCTGAATCTCGAGACCGTCCATCTCGGGCATGCGCACGTCGAGGATGACGCAGCCGACGGCCGCCGACTTCGCCTCCTTGAGAAACTCCACGCCCGAGGCATAGGTCACGACGTCGTAGCCCGCGGTCTTGAGCGCAAAGCTCGCCGCCTTGCGGATGCTCTCCTCGTCGTCGACCAGATGGATGACGCGTCTATCCCCCATGTTCCTCCTCCGCCCGCGCATGGATCAAGGTAAAATGAAAGCGCGCGCCGCCGCGGTCGGGGCGCTCCATCCAGATACGGCCCCCATGCGCTTCGATGATGGTCCGGCAGATCGAAAGGCCGAGGCCCATGCCGTCGGCCTTTGTCGACTTGAACGCCGTGAAGAGCTGCTCCCGGACCTCGTCGGCGATGCCGGGGCCGGTATCCGCCACGGTCACCTCGATCAGCCCGTCAGGGCGCAACCTGGTCGCCACCTTGAGGTCGCGAACCGGACACTCCGCCATCGCCTCGATGGCATTGCGCATCAGGTTGACCAGCACCTGCTGGATCTGCACCCTGTCGACGAGGACCGGCGTCGCGGCGGGATCGACTGCAAAGAAGCTGCGGATGCCGCGCTCGCGGGCGTCGACCAGCGCGAGCTGGCTCGCCTCGGCGATGACCCGCGGCAGCTCGTGGAGGCTCTTGTCGACCTCGCCGCGGGCGACGAAATCGCGCAGGCGCCGGACGATATGGCCGGCCCGCAGCGTTTCCTGTGCCGCATCATCCATCACCGACCGTAGCGACACGAAGGGTTCGTCGTCCCGCTCGTCGAGCATGTCGCGGATCGTCTCGAGATAGAGCGCGACCGCGGCAAGCGGCTGGTTGAGCTCATGCGCGAGGGTCGAGGCCATCGTGCCCATCGCGCTCAGCCGGGAGACATGGACCAGCTCTGCCTGCAGTTCCTTGAGCCTGAGCTCATCCTGCTCCTTGGCGGTGAGATCCCGGATGAAGCCGGTGAACAACCGCTGCCCGTCTTCACCGGCCTCGCCAACCGACAGCTGCATCGGGAAGGTCGAGCCGTCGCGGCGCTGGCCGACCACGACGCGGCCGAGGCCGATGATCCGGCGCTCGCCGGTCTGGAGATAATGAGCGATATATTCGTCATGCCGGTCGCGATCGGGCTGGGGCATCAGGCAGGAGACGTTGCGGCCGACGAGCTCGGTTTCCGAATAGCCGAACAGGCGTTGGGCGGCCGCGCTGAACGACGTGATGGCGCCGGTCTCGTCGATGATGATCATCGCATCGGGGACGGTCGCCAGGATCGACTGGAGATGCTGCTCGCGGGTCTCGATTGACGCCCGGACCGCCGCCTCGTCGGTGACATCGCGACTGATGCAGGCAAAGCCTCGATGTGCGTCGCCTTCGAACAGGGCGCTGATCGTCAGGCGCGCGAGATATTCCGCGCCGTTCTCGCAGACCCGCCACGCTTCGCGCTCCAGCGTGCCTTCGTGAAGGGCGGCCGCCAGGTCTGCGCACGGGCGGCCGGCCGCAATCTCGTCGGGCGGGTAGAACAGGTCATGGGGCTGTCCCAAGACGCGATCGAGGGGCCAGCATTCGGCACGCTCGCCTTCTTCATTATAGCTCAGCACGATCCCGGCAGGATCGAGCAGCGTCAGGACGTGGCCGCCAGCCTGTCGCAGGAACAGCGGCGCAAGCCGCGCTACGTCGCTGGCAATCTCGTCCGGCCCGCGCCTCGTGTCGACCATCGTCCCGGCTCACATGCCTGGCCGGGCGCACGGATCCGGGCGTAGCCCGACCGTGCCACTCAGCGCCGCGCGAGTATGGCCTTCATCTCGTCGATTTCCTGCCGCTGCGAGCGCTTGATCGCTTCGCAAAGCCGGATGACTTCCGGATCGCTGAGCTTTGCTTCCTGGCACATCAGGATCGCCCCGGAATGATGCGGGATCATCGAGCGCAGAAAGGCCGTGTCGCCGATCGTGGTCTGGGTGCGGATGAGCGCAAAGCTGCCGAAGAAGGCGACCAGCGACGCGGCGATCAGCGCGATGTTGGCGGCCTTCGACACGAACATGTGTCGCATGGCGAGGATCATCAGCACCACCATCGGTGCGACCATCATCAGCGTCATGTAGAGCATGTTGAGGTTGTTGTAGAAGCTGTCGAGCCCGTCGATCATGACGAACATCACCAGATACATGATGACGCCGCTGATGACGGTCTGAACGGCAAGGCTCCAATAGGCGCCCATCTTCCGGGTGTTCATGTGGGACGAATGGTCCATGGCGTATCTCCTTCGCTCGGCGCCGGCCGACCTTGGTATGAGTGTAACGCCCCGCTCTCCTGTTCGCCCCCGCCATCAGCCGTCCTGATGCTAAAACCAGAAGCGAACGCCGGCGACGAAGCTGGTCGCATGGACGTCCTCGCCGGCAAGCCTCGACAGCCGCGCCGTGTCGCCGGCTTTGCGCAGATAAGAGACGCCGATATAGGGTGCGAACTGGCGGCTGAACTCATAGCGCAGGCGCGCGCCGAGCTCTATGTTGACCAGCCCCGAACCGATGTCGTTCTCCGGAATATCCTGCGCGGCGAAATTGACCTCGGCGCGCGGCTGCAAGATCAGGCGCTGGGTGATGCGCTGGTCGTAATAGACCTCGACCCGGCCCAGAACATCGCCCTTGGTCGAGAGGAACAGCGCGCCTTCGACTTCGAACATGCCGGGAGCCAGGCCCTCGACGCCGACCGTCGCGTAAGTGCGGTCGGGCCCGCGGCCGAAGTCCTGGCGGATACCGCCCTGAAGATTGAAATAGGGGTCGATGGCCCGGCTATAGAGCACCTGCACCTCCGCGCTGTCGATGCCGCGGCCGAACTCGCCTTCGCCCTCGCTCTTGAGCCAGAGCCGGTTGATATCGCCGCCGTAAAAGCCTTCGCCATCCCAGCGATAGCCATCGCGACCGCTATGCGCTTGATACTCGAACAGGTTGAGCAGCACCTGCCCGAAATTGTTGCCGCCGCTGTCCTTCATCATGATGTCGCGTGAGCGCGCCATCTCGGCGCCGGGAAAATCACGATCGGCGAAGTGGTCGCTGGGGGGAGGCGGCGGGGGCGCATTGCCGGCCGGAAGCGCCGTGCCGGTCATTTGCATGCCGGGCATGGCGGTCTGGCCATGCTGCGAATGGTCCATCCCGGGCATGTCCGGCATCGCGCCGTCCTGATGCTGGGAGTGGTCCATGCCCGGCATGTCCGGCATCGCGGGAGACGCGGGTTGCGGCTGACCGGCCGCATCTCCCTGCGGCGCAGGACTGGCCTGGTGCTGCGAATGGTCCATCGCCGAGGTGGCGTCTGGCGCTGGTGTCTGAGCGCGCGGCCTGGCGGCGGCCTTGTCCTTCTTCTTCTCCTGCGCCGGCGCCACTTCGCCCGGCGGCGCCATGCCGGGCATGCCGTGCATCGAATGATCCTGGGCAAAGGCGGGCGCGGCAGCGAAAAGGGCGATCGCGCTCACCAGCGGCGTGAGGATGCGGGTCATTACGCGTCTCCCTTCGGACGGACGCTCACGACCCGCATCATCCCGGCATGCATGTGGTAGAGGAGATGACAGTGGAAGGCCCAGTCGCCGACCGCGTCGGCGGTGAAGTCCCAGGTCACCTTGCCGCCGGGCTGGACGATTACCGTATGCTTGCGTGGCGCATGATCGCCATGCCCCGTCACCAGCTCGAAAAAATGCCCGTGAATATGGATCGGATGCCCCATCATCGTGTCGTTGATGAGATTGACGCGCACCCGCTCGCCTTCGATGAAGGGGATCGGCTCGTGATGGTCCGACATTTTTTCGCCGTCGAACGACCACATGAACCGCTCCATGTTGCCGGTGAGGTGAATGTCGATGCTGCGGCTCGGCGCGCGCACGTCCGGATTGCGATCGAGCGCCATCAGGTCCCTGTAGACAAGCACCTTGTGGCCGACGTCGGCGAGGCCCTGGCCGGGCTCGCCGGTGCGGTCGACGGGCATCGGCGAGATGGTCTGGACGCTCGGGTCGCGCTTCACCTGCGGCGCGTTCGAGAAGTCTCGCATCTTCATCGACCCCATCGCGTGCCCGCCATGGTCCATGCCCGCCATCTGGCCATCGGCGCCCATCGCGCCGTGGTCCATCCCGCTCATCGCGGAATGATCCATCCCCGAATGATCCATGCCTGCCATGGCGCTATTGTCCATGGTCGCCATCGCTGCCGCCGCGCCGGTCGCGAGGCGCGCGGACGCGTTCTTCTCGGCCGTCGGATCGACGCCCCGCATAGCGCCGCCCGACATGTCCATGCCTTCCATGCCCGGCATCGAGGACATGTCCATGCCCATGTCCTTCATGTCGGCGAGCGGCCGTTTGCGTAAGGGGGGAACCTCGCCGGCCATGCCGGCGCGCGGCGCGAGCGTGGCACGCGCCATGCCCGAGCGGTCGATCGCCTCGCCGACAAGGGTGTAGGCCTTGTCATCGCCTGGGCTGACAACGACGTCGTAGGTCTCGGCAACACCAATCTGGAACTCGTCGACGGTGACCGGCACCACATTCTGCCCGTCGGCCTGGACGATGGTCAGCGGCAGGCCGGGGATGCGGACGTTGAAGGTGGTCATCGCCGACGCATTGATGACCCGCAGCCGCACCCGTTCGCCCGGGGTGAAGAGCGCGGTCCAGTTGTCCATCGGACCATGGCCGTTGACGAGATAGGTGTAGGTGGATCCGGTCACATCGGAGATGTCGGCCGGGTCCATCCGCATCTGGCCCCAGTCGAGCCGGTCCTTGAGCGGCTGATCCTTGCCCGACAGGAGCCCGGCCAGGGTCTGGCGCTGGAAATTGAAATGGCCGGGGTTGACCTTGAGGCGCCGGAAGATCGCCTGCGGCGAGAGCGCGCTGTGATCGGCGAGCACGATGACATGCTCGCGGTCATAGGCGACCGGATCGGCACCGGCGGG
>ERZ1292629.1437-Hain-H43-01um-R1-1437-length-23053-cov-5_pt1 | contig 23053 bp, 24 predicted proteins | sample MGYA00564399_ERZ1292629 | MGnify/ENA primary metagenome ERZ1292629 (study PRJEB36523, sample SAMEA6512636) | groundwater metagenome | collected 2019-01-08 | study: AquaDiva: Metagenomics assemblies of 32 groundwater samples | reverse complement strand
TAAAAGACATAAGTCTTTTTCTATCTATTCAAGGCGCAAATGAGGAAGAATCAGCGTCTTTGAATATAGATAGAACAAATTTTAAATAGAAAGGCATAAATATCTTGACTGATTTTAATGTTTATGAAGCTAAGCTGGATTGATATGTTGTTTTGGATGTTTTTGTTCATTGCTCTTGGATATGTTATTGGCAAACTTGCTGGATTGATACATACTTCTGAATGGGTTGGGCTTTTGCCAGTGATAAGTATCATCTTTGCAGCAGGTATTGCTTACCAAAAGCTAGTTTCTTTTGCTAGCTTAACAAATAGAAGAACAAACTATCTTAAAAAACATCTTGATATAGTTGAGAAGTGGCAAGCAGAAACAGACAGGACATTGTTCTCTCTGCAGGAAAAACAGGACATAATCTTGGGGATGGTTAAAAAAAATTTCTAGAAATAGAATATCTTATAAATGACTCTTTTTCTTATCTGTCATGGAAGAACTAAAATTATGCGTAAAAAGAGTAGTATTCCGGAATTGAATGGCTATTTAAATATTAGAATACTTGAAATATAATGAAGACAAAGAGAGCTATCAAACAGCTTAAGGCACTTAAAAAATATGCTCCAGATTCAATGCGATTGGCAGCAGAATGGAACAAGCCATGGCATGTGCTGATATCTACGATTTTGTCTGCAAGAACGCGTGATGAGACTACAATTGCGATTTGTGCAATTCTTTTTAAAAAATATGAATCAATTAAGATGCTTGCAAATGCAAGTCTTAAAGATGTTAAGAAAATAATTCTGCCTGTTAATTTTTACAAGACAAAAGCAAAGAATATAATTGCCTGCGCGCGAGTTCTTGTTGAGAAATATAACAGCAATCCTCCTCACGATTTCAATAAGCTAATGGAGCTTTCAGGCGTAGGAAGAAAAACATCAAATGTTTTTCTTGCAGTAATGGGCAAGCCGGCAATTGGCGTTGATGTTCATGTTGGGCAAATATCAAGAAAACTTGGCTGGACAAATCATAAAGAGCCATGGAAAGTAGAAAAAGACCTTCAAGCTCTATTTCCCAAAAGATACTGGAGAAGCATTAATTATATTTTAGTCAGAGTTGGCAGAACTTACCGCGGAAAGAAGGAAGATGAGTTGATTGAGAAAATCAAAGAGATTTAATTCAGTTAACTTTTTATATTCCCATTTCATTAAACAATCATGGCAGATAATAAGATAAGCATGCCTGGAAGCTTTGGCGGGCTGCTTAGGTATGATGAGGAATATAAGAGCAAATTTATGATAAAGCCGGCTCATGTAATTGGGTTTATAATCGGGGTTATTTTATTTGTTATTATATTAAAAGCATTTTTTCCTATAATCACCAGTGCTTAATCAAGTTTCTTCTTTTTATGTCAAGAAAATCATGATTTTCAGGTTCATTAAATTTGCTTCTAGCAAATTTAAGACATCCAAAAAACTTACAAACTCATCAGAGTTTTTTTGATTTAGAAATATAAGCTGGACCTCTTCTAAATTCTTCTGTGCAAAACTAATAGCATCAAAAACTATTTAACCTTGCAATTTATTGTTGATTTATGCTAGGCGGACTTGGAGGGTTGGACCCTAAAAAAATGAGGGCAATGATGAAGCAAATGGGCATTAATCAGGAGGATATTGATGCAAAAAGGGTAATTATTGAGAAAGAAGACTCTAAAATTGTTATTGATAACCCTAATGTTCAGAAGATTGTCATGCAGGGACAGGAAAGCTGGCAGATTACTGGAGAAGCGCATGAAGAGGGTTTGGAAGAAGGAATCAAAGAAGAAGATGTAGAACTTGTTGCTGAAAAAACTGGAAAGAACAAAGAAGAAGCACTAAGGGCTCTTGAAAAAACCGGAGATATTGCAGAAGCAATTGTTAAATTGAGCGAGTAATTCTAAATGGAAAAATTAGAAGTTAAACAAAGTGAATGGAACCTTAAGCCTCTTTTAAAAGGAGATAACGACCCTGAAATTGAGAAAAAAAGAAAAGAGCTTGAAAAAAAGAGCTATGAGTTTATTAGCAAATGGAAGAACAGAACAGATTATTTGAAAAAGCCCGAAATTTTGAAGGAAGCACTTGATGAATATGGAGAATGGGCAAAGAATTTTGGAAGTACAGGAAATGAGGGATATTATTTTGAATTGAGGACTTTTCAGGACCAAAATAATCCTACATTAAAGGCCAAATATAAAAAAATTGAAGAATTTGGCAAGAAGATAGAAAATGATATTCAGTTTTTTCTTATTAGGATTGCAAAAATAAGAGAAAGCGAGCAAAAGAAGTTTTTGAATTATGAAGGCTTAAAAATCTACAATCATTTTTTAGAAAAATTATTTATGCAATCCCGGTATCTTTTGAGCGAGCCTGAAGAAATGATAATGAATCTTAAAGACCCAACAGCGTATTCTAATTGGGTTAAAATGGTTTCTGGGTTGCTTTCAAAAGAGGAGAAAGAAATAACTTTGGAGAACGGAAAAAAAGAATTAAAGAATTTTTCTGAAATCTTAAGTCTTGTAGACAGTTCAAACAAAAAAACCAGAGATTCTGCAATTGCAGCTTTAAACGAAATAATGAGCAAGCATGTGGAGATTGCAGAAGCTGAAATGAATTCTATTCTTGCAAACAAAAAAGTAGACGATGGTCTTAGAAAAATGCCGAGGCCTGATTTTGCCAGACATTTAAGCGATGATATCGACAGCAAGATTGTTGATACTTTAGTAGATGCTGTGTCAAAAAGATTTGATATTCCCCGAAAATATTATGAGCTAAAAGCGAAGCTATTAGGAGTTAAAAAATTAAATTATGGGGAGAAAAATATTCCTTATGGCAAGATTGACAAAAAATATCATTATAATGAAGCAATTGATATGGTTTATCGAGTTTTTAGCAGTTTAGACAGGGAATTTTCAAATATTGTATACAAGTTTAATAAAGAAGGAAATTTGGATGTATTTCCCAGGAAAGGCAAGCGTTCAGGAGCTTGCTGTTGTTATGGCCTGACAAGCCATCCGATTTATATTTTGCTTAATCATACTGACAAGCTAAATGATGTTCTGACTATTGCTCATGAGCTGGGGCATGGTATCAGCGATGAGCTTACGAAGAACAAGCAAAATGCATTGAATTTTGGAACTCCTCTTTCACTGGCAGAGGTATCCAGCACTTTTATGGAAGATTTTGTACTTGAGGAAATTTTAAGAGAAGCTGATGATGAATTGCGATTAAGCATTATGATGATGAAGCTAAATGATGATATGGCAACAATATTTAGGCAGATTGCGTGCTATCAGTTTGAACAGGAGATGCATAAAGAATTCAAAGAAAAAGGCTACTTATCTAAAGAAGAGATTGGAGCAATTTTTAAGAAGCATATGGCTGACTATCTTGGAACATATGTAGATGTTAATGGCTTTGAAGATTGGTGGGTTTACTGGAGCCATATACGAACCTTTTTTTATGTTTATTCATATGCAAACGGTCTTTTAATTTCTAAGGCTTTACAAAGGCAGGTTAAGAAAGACAACAAAAGCATAGAAAAAGTTAAGGAATTCATGTCTGCAGGAACTTCTGATTCTCCGAAAAATATATTTTTTAAATTAGGAATTGATATAAGCAAAAGAGAGTTTTGGGACGAAGGTCTTGCTGAAACTGAAAAGCTACTGAATGAAACAGAAAGGCTGGCTAAAAGCCTAGGGAAAATATAATGGATGTTATTTATCAAAAATTTATTGATTCTCTTATAGAAACAGAGAAACATCTGCAGAGCGCAGATCATATAATTTTTGTTACAATCCCTGTTGTTAAAGACCCTAAATTAATGCTTCGTGCTTTTGAGAGCGTTTACAGAGGCTTAACATTGAATATATCTACAATCCTTAAATTTGAGTATCTTTACAAAAGAATTACATTGAGCAATGATACAAAAATTAATCTTGAAACTTTCTTTGCACGGTGCTCTAAGAATTATGGGCTTAATGAAGGAGAATGCAAGCTATTAAAAGAAATTATCTTTCTTGGCAAGAAGCATAAAGAAAGCGGCCTGGAATTTTCTAGAAGCGGCAAAGTAATTATGGTTGATGATGAGCTTGGAGTTTTTGAGATAGGGATTATTAAACTAAAAGAATTTTTTTCTATTTCAAAAAAACTACTCCAGAGTACAAACAAGAATTTTATGGATAAAATTTAGAAAGGTATTTAAATAAGTTAGCTTTATAGTAATTTGTTACTTTTTAGGTTAATATATGGAGAAAATTATAAAAGAAAAAATCAGCGCAGACCACTTGCTTTATGTAAGCCTAAAATACACAAAAACTTGCGACGTAATAATTAATCTTCTACTGCGCTGGAAGGTCATGATAGAGTTGTCTATGGAAAAGCTAGTTGAAAAAGCTAAAAAAGACAAGAAATGGAAACCTGTTCTTGATGCACCCAGAGCTCAACTTGTCCAGTTAAAACGAATTTATGCAGATGATCCTATAATAAGCGAGACACTTAAACTTTATGAACTATTTAGAGATATTGAGCAGCTTGACAAAATTAGAGAGAATGAATTTAGAAAAGGAGTGAATCTTAAGGTTATATATAAGGGTGAGGTGATTAACATTAATCTTGACAAACTTAAGGAATATTCACTGCTTTTAGAAAAGTTTATAAGTTCCCTCAAATAATTTCTTTTACTTCCTAGCTCTAAGAGATGTTGGAAGTTAACAAAAATATGGGTAAATTAATAACAATAACTTCTGGAAAGGGGGGCGTTGGGAAGACAACTAGTGCAATAAATATTGGCGCGGCTCTCAATGCTTTTGGTAAAGAGGTTATAATTCTTGATGCTAACTTGACTACTCCAAATATTGGCTTGCATTTGGGCGCACCTATTGTTCCTATAAGCCTTAACCATGTTCTTTTGGGCAAAGCCAAAATATCAGATGCGATTTATGAGCACGAGTCTGGGACTAAAATCATTCCGAGTTCACTTTCTGTAAGAGAGTTAAGAAGATTAAATCATTCTCGATTAAAGGAAGTTGGCAGGAAATTAAGAAAAATGGCTGATTATGTTATTTTTGATTCTTCTGCTGGATTAGGTGAAGAAGCTATTGCTGCAATGGAATCTGCTGATGAGCTTATAATTGTTACAAATCCTGAAATTCCTGCTGTTACAGATGCGCTTAAGACAAGCAAAGTAATTGAAGAGCTTGGAAAAACTGTCAAAGGCGTAATTGTGAATAGGGTAAGGGGCACATCAACGGAGATGCCTATCTCGAATATAAGAGACATGCTGGAATTGCCTATTCTTGGAGTTGTTCCTGAAGATAAAAATATGCAGAGTGCTTTGGCTTGCAAGGATGCAATTATACATACGCACCCAAAGAGCAAGGCTGCAAGAGCATACAGGAAAATTGCTGCTAAAATCATTGGAAACAATGACTATAAAGAGAGCTATTCTTTAATTGACAAACTGTTTGGAAGATTTAGTTAATAAATTTTAGAACCTGTTTCAATATCTTTTTCCGGCTCCAGAAAAATAACCTTTGTTTTATCTGAATTTTCTGCTGCTAAAATCATCCCGTTGCTTTCTATTCCTTTTAATACTTTTGGTTCAAGATTTGTTATGAAAACAGTTTTCTTGCCTTTAAGCTCTGCTTTTTTATAGAATTGCTTTAACCCGGCTACAATTGTTCTTGGCTCTTTCTCGCCCAAATCTACTGTCATTACAAGTAGCTTATCTGCATTGGGGTGGTTTTCAACTTCTATGATTTTTCCAACTCTTAAGTCGAGCTTTGCAAAGTCAGTGTAAGATACTTTGTCTAACATGGTTTTATTGAGAATTGTGCGTTTTTATTTTTTATTATTCTTAATAAAGCCTCTAGCTTAATGGCATCTATTCTTTTTTCTGTTACTGTTGATGATGAAACAGTTGAAAGGCAATACTGACAGATATATAAAGCAAATTTTCTGCCTTTTCTTCCATATTGAATTGTGTAAAATCTTACATTTTTATGGTTGCAGGTTTTTAGATTTTGAAAATAATTATTAGGCTTTCCTATGCAGGATTCATTTGCTGCTTCAACGCTTTCTTCTAGGCTTTTCATTATACCTTCTTGAATAGAATATCTGACTTTTTGATGCTTTTTATTTTTAATGGTTTGTTAATTTCTTTATAGGAAACCTGGAAATTAAAGATTTTTGCGATTTTTTCAGCTGTTTCTGGAATAAAAGGGCTAAGAAGAATTGTGAAGTCTTTGATTGCATCTGCCAGTTCGTATAATACTTTTTTATTTTGTGTTTCCCAGGGCTTTTTGTTTTGTATATATTCATTGCATTTGTCTATAAAAGCAAAAACTTCATTTAATGCTTTGTCGAACTCATAATTTTCAATACTCTTTTCAAATTTTTCTTTTGTCTGCTTGATATCCAAAGAAGAATCTGACTTTTCTAACCCGTATTTTTCAGCCAGAGCTGAAACTCTGCTTATTAAATTGCCTAATTTATTTGCCAACTCATTGTTATGCCTGTATGCTAAAGCTTGTTCGCTAAAATCTCCATCTTCTCCAAATGGAATATTCCGCATTAAAAAATATCTAATAGAGTCTGAACCGTATTTATCTGCTAGAATAACAGGGTTTATTGTGTTTCCCAATGATTTTGAGATTTTCTGACCCCCTACTGTGAAATAACCATGGATAAAGAAAGTTTTTGGCAACTTATATTTTAATGCTAGAAGCAGAGCTATCCAGATTGTTGCATGCACCCTAAAAATATCTTTTGCCATTAATTGGATATCTGCAGGCCAGAATTTTTCGAATATTTTTTTGTCTCTTAATCCAGTAATATAATTCCAAAGCGCATCAACCCAGACATATGCTGTGTGTTCTTTGTTAAAAGGAAGCTCTATTCCCCAGGGCACTTCGGATTTCTTTCTTGAAAATGATATATCCTGCAATCCCTCCTTGACAAAATTAATAATTTCATTTTTTCTATTTTTGGGCAGAATTTCCAGCTTATTAGTCTGGATTAAACTTAAAATCTTTTTTTGAAATGCTGATAATTTAAAGAGATAAGCTTCTTCTTTTTTGATTTCTGGCTCTATTTTATGAATGGGGCATTTTCCATCTATTAACTCACTTTTTGTTAAATATTGCTCGCAGCCAACACAATAATAAGCTTCGTAGTATCCTTTATAGATTAGTTTTTTATCAAATAATTCTTGCAATATTGTTTGAACGTCTTTTTCGTGGTCTTTATCAGTTGTTCTGATAAAATAATTATAATGAATATTTAAAGCCTGCCAGGCTTTTTTGAATTTCTCAGCTATTTCATCAACAAATTCTTTTGGGTTTTTACCAGCAGCCTGTGCTGTTCTTTGTATCTTTAGTCCATGCTCATCTGTTCCTGTAAGAAAATAAACATCTTCGCCTAAAAGCTTGTGCCATCTTGCGAGGATATCTGCTGCTATTGTTGTGTAAGCTGAACCTATATGGGGGGCAGCGTTTGCATAGTAGATAGGGGTTGTTACATAGAACTTTTTCTTTGCCATGAAGTAAGGCAGTTTTCTTAATTTTTATTTCTTTCTAAATGGCTTTATGCACATTTGCATTAAAACTTATGAATGGTTGTAATTAAATGCTCCAGTTGTAATCCCTTAATTTGCCATCTCTTGCAGGGTCCCAAAACATTGTTTCGTCATGCCTGTAAGTTCCAATACTTCTTGCAATTAAAATACATTTTTCATCGAGATGCAAATTCCTAAGCTTGTCTTTACTATCTAAAGTTGGGTCATAGATAACAATATTATTGCATAATTTCTTGTAGAATTCAGCTTCTTTTCTTGATAGCAGTGCAAATGGATTCATCTCCATCGGAGTTAAATTCTTTTGTTCTTTCCATAACTTTCCAGCAACTGCAATATAAGCTGCAATTACATGAGGATACATTGTAATTCCATCAATGTTTTCTCTTTCATTTGCCCAGGTGTATCTGATATTATATCTGCTATGCTCTGGCTCTTTTCCACTTTCAAATTCAGCTTTCAAGCTCCATACAACCGCTCTTCGTTCAGTTGCTCCATCAACAGGAACATGCCTTAACTTTATTGCATATCGCTCTTTCTTTTGAGTTCTTGATGGAACTTTACAAATAATATCTGCTCCTTCAATTTTAACTCTTTCAGAGTCTGCATAGGGTTTAATATCAATTCCGCCTGCTTTTGTTTCAGCATAAGCAAAGATTTTTTCAGCTTCAGGCAACCATACAAAAGGTACAATTCTGCGTCTTCCGTCACCACCATAAAGTCCCCTTACAGGACGGAAAGAATACCCTACAAAATTTATTTCTTCTTCTTTTAATCCAAGCAATTCTTTTTCAAAATCTCTTGCTCGTATAGCAAGGGGAATATTCGGGCATTCAAGTGCTTCAGCAATTGATTTTGGCTGTTCAAGCGCAATGACATTTCCATGCTTGTAGCATTTTCTTGATGCAACAGCACCAGTAACATCAAATCTGGCAAATCTTTTAGGAGTAAGCTGAAACCTTAATTCAAGTGTCTTATCAGCAGGCAGGTCTTCCCAGATAGTTCTAACTAATCCTCTTGGGCTATAAACTCTTTTAGCCCCTAATTCTTTTATTTCATTTGCAGTTCTGTTTCTGAAAAAACTTTTTCTTTCATTCATGCTATATCAGAACAAAAAATCCTAATAAATTAAAGTGGTGATTATTATCACCTCATTAGATAAATTTTTAAAATGAATTTACTTTATAAGAGCATGAACAAAATACTTCAGGAATTTGGCTTAACAGAAAGCGAAAGCAAAGTCTATTTAGCTTTGCTTGAAAATGGTCCGAGCTTGGCAGGGCAATTGTCAAGAAAAACAGGAGTTCATAGGAGAAATGTATATGACATAACAGAGAGATTAATAAAAAAAGGCCTTATTGGATATATTTTAAAAAATAATCGCAGGTTTTTTGAGGCAGTTAATCCTCAAAGATTAAATGAAATATTGAGCGAAAGGCAAAATGAGCTTAACGAGTCTCTTCCAGGCCTTATGAATCTTTATCAAAAAACAAAAGAAAAACAGGAAACTAATTTTTTTAAAGGCATTGAAGGCTTGAAATCAGTATTTCAGGACCAGTTAGAAGATAATAAAGAAGTTCTTATTCTTGGAGCTTCTCGGTCTGCATTTGAAATTCTGCCATTTTATTTTAAATGGTATGACAAAGACAGGATAAAAAAGAAAATCAAGGCAAAAATACTTGCATCTGAAAGTCTTACTAAAAAAATTCCAAATGCAGAAATAAGATATCTTCCTGAAAAATACTCAAACCCTTTGGCAATTAACATTTACAAAAATAAGGTTGCAATAATCCTCTGGAAAAAAGACCCCATTGCAATTGTTATACAGGAATCAGAAATTGCGGATTCCTATAGAAAGTACTTTGAGCTAATGTGGAAGACTGCGAAAAAGCATTAACTAAATAGTAGTTACAATCCGAAAGCCTTAAAAATGAGGTCTTTTTGGACTTTCTATGGTTCAACTGGAAGATATTAGAAATATTGTTGATTCTATCAAGACCCTAGCGCAGCCACAGCTTTGTTTTGGAGATTTTCTGAGGCATGAAAGGCATAGAAAAGAAATGAGCTTTCAACAATTTGCAGATTTTCTAGATATATCGACTTCAAGTTTATTTAATTATGAAAAAGAAAATCAAACACCTCTTGCGCAAAGATTTGATTTAATCTGTACCAGATTACAAATTCCATTATCTGAAAGAGAGAGATTAAGACAAACTTTACAGCCAAAATCTTTAACACTTGAACAGGAATGCCTTTTATTGGATTCAATTGATGTAGGCTTTACACTTAAACAGACTTCAAGTTTTTTTTCAGAACATGGATATGCTTTATCATCTGCCGCTATTGGATATCATAGAAGCAAAACAATGGAAATTTTAGGGATTAGCCAAAAGGCGCAGATTGATGTTCAAGTAACTGACAAAGTAGATTCCCTGGAATTAATGGCAAGAAAGATTATTAAGGAATATCGCGGACTTGAGCCTAAAGCAAAGGATAAGCCTGTAAAATTTGATTATGGAAATGTATTTCAGGAGTTGGTAAGGCTTGATTTAAATTTAAGCTCGAATAAGGGAGCTAACAATGTAATCCCAGAATATGCCTTGACAATAATTAGAAATCCTGAAACAGGTGAAGTTGTTAAAACTAGGGATATTGTTGATCTGGTTTTGCCTGAAGAAGGGAGAGCAGTTGAAATAAAACTTGGAAAATATGATCCGCAAAAAATTGCTTCACAGGTTAGAAAGCAAAAAGAAGCAATTCAGGCACTTCAAGACACACAAAATAAAGTACCAATTATAAACAAGGTAAAAGGCCTTGATTTAATTGTTCTTGAAGAATGCAGCGAAACTGAAAAGCTTAGGAAAATTCTTGCAGATGATTCTTTTTTTACAGTTAAAACAGTTGAGAGCATTATTGAAAATCCTAAAAGGGGATCTGCAGTACTTAGAAAGGTGGAAGAGGGGAAATTCCTATGCTTTGAAAATTCTTATATCTTTGATAAATTTTACCAATTCTTTAGGGATAAGCGGCTGAAAGAAGAAGAATTGGAGAACATAAGACTTTTACTTCATTCGATTAATGAAGCTTTTTTTGCATCTACTTCACCAGATATCCCCTATGAATTGGGTTCAACTGCATTACAGGCAAATATTAATCTTCGTTCTAATTTAGAAGGAGTTTTTGAAAAAATCTTTAAGGCGGACGAGATCTCAAGAGATTATGTTGAAAAATTATTAGCGGAATCATTTAATATACCTCATGATTTTATAGCAAGTGTTTCTGATTATACAATCTGCCATTGTGAAGATAACAATGGAAATCTGATGAGAATCCAAAGAAAATTCCAAAGAAAGCCAGCTGATCTGGAAAAAGCACTTTCTACAATCTGGAAAAAATCAGGCAGGCATGAACCATTTGAATATAATCTTGAAAATCTTAAAGCTCTTTTTGGCTATATTGAAAGCAGGAAGTCTAAAATTATTGATAGTGCCGCGCATCAAGATACTCCAGATTATGATCTTGAGCAATTGACGAAAGCAGTGCCGGAATTAAAAAATCAAAGAAGGCGCGGGGAAGAAGTAACTTTAGCCAAAGAACTAATGCGTTATGGCAGAGGCAGTTCATCTATAAGATGGACTCATATGTTTCGACCCTCTTTTAAGAGCAAGATGGGTGATGTTTTCACACTTGCAACAAAAATCCGAGAAAGAATAACTTCACCAGAAGGTTCTATTATTTCAGAATTTAGGTGTGCAAATAAAGCTGCAAAGATTTACCGAGGATTAATGAAGCTGGCAGGTTCTTTATATTTAAATTCGACTGAACAGGGACAATTTTTACAATTACAATCTGACATTAGAGATTTAACTTCACGAATTCCTGCAAAAAATGAAGAAACTGTTCAAACATTAGCAAGAAGAGCAGCAGAAGCAGGCAGAACTTCAAAACTTCCAGAATCTGAAAGGCAGAGGGTAAATAATGATTACATTTTTTATACCTTAAAGGATCATTTGTTTGTTCTTGATACTTTGTTATCAAGCTTAACAAGGGCACAAGCAATCGCTTCATTCGATCCTCATATTGCAGGAGAATATCTTTTTTCAACTGTTGGAAGACAAGCACCTGACAATACTAGCAGGTATCACAGGATACTTGGTGTTAGTGGAGAAGATCCTCTTTATGAAGCAATTTCCAGCATCTGCATCAATCTTGCACAGGACGAAAGATTAAAGAGGCTAAGAGGCAGAACAAAAAGTTCAAGAGAGCTTGTAAACCACCTTGTTAATATGTACCGAACTGACCAAAGGCTTGTTTCAGATTTTTTCAGGTATGTTGATAACAATGAGCAGAATAAAGTTGATGCTTTATTGAATCTTGATGGTGAGGACTTTAGCCACGCAAAAGATATTCATTACAAATTAAGAAAAATGCAGGATCCTGAGCTGGCGCAATTAGATTATTCTCAGCCAGTTTACAGGCAAATTGTGAGGACGACTTAATATGGCAAACCAAGATATTCAGGAAGCAAGAGTGCAGTTTATTGATACACAGCGCAAAATACTTAAGAAAGAACTTGAAAAAATCGTGTTAGATGTAATGAGCCATCCATCAGAGGTTCCTGAAGATATTTTTGAATTAATGGCTGTGGCTCAGCAAAATGGTTTTTCTGATATTTATTCAGGTTTTAAGGAAATTATGGCTGAGATAGGCATGATTCAAGCAGGAAAAGCAATAGGTAGAAGAAAGAATCAAAACAGAAAGCTGGAAGAAAAAGCACTGCAGGATTATTTTATATCTAATAACGGGCAAAGGCTTGGGCAGATAGAGGAAGGATTAGCTTATATTGCAAGTGAAAAAACAATTCGTGCTGGAAGGCTAGACATTTTAGCACAGGATAATCAAGGTAAGGAAGTTAAAATTGAATTAAAAGCAAGGGATTATGATTCAAGGGCGGTTTTTTTCCAGCTTATGAAATATTTTCATGATGGAAATTCAAGAATGATTTTTATTACCCCTGAAATAAAGCCTGACTTAATTTTAGCATTAACAGGGCATGTATCTTCAGGTAAAATGTCTTTTTTTAGAGTGGAGAAATCAAATGGAGATTATACTTTGACAAAAGTAAATCCGCAGGACATTTCGCAGCCAGCTGTAATTGACTGGACAAAACGAAAAAGAAAGCAAAATGGTTCTTTTGTAAGGGTTACTTCAGGCTTGCCAAGGGCAAAGAAAGCTGTAGATGTCGAAGAAACAAATGCAAAAGTTGAATGGGAAAGCCTGCTTACTTATGAAAAAATACAGATGGCATTTTTCCCAGAAATCAAGCTTCAACCAGTTGAAATTCCTAAAGTTCAATTAAGGAATCTTGAAGGATTAGTTTATAGTTTAGAGGAGATATCTTCTATAAATTGGTCCAAAAGTCCAAATGGCCATACTGATGTTCATGTCAGAAATCAAAGAGAATCGCGGGCTCTTTCAGCTTTACTATCAAAAGAGCCTCATGCTACTTATAACTGGCAAAGTTGCAAAAATCTTATGGGATTCTTATGTCTTTCAACTAATTTTGATGACAAAAATGATTTTGGCGAGATTGTAACAGAACTAAAAAATTGTGTTGATGGTATTGATGCTGATTTGAAGAGATATCAATATGGAGAAGATGCAAAGATAGCTAGAAGTATATTAAAAAGATTTCGGCATAAACAACCAGAGGCTTATTTTAAATTATCTAAATCATTGCAAGACAGGAAATTAAAAGGATCAATAGTTTTGGCACAATATGCAAGAAAACTTGAAAGAGTAGTTGAATTGCGAAAATGCAGTGAAGATTTGGCAAGAATCTATCTTAAATTTACTCCTCCTACAATGGATGCTATATCTCTAAAAGAAGAGGTAAAAGAAGTCCATGCAAAACAAAGACACTTTGAAGAATATGTTGTTGCGGATAACGAGTTATTCAAAAGTCTACTTCAATTTCTTAAACCAAATCCTGAAAATCATGATGTTCCTACATCCAAAGCCCAAACATCTATAAGTATTCAAAGTCAGCCATCTGTTGCTGAAATTAATACAGAGTCAATATCTGAAACAAGATATTCTGCTGGATCAATTGTGCCTCTAAAAACATTAAATGGACCACATATCTCAGATGGAATGAGAATAAGAGTAAATGCTTTTGTTGATGAGGTGCTTAATAATGAGAAATATTCTCTGGAACTAAGAGAACAGTTAGCTCAGAAAGCGAGAAGAAGCAGATGGTATGCAAAAGATCTGTCCGATGCAGAAGTAATAGACGCTTTCGATGAATGGACAATTAATGCGGCAAAGTTATAAGTATAAATCTTTAAATAACTCTTTATCTTAATCTAATCATGTCAAAAACACCAAGAGCAAAAAAGCCAATAATTGCAACAACATTTTCGGGCGTATTTGTAAGCGACAGGGCGTTTAAAGAAGCGCATAAAATTGGCATGAAAGAACTTGCTGATAAGGCAAAGATGCCTGAAATATATGAAGCAGAGCAATCTCCAGATTATTTTCAAAAAGTTGAAAAAGCACTTGAAAAAGTTTATCCAAATTTATCACCAAAAGAGCGAATTGTTAAAAGAAGAGCAATTTATTTTGACCGCGTTCTAGACTTAATGAAAAAAGAGGATATAGACACAGATATGATAAATTATTTTGGCCATTTAAAGAAAAAATACAGAATTGCCTTAATTACAACAATAAGTTCAAAGGCAATTGATAAATTTCTTGAATTTACAGGATTACTGGATTTTTTTGACATTATTGTTACGACAGAGCCAGATGAAAAAGATGACAAGCGCCTTGTTTGGGAAAGATTTATTAAACAGCATGGCAAACCGCATCTTTATGTCGGGGACAGCAAAAGGGATTTTGAAATCTGCAGTAAAAAAGGAATTGAATTTCTTACAGTTATAGAATTCCGTGAGTGTGCCCAGGAAATTTAACTCTGCATAACATTTAAAAACCAAATTTGTCAGATTTTAGGATGGTTAAAGGATTTTATGCTTATATTAAAGACTTATGGAAAAACCCCACTAGAGAGCTAGTTCATGAAAGGATGATTCAGTGGAGAGCTGGCAATTCAATTGTTAAAGTTGACAAGCCTCTTAGATTAGACAAGGCAAGAGCTTTAGGATACAAGGCTAAAAAAGGGATAATTGTTGCAAGAGTTAGATTAATAAGGGGCGGAAGGACAAGGCCAAAACATACGCATGGGAGAAAGTCTGGAAAACAGCATGTCAGAAAAACATTAAAGATGAATGCCCGATGGGTTGCTGAACAAAGAGCAGGCAGATATTTCAATAATCTGGAAGTTTTGAATTCTTACCAAATTGGCAAGGATGGTAAATACTACTTTTTTGAGGTTATACTTGTTGACCCTCAAATGCCTGAAATGAAATCTGACAAAGAATTAAACTGGATTATAAGCAGCAAGCATACTAAACGAGCTCAAAGAGGATTGACATCTGCTGGAAGGAAATCAAGAGGCTTAAGAAACAGAGGGCCAAATTTTAAAGTAAGACCCAGCATGAGAGCCTGGAACAGAAGCGGAAAGTAATTAGATTATAAACTTAGATATCAGAAACATTGTTGTTCCTGCAACTAAAGGAATTATCAAGTTGTCATCTAGCTGGATTTTTTGTATTTCTATAATTATTGATTCGAATATCATTGCTGTTAAACTGCCTGCGAATGCCAGAGACAGGGGAACAAATAATGCTGCTATGGCTGTGCTTAAAAATGCCCCGATTATATGGCCTTCGATATTTTTTTTGCTGTTAAGGAACGAAGGGGTTCTGCCCAAAACTTTTCCAAACAGATGGGAAGTTGAATCTGCGAAAGTTAAGATTGCAATTGATGCCAGTGCAATATCTCTTGGGAATAACTGCAAGACAAGAAGAGAACCAACTACTGCAAAAATAATTCCTCTTCCTGGAAGATTGCTTTCTAGGCTGCTTTTTCTATCAAATTTTTCAAGGAAGAAAGAAATTACCGGGAGCTTGATTTTTATTGAAACCAGGCTTATTATAATTCCTATAATTAAAATTATAAAAATAACAAATGGAGTGAGAATATTATATATTAAAAGAATGAGAGCGGTTATGCCAATTAGTATATGCAGTATCTTTCTTCTTAATTCAAGTTCTTCGATTTTTCCGTTTAACAGGTTCATTTTTTGACCCTTTTTCCCAGAAGAAGATAATTATTTAGATAACTGAGCCTATATAAAAATTGCTATTCGTCTTGCTTGACCCATTCCTCTTTTTTAGCAGCCCATTCCTCGCGCTTCTTTTTTTCAATTGGGCATTCGGGATTAAAGCAAAATTCCCAAGGGTGCTTGCCTTTTCTTATTGCGAGAAGTTTTGGAAAATTATCAGCTTCGCATACTTTATCGTCTGCTTTTTTTATAAGGGAGTTTGGCGGCAGGGAGTAAGTCTGCTTGCATTCTGGGTAGTTTGAGCAGGCTACAAAATACCTTCTTGATTTCCTATTAAATAATATCCTTAAACTCCCTTTTTTACAACTTGAGCAGGGCATTAAAGTATTTGCCTCATTTTGATCTGCCCTAAGGTTTTCAAGGCCTTTGAGAAGGTCTTTTCCAATTTCTGTTTCTTTTTCCTTGAACTCTTTGGATATATCTGTTATAACTTTCTTAGCTTTGTCAATAATTACTTTTTCTTTTTTTTCAAAGTCTTTTTTAGAACTTTCTATAGAATCCATTTCTTCTTCAAGGTTTCTTGTTAAATTTTCATCTATTATTATTGAGGAATATTTTTCTAAAGTTTCGATTAATTTTAAGCCTAATGGCGTTGCTTTGATGCTTTTGCCATTAAGATATCCGCGTTCAAATAGAGTATCTACAATCATGGACCGCGTTGCTTTTGTGCCCAAATTCTTTTTTTCTAAAATCGAGACAAGCCCGGTTGGAGTATACCTGTTTGGCGGCTGTGTTTCTTTTTCTTCTATTTTTATTTCATCTATTTTTACTTTGCCATTAAAATCAGGAAGGTTTATTTCTTCAATTTTAACCGGGTAGAAAGATGTCCAGCCTTTTTCGATTATTGAGAGCCCTGAAGCTGTAAAGATTATATTATCCTTGGCGGTTAAAGTTACTTTTTTATTTGCTGTTTTAGCATTATTTGAAAATGCTGCAATAAACCGTTTTGCAATTAAGCTGTAGAGTTTTTCCTCTGCGCCGGCTAATTTTGCAAAATCTCCTGTTGGATAGATTGAAGGATGAGCCGGGTCTGATTTTTTACCTTCAATTGGATATGGGCGAGCAGCTCCCTTTGCTTCTGGAAATTGTTTTTCTAATTTTTTTAATATTTTTTTTGGCTTTATTTCTTGCGGTATTTTTTGCGAGGAAGTTCGCGGGTATGAAATCAGCCCGTCAAGATACAGCTTTTGAGCTATTACTAAAGTTTGAGATGGGCTTAATTTATAGACTCTGTAAGCTTCTTTTTGCAATGTAGTCAAATCGAATGGAACTCCTGGAGGAATTGACTCTTCAAATTTTTTAGTTTCTGCAATTGCTTCTTTAATATCTTTGAATTTATCCAATTCTGGCTTATTGAAGATATCTTTTGGGTGCTTGAACAAAACATTGTTGGACAATGCGAAAACCTGCCAGTAAGGCTCTGATTTAAAACTTTTTATTTCTCTTTCTCTGTCTACAATTATTTTTAATGCCGGACCTTGGACTCGGCCTATTGACAGAAGCCTGAATGAGCCGACTTTTTTAATAGCAGACATTAATGCTCTTGAAAGGTTAATTCCATAAAGCCAGTCTACAATATGCCTTGCTTCACCAGCATATGCATTGCCCCAGGCAATCTCTGGAAGAGGATGCTCATAGGATTTTTCTAATTCTGGAGCTGTTAGAGTAGAGTATTTCATTCTTTTTGCATTTGTTTCTTTGCAAATAAACCTCAGAATATTCCAGCCTATGACCTCTCCTTCAACATCGAAGTCTGTTGCAATAATTATTTCTTTAGCGCTTTTTGTCAGCTTTTTTAGGAGATTATAATAGCGTTTAGTAAATGCTGATGTTTTCTTTTCAAACGAGGGCCGCCATTCCAAATTGAAAATAGGCCAGCCTTTCTGCCCTGCTGAATAAGTAAGGTTGAATAAATGGCCTACTGCTGATGCAACAATTATTCTTTTGTTATTTCTTTCTAATTCAAAATAAGATGCTCCGTCTTCAGTGTACTTTCTTGGCGAGCCAAGCGCTGATGCTATTTTTTGAGCTGCCTGTGGTTTTTCAGTTATAATAAATACTGCGTCTCTTTTTTGCTGAACTTCTTTTGCCTCGGCTTTAGCTTTTTTAATTCTTGGCTTTGCTCTGGATTGTTTAGACTCTAACTGTGAGGCTGGCATTGGCTTGCCTGGAGTTTCTATTGTGGTTAATTCTGCAATTGATGGTTTGGACTTAACTTCTTTTTCTGTTGTTATTTTTGCATCAACTACTGGAATAAAGTCTTTTACTGCCATTTTGTGCTATAACTTATCAAGTGGGCTTTTTATATTTTTTATTAATGCCTGTGATATTTGAGTATAAATCTGTGTCGTCTTGATATCAGAATGCCCAAGAAGTTTTTGAATAATCCTTAAATCCGTTCCATTCTCTAAAAGATGAGTAGCAAAACTATGCCTTAATAAATGTGGATAAATTTCTTTTTTAATCCCTGCTTTTTTTCCAGCATAATCTACAATTGCCTGTATTGCTGCTGTTGTTAATTTGCTATTTCTATTGGAAGGAAATAATATCTCATTTTCATTCAGCATGCAGAAGCTTTTTAATTCTTCTTTCATACTTTCAGGAATCTTGATAAACCTGTCTTTTTTTCCTTTTCCGAGTTTTACATGAATTAGCCCTTCCAAAAAATTTACATCCTGTTTTTTGAGATTAACCAGTTCAGAGACTCTTAGACCACATCCATAAAGTATTTTTAATATAAGTTTATGTTTTATATTATTTGCAGAAGCAATCATTTTTTTTACCTCTTCTACTGTTAAAATCTCTGGAATTTTTTTGTTTCTTTTTGGTCTTGGAATGTCTATATTTTTGCCCAAAACATGCCGGAAAAAGAAAGTTATAGCAAAGATATCATGAGATACAGATGTCGGTTCTTTATGTTTTATTTGCTGCTGGGCATAATTTTTTACATCATCTTCAGCAAGGCTACAATCTTTATTTGAGTCAGCAAAATCAAGAAATTTTTTCACAGAATTCATATAACTTTTTAGAGTGCTGAAAGAAAAGTTTCTTATTTCAATTTCATGCTTAAGTCTTCCCAAAAGCTCGCTTTTGTCCATTCTTGAATTAGCCTCTTTGCGTTTATATATTTTTATAATAATTCCTAAATTGTAATGGTATCATAAATTTACTTATGATACCGTATTGTTAGTTTCAATTTTGCTGATGCAAAACTTTGTCTGATGACAACCCTTCCAAGTATTCAGGGGAAACTAACATAATTAGTTTCAATTTTCCTGATGCAAAACTTCGTTTTCTTCGAACCCTTCCAGAGTGTTCGCTCCACTCTCAAAATTGTCCCAATTTTGGAGGGCTCTCACCTCGTCAGGGGCACATAACACAGATTATACGCAATCGAATTTTCACTTTACGAGAACTAAACGAGTTGGGGGCAGACGACGATGGACGAAAAATAGATAAACTACCCTAATGTAAATTTAATATGGAAGAGAACAATTGAACAATTTGCCTAACAAAAAATAACCTCGCCGAAAGCTATTTAAATGAACTCCGTTTAATATATTTATATAAGCTCATCCTTGCTCTGCAAGGGATGGGCATCTAATAGAACATGTGCAGTTGATGCGTATTCCAAAAGATTTCAGAGAACGTCTAAAAAAATATCTTTGGTCAGCTGTCATTGAGCAATACTACGGGGTATGCGAACAAGCGATCAGCGGTTTCTAATTGCTTATAATAAGAATAGTTTTGATTTAGTAGCAAAATTTATAGAATGAATATTCAAACTAGATTTCAATTATTCTGCCTTCTCTTCCGATATTGAAGACTTTGGTTTTGCCTATTATTTCTTCAGTACCAGCGGCTTCGTGTATATGACCATGAATTAATATATCTGGCTTAAACTTTTTGATAGCTTCTCTCACAGCTTTGCTTCCTTCAAATCCAGACATTTCTGAAAGGCCTCCTGCAGGGTGCATATGTGTTATCATTATTTTTTTTTCAATTCCTTTTAGTCCTGAATGTGCTTTTTTCAGTGTCTCAAACAATTCTTTTTCAGAAATTATTCCTGGACCTATGTCTCCTCCGCCAGCTCCAAAAATACCAATATTATCATACTTTACAGAATATCCGTGAAGGTTTTTTATGCCATAAACTTCTGCTACAAAGTCAGCAGTTGCAAATGACTCATGATTGCCTGGAATAATTAAAACTCTTTTGTTTTTGTCTTTGAATGGCTGGATTATATTTTTACTTTCCACCCAGCCCGTAAAATCTCCGCATAGGACAACAAGGTCTACATTTTCTTTGCATGCTTTTTCAGCTAACCTTTTGGCTATTTTTGATTCCCCATGAATATCTGATGCAGCAAGTATTTTAAATTTTTTTTCTTTTGCCATAATTCTCTGAAGAAAAACAGCTATAAAAATCTAATTAATTCAACTATCTTTTCCACTCTTTAACATGTGGCGAAAAATCGACCTGATATTCAGGTATGCCTAATGAAATCCCATATTTTGTGGCCTTTTCATATTGTTCTTTATTTGTTCTGTCTATCTTAAACACTTTGTTTTTGAATATTATAAAATGTATTTTCTCATCCTTAAAATCAGCATACCAATTATGCTGAGAATCAAGGGATTTGCTTAATTCTTTGGCAATTTCATCAGCTTTATTTTCAGGGATTTCAACAGTGTGCAACGTCCATTGTTTTATCCAAGGGGTATTATGCTCCTCTGTTATTTCTTCAACTTTTGTATTAATAATTTTTACTTTTTGAAGAACATTCTTATTTTCAAGACTTTCTTCAATTATAATTCCAATAAAATTTCCCATCATAAAAATAGGTTGTAAACCTATAAATACTTTCCATAAAATATGGATGAGGATTAATTTTATAAGTCTTATTTATTTATTTTATTGATGAACAAAAGAGGGGGATGGATATTGTGGCTTTCGATTGGATTTAATTTAGCACTACTTTTAGGGCTTTTCTTTTATTTTGCTTTATTCAGCCCTAATAATGAAAGCATGTATAATACTGACAAAGGCATTAAACTTATTAATCCTATTTCAAATTTAACTCAAGAAGAGGCGATTATGCAATTTAATGAAAGCTTTGTGTCTTATTTGTTGTATAGCATAAAAGCTTACAATCTTCATAATCCTCCATTAAGCTCTGATACGCCTAAAATTAAATTTTTAATTGGCGATGATTCGTACAATGCTGAGATTATAGACGGGCTGATAAAAACACAAAAGATCGGAATAAATAATGAAGACATACAAATTATTACAACTAAATCAGAGGCTGTAAAAATGCTAAGAGATCGAGATTATGTTGAGCAATCTTTTAAACTTGGCAATTCCAGAATAGAGCTTATAGCAGGCAAGACTACTCTTTTTAGCAAAGGGTATCTTAATCTATATACTAAACTCACTGGGAAAAGCGTTACGGGCAATACTATAAGAATTTATATGAGTAATTGATGTCTGTTAAACATAGTAACAGAGTGTTACTATTAAAACAAGTCCACGATAATTTGTTACTCTTATAGATTACAAAGGTTCAGAAAAGTTTAAAAGTGATATAATGATTTCTATATATAGGTTGAATAATATACATTGCGACATGAATATAAAAGATAACTTTGACATTTTTTTCAGAAGAAAACCAGCTTTAATGCTGGTTGCTTTAAAGAAGATGACCCGAGCGAGATATGGCAGTGTTTTGGCAAAAGAGGTTGACTGCACTTACAGCCATGCTGTAAAGATATTACAGAGCCTTGATAAGCTTGGACTAGTCCTTTTTGAGAAGAAAGGCAGAATAAAGCTAATTAAGCTGACTAAAAAAGGAATGGAAATTGCAGAGAACATAGAGAATATTAGGACACTAGTAGCTTAAGAGCCTAATGACTAAATTTTATAAATCCAGTTAATTTAACTTTGATATGGATACAAAAAGAGGCTTAAATCAAAGAGATGCGGCAAACAGACTCACGCAGTATGGCTATAATGAAATTAGGGAATTACTTCATGTTTCTCCTATAAAAATACTATTTAGGCAGATAAAAAGTAATTTTGTTATTTTTCTGCTTGTTTTTGCACTGCTTATCTCTTTTTTTGTTGGAAAAACCATAACTGCCTACACTATTCTTATTGTAATCTTTTTGGTGATATTTCTGGGGTTTACCCAGGAATACCGGGCTGAGAAATCTATACTGGCATTAAGGCAGATGATAATGCCTGTTTCTATTGTTATTAGGGATGGCAAAGAGCAGGATATTCCTTCAAGAGAGCTTGTTCCGAGGGATTTGATTATTTTACGAAATGGCGAAAAAATTCCTGCTGACTGCATTATTTTAGAAGAAAAAGAATTAATGGTAAATGAATCTATCTTGACTGGTGAATCGAAAGAGCTAAAAAAGTTTGCTGTAAAAAGTGAAAGTAAGTATAATGAAAATAATCTTATTTTTATGGGCTCTTTTATTGTAAATGGGAGATGCATTGCCAGAGTAATTAATACAGGCATGAATACTAAATTTGGCAATATTGCTAGAATGATATCCACAGCTGAAAAAGAGCTTCCGCTGCAGAATAAGATAAACAGATTATCTAAATATATGGCTGCAATCGGAATAAGTGTTTCAATATTAACAGGATTACTAATGTTTTTTAGAAGCGCTTTTTTAACTTATGATGTTATTGTGAACATCTTAATTCTTGTTGTTGCTGTTGCTGTTGCTTCTTTTCCTGAAGGGTTTCCTTTGGTCTTGATTACAACTCTGGCTCTAGGTGCGAATAGAATGGCTAAAAATAATGTTATTGTAAACAGAATGTCTATAATTGAAACTTTAGGAGAGACTACTGTTATTTGCGCAGATAAAACCGGAACTATTACAAAGGGGGAGATGACTGTAAAGAAGCTGTTTGCTGATGGCTGTCTTTTTGATATAAGCGGCTCAGGATACGAAGATAAAGGTGAATTTTTTTGCGATAAGAATAAGATTAGTCCACAAAAAGAGAGTGTATTAAATCTATTGCTTAAAGCTTCGGTTTTATGCAATGATTCAAGAATAAAAAGAAAAGGAGAGGATAATGAATATAACATCAGTGGCTCGACAACAGAAGCTGCACTTTTAATATTAGCTGCGAAAGCGAGAATTTTCAAAGAGGATTTTGATTTTGAAAGAATTGAAGAGATTCCGTTTAATT
>ERZ1292629.1435-Hain-H43-01um-R1-1435-length-23071-cov-6_pt1 | contig 23071 bp, 21 predicted proteins | sample MGYA00564399_ERZ1292629 | MGnify/ENA primary metagenome ERZ1292629 (study PRJEB36523, sample SAMEA6512636) | groundwater metagenome | collected 2019-01-08 | study: AquaDiva: Metagenomics assemblies of 32 groundwater samples | reverse complement strand
TTGCATACACTGATGCGCCAGTTGTGGTCGCAAAGATGTCACCCATTGAATAGAGAGTATTTTGTACGCTTATAGTCGTGCCAGAGATATCGATATTATTACCAGCAATCATCGAAGCGCTAGCGCAAATTCCATTCGCACTTGTGCATACACGTTGACCGTTTTCAGCAAGAATTCTTCCTGCTATCTCCACACGACCTGCAAAAGTACTCGTGCCAGTGCCTTGTACACTGATCAGATTGCCGATTGTCGAAGTTCCCGTCACTAAATATTGACCCACAATCGAGAGTTCTCTTCCTGGAGTAGTAGTTCCTATCCCAACAAAATCAGTTGAAGTTGTTAAACGCACTACCGAGCCATCATCTACCCAACCGCTGTTGTCTGCGCCAGTTGGACATTTACCATTCGATGTCGTACACACTGCCGCACCGTTTAATGTAAAAACATCACCCTTTGCGGTGATGATACTGCCTGGTTTCCCGAGATATATATTTTTTCCATATGCTCCAAAATCTCCACCAACTTCCAGCACTTCACTAAACTCGCCAAATTTTGCATTTAACCCAGCATTATGCATCGTCATGCCCTGAAACACGCTTTGCCCGTCAACCAATAGGTTTTGAGTGCGCAAATTTTCTGTAGCGCGAATGAGTGGAGCAGAAATTTCCTTCGTACCAAGAATCTGTTCACCCTGCATCACGCGTCCAATAATTAAATCTTTGGCGAACAAATTTTTAACATCTGCATTACCAGAAACTATAATATTTTTAGAGAAAAATGCATCACCAAGAACGCTCAATTCACCGTCCACACGCAAAGCGTCAAGTAAATGAGTTGCGCCTTTAACAATCAGCGTTTTGCCAACCTCAACCCTCCCCTCAAGGAAAACATCGTCATATGTTACATTGCCATTTTTTGTTACAAACGCAAGAGTTATTTGTTCTGATGAAAGACCATCAAGATAATCAGTATTTAAATTTTCAACTTTTGTTAGTGATTTCACAACAATTGGAGCAATTCCATCTTTTATATATGATCGGAGTTGCATTTGTGTATCGACATTTCCCTGCGCTGAGATATCGCCATCAGTTTCTATCGAGCCGCTAATAATAATTTTGCCTTCTTTATCAATTAAAAGCACTTCATTTGCGTGCGTACCAGCTCGATGACCCATGAGCGTTTCTGAATCGCGAATTTTTTGGTATGCATTAAATATAAAATCATCAGTGGAACTCAAAATGCTTCGGACTGGCAATAACGTAAATAATATTATGCCGATTACAAGTAGTGTAAAATATTTTTTATCTTTTACGATCGTCTTTGTATCCTTTTTTATTCTTCTCCACGTACGATGAAAGAACCCGAGATGCGATTCGATGGAGATATCGAGAAACGATATAAATCGATTTATAAACTTTTCAAAAAGAGTATCGCTTTTTACATCAAGATCTTCTTGAAAGCCCTCAGAAACATCTGCGTCACTTTCAAATTTTACTCTCGGAGGTTTTGGTACAACTAAATTTACTTCTGTTGGAGCTTGAATATCGGGTTCTACAAAATCAGCAAAACGAGCCTCAGCACCAGAGAACATGTTCTGAGCATACACGCCAAGAATATCTTTTTTCGAGCTTCGTTCAGCTACTTGCTTTGAAAGATATTTGCGAACTGCGTCTTTAGTAGTATACCAATTACGTCCGAGTTTTTTTGACTCAATTTTGCCTTTACGGCACAGCAAACTCAAATACTCCGCACTATATGGAGTATCTTTCGCTGCTTCTGAAGCTAGAATGTAATCTTTGTTTTTACCTTTTGCCACAATGTTTATTTTATCCGATATCGTATCGGATATCGTAATATTATTGTAGACTAAAGCGTAAAACGAACCTACGGATTATTGCCAAAAGAAACTCGATTCCTGTGGAAAAAATAATTATCATTAAAAATTAAGTTTTAATGATAATTAATAATTGTTTTTTCTATTGTTAGTGAATAAAATTATAATATTAATTAATATATATAAACATTACTATACACTATAAATCTATATTACTAAACCTTGCTAATTTCAATGAAGACGCCCAAATTTATTTAGTGGCCAGATTCTAAAAATCGGCTTGCCAATAATATTCTTAATATCCAACAACCCTTCCTCTGAATTAAGACCTTGATTACCAAGTATAAAGAATTCCTGCGAATCTAAACGGCCAATCTTATTTAAACTCGCTGAGACGCTATCAAATAAAGGTATATCTTTTGTGATACGTTCATCGCCAACGACTGACAGAATGCCATCATTCACGGCGATTATTTCTCCGGGAAGCGCCAAAATACGACTTATTTTCTTAATTGATAAATCTTTTTGTTCACGATATACAACAATATCGTTTCTGTGAAATAGACTATTAAAATAAGCTATACGACTAATAAGTATAACTTCCCCTTTATTATAGAGTGGCGTTAGGTTATTATCAGATACAACATACGGCTGAACGACAAAATAATGTATCAATACTGTAATAAAACCAGCAAGTAATACCGTTTTTATAATATACACAGATCCTCGCAATATCTCACTCATACTTATATGATAGAAACGACATGGCTAATATTGCAAGGCATAGAATGTTTCTCTAAAAATAGAAAAATGTATATCATCGAAGTTCAACCAATAGCCATATTACCGAAACAACTTTCGAGTCAACTTTCGTATTTCATAAAAGATGCCGTCCCTATTGGGTCAATCGTCGAAATTTTTATACAAAAGAAAAAACTACCGGCCGTAGTAATCTCGGTTGAATTGCTTTCAACCCATAAGCTAAAAATTAAATCGAACTCTTTTGCTCTTAAAAAAATACACCGCATCATATCATCTGGATATTTCTACCATCCTGCCATCTTGCTTGCCGCTACCCACATGAGCGAACATAGTCAAGAGCCAATCGGAGCAATCTTAAAAACTTTTACTCCTAGCGCTCTGCTCTCAACTACTCAATCACAAAATCATCCAACAATCCTCAAAAATAACTTTCATAATAAACAATATGAAATTTTGCTCGGCAGTCTTACTGATCGTGTGCAATACTATAAAACAATTATCCGCGAAGCTTTTGCAAAAAATAAATCAATCGTATTATTTGTACCAACCACTAGACTAGCCGAATATTTTACTCGTATTTTTGGAGACCTCCCAAAGAAACCATTAGTTATCCACGGCAATCTTTCAAAAAAACTATTTTCTACAAATATAAAACTTGCATTACAGGACTCTCCCCCACCACTTATTATCGGAACGCCTATTGCACTCGCATGTCTTCACGGAAATGAAAATATAATTATTATTGAAGATTTTGATTCTCCGCACTACTTTCGACAAGAACGCCCATACGTACACGCGGGGAAAGTAATACGATTTTTTGCAAACGAAATAAACGCAAAATGCATCACAGGCAAATCTATGATATCAATCTCTGATTTAAAAAATGATATTAAGCCACACTATCTTTCGAGCCGACTTAATACCATACAGTCGCCAATTCTAGTAGACACTTCTCAAGAATCCTTCCGGGTACTTTCTGCAATAACTCGTGATAGTATTTTAAAAATTAATAAACGCATCATTCTTTTTATTAATAGAAAAGGTTTTTATTCTTATGTTCTATGTATTGATTGTGGACGAACTATATTTTGTGCAAACTGCAATTCACCCCTGACCCTTCATGTCTCTCTAAAGCGTGGCTATGTATGTCATCATTGTCAGCACCAATATCCAGCAGACATGCTATGCTCACACTGCCAAAGTTGGAATTTAAAAGGATTTGGCATCGGCAATGAGCAAGTATTGGAAGAAATCCAAAAATTATTTCCCTACCGCCCCGTATGGACTTTGAGCGACGAAAAAAATAAAAATACAAAACAAAAAGATTCTATAAAAAAAGCATTTTTAGAGTCTACAGATGGTATTCTTATCGGAACAGAGCTCATTGTGGAAGACCCTGAACTTATTGCAGCTCTTGTAGTAATAGTGCATATCGACAACCTGTTTTCTATACCAGACTATAGTATTGGCGAGCGAATTCTCTCAACCCTTCAGAAGCTTGAAGAAAGGTCAATTGAACTACCACTGTTAATACAAACTCGTTTTCCAAAACATCCCGTATTCCAATATTTTTTACGACACGATTATAAAGGTTTTATGGCACACGAGCTTGCCGAACGAAAAGAAAATAGCTTCCCACCATTTACAACTTTTATTAAAATCACTCTTATCCATAAGAATCATGCCGAACTATCAAAAAGAGTGGATTTTACAGTTCGCTATTTCAAGCCATTTGATACGGACGTTTTATCTTACCCTTCGTTTAACCAAAAAATAAAACATCATATATTAATCTCCATAAACAATCACGAATGGCAAAAAAATGCAGAATCGCTCAAAGATGCACTTGATCGCTTTCCCTATCCGGCTGATATTGTCGTCGACCCACCTTCTATCCTATAGTAAGTACATGAACAAAAAAATTGTAACTCTACCTGATCTTGTCCTGCGTAAACATGCAGGAATTGTTTCTAGCGATGAATTTGGCTCAAAAAAACTACTCGGAATCATCAAGGATATGTCGGACGCTCTCCGCACAACCAGTGATGGCATCGGCATCGCGGCACCACAAATCGGCGTTTCAAAACGTATTTTTCTTGCGAGCGAGGAAGCTCTTGCAATCGACGAAGATCGCGCGGAAACCTCAGAAATAGCTAAAAAATCTCAGAAAAAAAAGTGGCTATATCATGTATTTATAAATCCTGAGATCTTAAAAATTGCAGCAAAAAAAGAAAGTGCAAGCGAGGGTTGCCTGAGCGTCCCAGGTGTCTATGGCTTAGTGCCTCGTGCAACAAAAATTAAAGTGCGAGCATGCGACGAACATGGCAAACGTTTCGAACGCGGAGCTTCAAAACTCTTTGCGCGCCTCCTCCAGCATGAAATTGATCATTTAGAAGGTACTCTTTTTATCGATAAGGCAACCAAACTCGTTACGATCGAAAAAAAATGATCACACAACCTCACATTCTTTTTTTTGGTACACCAGAATTTGCATCTCCATCTCTTTCTGCGCTTGTAGAAAATGGCTATAAAATAGTAGGAATTGTTACAATGCCTGACGAGCCTGCGGGCAGAAACCAAACGCTAACACCACCTCCAATAAAAATCCTTGCGGAAAGTTTAGGACTCCCAATTTTTCAGCCAAAAAAACTTGAAAAAGAAATGTGGCTCAATTCCATGCCCGAAGCCGATATATTTGTTCTAGTCGCCTACGGCAAGATTCTTCCCTCTTGGCTTCTTGAACTGCCTCGCTTTGGAACTATAAATATCCACCCCTCGCTTTTACCAAAATTTCGAGGCCCCTCCCCAATCCAAAATGCGCTTCTTGCGGGCGAAAAAACGACTGGTGTCAGTATTATGCTTATGGATAAAGATATAGACCATGGACCTATTCTTGCACTCCAGCAAATTCCAATCGACAATACAGATACCATAATTTCGCTCTCAGAAAAACTCGCATACATTGGAGCCAAAATATTATGCCAAACAATACCGGAGTGGACATCACATTCTCTCAAACCAATCGCACAAGATCATTCCAAGGCAACATTTACAAAAATCATAAAAAAAGAAGATGGGCATATTAATTGGTCGCGAGAAGCAAAGCAAATCATTAATCAACTACGAGCATTTGCAATCTGGCCAAAATGCTGGACAATACTTGAAAACAATTCACAAAAAACTCGTATAATAATTTTAAATGCTCACACGACTACTCGCCAATCACATACAGTTACTCCTGGCACCAGTATCATAAACACGAACGAATTTTTGATAGCAACAAATGATTATTTTATCGCAATCGACAAGCTCCAACCAGAAAACAAAAAAGAAATGTCTGCTTCGGCATTTCTCCAAGGATATAAACTTGATTCGCTGACAAGATTTACCTAAAATAAAAAACTATTCTTTTGTGGGGCTAACTGTTTCGCGTATAAACCATCTTATGGGCTTTTTTTGTTCCTCTGCTTTTTCTTGAATTTCTGGAATATTAGGAAAACCTTCGTCATCAAGAAATCCCAAACTAACCTCATTGCGATCCTCTTCTGAAACACCGTAGTGATTATACAAACGTAAAAGCATGGTTGCGTGTGGCATACGACCGTCAATATACCACGCATCTCGCTTACCATCTTTTTCTCGAACTACTACACAAAAGGCACGATAATGCCGCTGATTTGGAACTAATTTATTGTCAATAATAAATATATGCCCTTCGTCCTGTTTACTCAACTCATCCTCATTTTCTTCTACAAACGGCACTCCAAAATGTTTCGCAATTTCTTGACGAATTTCATCAAATTCAGGCTCTCCATTTTCAAACTCTTTTTTCCCACTATAATTCTCGAAATGCCCTCTTAATCGATGGTTATGCGTATTAAAAACAAGTGGTTCAAATTCTTTGCCAGCTTCCATATTATTATAATGATATCATTTTTATACTTTATTGTTTAAAAAGTGCTTTTGCGATGTTCCATATTTCGGGATCATTTTCATGTACCTTAAGCCAATACCACCATTCAGCGCCCCATAAATAATACGTATCAAAGCCTGTGCGCTTTGCATACTGAATAATACCTTGAAATGTTGTTGGGCTAAAATATTTATATTGATCTTCCTTTGTCATGTGTGGTATGTACCCTGGTGCCCATGGTTCTGCTTGCAATTCAATAACAATCATTGGTTTTTTGCCCACAACGAGCTCTGTTAAGGCCCTCTTGAAACGAAAAAATGACGGAAATAATGGATACGTAAATGAACCAACATATTTACTATAAATCGTACGATACATTGTGGTACCAAAAATATCTCCACGACGCGCAGCACTAACCCATATCGAAAGCTCTCCCGAGTCAGTCACAAGTACCGGATGCCGCGAATCAAGAGATCGAACAAGCGCAATCTCCTCATCAAGAAACTTTGCATCATACAACGAGCAACCCCCAAAAGGAAGAAACGGCTCATTTTCCACCTGCCATGCGTCAAGAACTTGAGAGTCTTTATATCGGTTAACAACTTGTTCGATGTATTTCAAAATAAGTTTCTTTTTTTTCTCAACTTCAAGATCGGTCGCCCAGGTTGCCTCGTGACATTCTGGCCACCGAGGCAATTTTCTTCCGACACCCAACACTACACGAGCACCCACCTCCTCTGCTTTCTGGAGCTGATAATCATAATCATCAAAAACAAACTGCCCCTCTTTCGGCTCAACTCGCGACCAATATATTGGAATACGAATATGACGTACATCAAGTTCGCTAAGCATCGCGTTGTAAGCCTCTTTCCATGGAATCCCAAATTCTTCCATATACTGCGGAGCGAACGTAATCCCCCATACGTTTGAAGATACGATTGGCGCACGAGAAACCAACGCCCCCATAAAAACAGAAAAACCCAACAAAAGACCTACTAAAAATCTTTTTTTCATGAATAAAAAAGAAAAAATAACGAAACACTAAGTGCCGCCGAGCCTCCCAATTTTAATGCCAACGCACGCCCTGAAATATCCTCACGCAAAATTCGTGGAGCTAAAATTGTAAAAACAATCGCAAACAAAAACACAAAAAAGTATTCGAAGCTGCCGAGAGCATTCACAAGCGCAGGTGAACCATACTTAATAGCATAATCAACACTCAATAGACCAAACGCTCCAATTACTTTATTCAACACAAAAAAACCAGAGTAACTCATTTTAACTCGAGGCATCATTCGCAACGCTTCGCGAACTCGTGCGAAAAGAAGCAATAATAACGCTGAGAAAAATATACCGAAGCGTGTCCATATAACACCGTTCAAAAATGGCGTGCTGTTAAATACTAATTTTGTAAGTATATACGATCCTGACATACAAACCGCGGCAGCCAATACTTTCGAAAGAAGTGACCATTGAATTTTTTGTGCTATACGCGGATTCCATGATAACAGCAATCCTCCAACAACTAAAAATACAAATGCGATAAGCTCGTACTTTGTATATTGACCTTGTATAAATTGTACCGACAACAAAAGCGTAATAAATGGACCAATACTGGCGACAAGAGGTACCACCCGCGAAGCATCATACTCGCGAAGAGCGCTATACAGAAAATATAAGGCCACCAGAACGCACATACCTGCCGCCATTGCATATATAAACGTAACGCCTGATACAAGCGCAAAACCAAACGGAGTAAGGACAATAACAAACCCACTCAACAGGCCCGCAAATACAGTAAATACAATCGGCTCTGGTATTGCTTTTGCCAGAAGAATCTTATCAAACACTTTTGATATCGCAGAAAGAAAGTATCCGAAAATTGCAGCGTATAGCCAAATAAACATATTATTGTTCGCGAAATATGTCTTCCACGTTTAACAAATCATCATCGAGACCTCTCAATTCAGTCGAGCGAAGATCACTTTCAATATCACTTAGAGTGTTTGAAGAATTCAATAAAAGCAATTTGTACACCAAGCTATCGCCAATTGGCCTTTGGATAATTGGCATAAAATTTTGAGATTCCGTATAAAAACCTTGCGCATACGTCAAAACGGAAAATACAAAAACACCAATACATAAAGTTTCAAAAAATATGAGTAAATAATTAGTTTGATTTTTCATAATCTCCCTCCAAAAGTATTGTAGCTTCGACCAGCGCCGTATGCGCATCTTGCAATTTAGAAATACCATGCTCATTTAGAGAGTAGCGCATTGCACGAAATGCGTCGGCAGGCTGATTTTCAAGAAATATGTTTTCAAAATCAGTTGCCGCACGCACTATTGCGCTTCTTGCACCCGAAAGAGCCTCATCTGCAATTGCGATCTTGTCAGTAGCTCGACTAGATACATCTTTTGTCTTAGATCCAAGTTCATATACTTTAAGTCGTGCTGAAATATTTTCAAGCCGTAAAACTGCGGCAAAAGATCTTTCGTATGTATAACGAAATGCTTCTTTTAAAATTATGCGCTGGTCAGACTCAATTTTTTCCCCTCCCTTTAACTCAAAAAATTTATTTCTTTCGCGCAGAAAAATATCATGTACGCTCTCTGCGGCCTCTACCCTGAGAACAACAAAACACCCAATAAGAAAAATAACCAAAAACAAAAAAACAGTGTGCTTCTGCATACTGTCATTATGATGACTTATAAACGCCTTACAACCAGCTTATCCACAGCTTATTAAGTACGACGTCAATTAATTTTGAATAAATATTTTTTTAGCAATCTCTTGAGTTCGCAATATGCGATCAGCTTCGATCATATGCTCGGGCGTTGTAACTGGAAACCAAAATGAAGAAGAAACGGCGGTGTACGGATATATTTTCAACATGTCTGCAACTGCAGTCGCGAGAAAATATTCTCCATTTTTTGGATGCGGTTTTGGCGGGTATTTAAATATATTTGAATCAAGAAGTAATACGCCAGTGCTGATTAAATTTCCTCTTGGTTCTGTTGGTTTCTCAACCATGCTAGTGATAATGTTGCGGCCATCGACTTCAACATTCCCATACGGACGTGGATCGTCCACGAGACTCACAACCAAAGCTCGCGGATATTGAAGACATTCTTTTAATCCTTCCGCACCATGCAAATCATCACCGTAAAGAACAAAAAAACGCTCCCCTGGGCTTATTAAATGCTTTACAAGACCCAATGCATGAAAAGTTCCTTTCGTCTCAATTTGAGTAACGTACGTAACAGGCTTGCCTAAAAATGTTGAACCAAAAAAATTACGGATTTTGTTGCCTAAATACCCAATTACAATGATAAACTCATCTACTTCGTCTGGCAAAGCGCCTGCGATATGCTCGATAAGTGGCCGCCCAGCAACCGCCAAAAGCGGTTTGGGACATGTATTAGTCAACGGGCGCATACGCGTTCCCTTGCCTGCTGCCAATATAATCGCCTTCATAGCTCCATCCATACACTATTTTATCATTTTTGGCAAGGGCATGTGGTAATTTAAATAACCTTCTCAACGCTGTTATACTACGTCATATGGCAATTATCAAAAAAGATTTTAGCATAGAAGGCATGCATTGTGATGCATGTGCAATCGGAATAAAAATGCTACTCGATTCAACTGATGGGATTAAATCTGCAAATATTAATTGGGGAGAAAAATTAGGTACCATCGAATACGACGAATCCAAAATTAAAATTGAAGAAATCCAAAAAACAATCTCTGATATTGGCTATTCTGCCACACTCAAATAAAAGCTTTCCTTCGTCAATACCGCCATTGACAAATATTGTTTTTCGTGCTACCATGAACCCTAGAACGGAGGTAATGAATGGTCAAAAGTGTGACGTGTCATAGGGGCAATATTTACACCGTGCGATCAAAATTGGGCAGTGCAGGCAATGATATTCTCACTCTCATTACCACATGGAAATTAACCTCTGGTGGGCTACAAATGATCAGTGGCGAGAGATCTCGACATGGTAAACGCTATCGAGCAAGCATTTCTCCAGTCATCTGCCGAGAAGCTTTCGGCGCAGTATGGAAATACATCCGTGCCGCTGATAATAAACATGCCGAGCGCAAGCAACCCACGCTCGACTTTCAGAGCAAAGGCTCTACCTCGCGGTAGAGCCTTTTTTTATTTATTCCTGCTCTCCTACTTTATCTTCTTTGCTATCTTCCTGCTCTATAATCGCTGGAGTTGTTGTACTTTCTCCAATTATTTCATTATGCCCTTCGCTGGTATTATGATTATCGCTGTCGTCTTGTTCGTCTTTATCTTCATCTTTTTTATCCCCATCACCTTTCTCATCCTCTCCTTCTTCGTGATTATGTATAATCAGAGGCAACTCTATGGCGCGCGAAGAAATAGTATTTTGAATAATTTCTGAATCGCGATATCCGCTTGCAGTATATGACCCGACATCCGTTTGCCATGCTCTAAACTCCAAATCAAAATTACATGCCGCATTACCTACATCCGATGGCAGTGTTACCGCATATTGCCACGCGTAATGCGTTGTTGTGGCAGAAACAACAAACGTATTTAGTTTACCAGTATACACGATCTTGCCATCGAGCGATGCTACAAGATCAAGAGCATTGCAGAGTGACAAATCGCTAGCGAAATTCTTCGCCTCAATATCATACTGAAAATCGACGCCACCGAGATTCGCAACCGTCGCAGTTTTTTGAGCTGACTCCCCTGCCCCAATTTCTGGTGGAGAAAAATCCGACGCCGAAACTCCAAGATTCAGAATCGTCGAGCTTAAAATATTATCTATAGATGTATCAATATTTTGATAATACGAAATTGTAGTACCAACCGAAGATAGTGCAAAAATAACTGCGAGTATTGTACATAACGCGAGCATTATTTTCATACCGTCATTCTCCTTCGTGATGGTGGCGCCTCACTACGCTCCACGATATGCTGATGCTTTTGCTTTCTTATACCTCGAAATTCGCGAATAATTTTTCGAATCTCATCAAGAATAATCAAAAGCGCAGGAATTATAATTAAAAATACAAAACCCAATGGCGTCTTTGCTGCCGAAATTGCGTATCCAACATAGGGTGCCGAAAATATGACTCTTCCAATAATATCTTTCTTCTGTACCAAATTTGTATCGGTGACATCGTTGGCATCTCCTCGAGTAATAAAGCCACCATCTTTTTCTGACACAATACGATGGGTTACCGGAATTTCTTTTTTTGTATCTTTTCCAAATGTAATAATGTCGCCTTTTTGATACTGATTTACGGGACGCGCGACAATAATACTACCTGTTTGTATCGTTGGCTCCATAGAACCCGAAAGCACAACTTTCACTTTATAGTTCCCCGGAATTGGCAACAGTGAGGCAACAAGCAACAAGGCAACCGCCCCAAGGCTTGCAAATATCACATAATATAAAGTTTTGAAAAATATTTTCAAAAGATATTCGTTAATTTATCTTAATTTACGATTTCGTTGACGCAATTGAGTGCTTTGATGCCATCGACATCATAGCCATCGGCATCAGCGGGGAAAAGGCTCTTGTCGCTCACGTCTGTAACGCGAACATACTTTGCCCACGCGAGTAAACCTAGATCAACTTCGGCGTCGCGCGTAACGGAGGCGGCAAGCAACGTCCAGCTTAGTCCATCTTGACTTGCCTCAACTTTCACATTTTCATCGGGATACGTTGGACCGCCAGTGACCTCAAATACCTTTACATCAGCGCCCGAACCATTGACGATAAACTTCGGAAATCCGACAGCTAAGTTGCCTCCAAATCCGAGGTTTGTCGCGTCATCAAAACCAAGGCTGAAAAATGTACCTGCGATAATCGGACTATCGTATACTGCTCCAACGGTCTCGGCAACGCCAAGCGCCTGAGCTGGATCAGATCGATCGAGCGCAATTACAGAGCCGTCTTTACGCTTGCCTTGTGAGAAACTTTTAACAGAGCTCGCCCATGTGTCTTGCTCGGTACATGAAGTCTGAACTGGCTTGCATACAAAATTCGCATTATTGCGCGACTGTACCGCGGTAAAAGTAACATCACCGACCAATGTATCAGACTGCGAGATATTGGTAACGGGTGCTCCATCGCATTTGATACCGGGGCCTTGAGCGCCACCGGGATTCATTGCATTACCAACGCCGTCTTGTGTAACTGGCACGAGCGAAATATCTCCAAAACACCACGCTTTACCGATAAATTTCGTCTCGAGACCGGGAAGCGGCTGACCTACCGCGCCAAATGCGTTAAACGTTGAATCAACAAGTGGAAAGGTCATACCCGGGTTGCCATCACCCTGCGGCAAACTGCTTGGGCTCCCTGAAAGCAAAACTTGCTCACCTGTCTCAAGCACATTATCGCCATCGTCTGCCCAGAAAACAAATTTAAGTTCTTTACCTAATTCGCCATCCCAATTGTTTGTAGCGTCTTCAGCGACGTCACCTGCCTGCAATTCTGGCTCGTTGGTACTTACATCATCGTTTTTTGTGAGCTTCACATTTGCACACACCCACGAATCGTTATTGTCGACATGAAGACTAATAGTATCTTCCGACCAATCGCCCGGTTTCAAATCTTTAAAGTTAAAGAAAAGTTTTCCGGCCAAGTCAGAAGGCGCCCAACTTAGATCAGCTTGAAAAACACCATTATACCAACTTGAATTATCGATTTTGAGATCGATAGTGCCCGCGGTAAAAGTGTTTCCCGTTGATGTTTCGGCGTCGGTAAAAAACGCACCCGACCCGCCCACGGCGAGTGCGCTTACCGCACCAATAACTCCTAAGCTAAATAGTATTTGTTTCATAATGGTTTAATTTATTGCTATTGGGCTGTCTGATTCGAGATTATTTCAGTCTTAATACACTTTAAATAATTAATTATTTGTATCGTTGTAATTAATGTAGACATTACCTTCAAACAAATATTGACTTGGATTCCAAGCAGTCATCGGACCGGTTGAAGGAGTACCACTGTTATAATCTGAAGATCGGACTAGCCAAATTTTTGCACCTACCGCAAAGTTGCCATCGGGCAAGGTTGGCAAATCTACTCCTAAGTTAGGATTGCCAGCACCACTTACAATATTTCCACTTGCGTCAGTTGTATGTGCGCCAATGAACGCCCCTGGATTATTTCCTGGCCAACCATCAGCATAATAAATCAGGCTATAAGAAGTTGATGGAGTCAAACCCTGCGCGTTTAAAGTGTAATTGAACGTTGGACCATCGCCAACCCACGTTAGATTAGCAAAAGTGTTGTCATTAATTATTGTCCAAGGACCACCCTCTACTATGTTTTCGTTTTCAAGACGAAGACTCTTTGTGACGTTTGGTTCTGGAGCAACGCTCTTACAGACAAAATCGGGATTATTTCTTGCTTGCTCAACTCGAAAAGTTACATCTGCAACCATTGAATCGGTCTGAGCATTGTTACCCATTCCTGCGCCATCGCAAGTTATTGTGTTACTTCCTGTATTTACTGTCTGTGTACCAGCGCACCATGCAAGCCCTATGTAGCTAGTTGAGCCACCTAATAATGGTGTTCCTGTTACAGAATCTGCAAGTGCGTATGTCTTACCACCAAGAACGTCGCTAGCAGGTCCGGATTGGTTTGAGAAAAGAAGCGGCTCTCTTTCTTCCCAAATATTATCGCCATCGTCTGCCCAAGCTGCAAATTTAATGTTTTGTGCAAGTTCGCCATCAAAAATACTGTCTGTATTTTGCGCATCTCCTGCGGCTAATTCAGGCTCGACAGAACTAACATCATCATTTTTCGTCAAATTTAAATCAACACACGCCCAAGCTGGGTTGCTATCAATATGAAGAGAGATTGTGTTTTCACCCTCGTCACCTGGTTTAACGTCATTAAAATTCCAAAACTTTTGTACTCCATTACCAAGATCGGTAAGTGCCCATGTACCATCACAAGCCGTACCTGCTACCGGATAAGGATTATTCCCAGGACCCCAAACATACGGCATATTTGCTGATGTTCCCGTGTCTTCGTTTGGAATGCACTCATGCCCATTGTAGTGTTGCTGGCTATCAACTTTTAGATCAATCGCGCCTGCGGTAAATGTATTCCCTGTTGAAGTTTCAGAATCGGAGAAGAATGATTGTGTGCCTCCATACACGAGCGCCGCGGCGCCCGCAATCATGGTTAGGCTTAATAATATTTTTTTGTTCATAATTTTTTATTTTAAATAATATAATTTTTTATTAATTCTGTGCATTATGAATCGAGCAAGTTATGGATTGCCCTGGTGTAAGCTGGAATGCATCGCCAAGATTCGCGGGACATCCAGAACCAGTAATACCCACGAAGTGATACGCACCATGCGCATCTTCTGTGATCGAATGATTGGTATTCGCAGTTACCGGCTTCGATCCACCTGTTGGAACGATTGTCCCATCAACGCGCACAGTGAATGATGTGGGTGAGGCATTACCGACATCTACAATTTTTAATATATTGACTACCGGGCTAATATCATCGTTTGTAATTGTACAGATTTTGTTTTCGCTATTTGCAATTGTAATTTGCACAGTAGTTGCATCACAATCACCACTAAATGTTGCTTCATACCCTGACACGCCAAGTTCGCTTACTGTATATGTTCCTGGAGCAAAATTCTTTGGTATATGATTTGCAACACTTGTACTATCAATAAAATACGAGAAATCGGTTGATGTCGCAGTACCGCCGTCGTCATTAATGATTATCTTTTTAATGGTTATCGTACCAGTTGGTTCAGTTGTTCCTGGAGAGCAGAGATAACCCAAATTGTTTCGTGATTGGATTGAACTAAAGGTTACATCTGCGGTAAGGCTATCGGTCTGTGCGGTATTGTTTACCTGTGAGCCATCGCAAGAGAAGCCTGTTCCACGAACAAGTGGGCCGTTTGAGCCTGTTTTACCTTGCTCGTCTTGAGTTACTGGTGTTTCAGTTAATGCTCCAAAGCACCACCCCTTACCAATAAACCGGTCTGAATTGCCAGGAAGTGGGCCTGTATCGCCCCAAATGTTTGTTTCTGCATCCGCAAGAGAAACGGTCGCCTCGTCACCAACGTTTAGTGCTCCAATCGGACCGCCCGGTAGAACAAGCTCGTTGGTTTCAAGTACATTGTCACCATCGTCCGCCCACCAAATAAAGTTTATTTGATTGGCAAGTTCTCCATTACCGGCACCAATCGTTGTGTCGCCATCCTTTATCTCTGGCTGTAAATTGCTGTTTTCATCATTGCTTGTCAATTTTACTGCCGCACACAGCCACGAATCGTTGTTGTCGACATGAAATGAAATTGTGTCTTCGCCTACATCGCCCGGTTTTACATCAGTAAAATCAAAAAATTTTTCGATCGTTAAATCACGCAAACTCCAACTTGTGCGCGGATTTAAAGCTAACTGACCAGTCGAAGTACTAGTCACATAGCTTTCGTTGTCGATTTTAAGATCGATTGCTCCGGCTGTAAACGTATTGCCTGTTGAAGTTTCAGAATCAGAGAAGAAGGAACGCGTTCCGCCATACGCAAGAGCTACTACTCCTACAATGATGCTGAGACTCAAAAAGATTTTTTTGTTTTTCATTTTTATCATTTTGTAAACTTTTATCTAAAGATTGTTAATTAAATATTCGGAATTAATTTTCGACCTTTTATAAATTGATACTTCGATTTTTTATTAGCCAAAACACGAAAAGACCCGCGAAAGGCGGATCTTCAAGATCTTAGCTAAAATCGAGCCAGCAATCCTTCACCCAACCTTGGCTTAAAAAGCCAAGGCTGGATGGGGCGCAGGCTGCCAGCCCGATTTTAGCTAAAATAAAAAGAGCGCCGATCTCCTTGACGAATGAAAAAATCGTTTTAAAACCTGCGCCCGTTAAATTTTTAATGAATCCTAACTTGCCACCTACCATTCTTAGCAGGCATCAATAGAACGCGTCAAGAAAAAATCGCACAAAAATTATCCACACGAGTGGATATCGAATTATGCCTTACGAGATAAGAGTAAAAAGTACTCTTGTGTGACATTAAAAATGATGTCGTTATAAATTTAACAACTATCATTCAATTTTATCAACAGAAAAAAAATATTCTTATTGCCGAACGCAAATAGTGTCGTTATGATAAAAACAACAAGCATTACAACACAGGATGAAATTCTTACTGATTGATAAAAAAAATGTTTCTTGGTTTATCTCACTAATTTTTGTTGTAGAAATTTTCTTTCTTTATAGTTCTTCTTCTGCGGTGGCTTCGAGCGCCTGCCCACTCGGAACATCCCTTTCTGTTGTCGCTCATCAAGACGATGATTTACTTTTTATAAACCCCGACATACAACACGACATTAGCGCAGGAAAATGTGTTGTGACCATATTTTTAACTGCGGGCGACGCAAACCAAGGTAGCGCTTATTGGCTCTCAAGAGAGTCGGGCTCAAAGGCGGCATATGCCAAGATGAGCACTGTGCCAAATCAGTGGGAGCAAACAAATGGGAGTACTTTCGCAACATTTACTCTCACCCAAAACCCATTGATATCACTTGTTTTTATGCGCCTGCCTGATGGAAACACCAACGGAGGCGGATTTTCTAACAATAATTTTGAAAGTCTTCAAAAATTATGGCTTGGGAACATTAGCGTTATCCATGCGGTTGATGACACAGCTAGCTTTACAAAACAGGATATCATAAATACCTTGGCCAATTTACTTCAAAAATATCAACCTTCCCAAATTCGTATTCAAAATTATCAAGATACATACAATTCAAGCGTAGATCATAGCGATCACTATTCAGCTGCGTATCTTGTATTCGAGGCACATACATTATATACTTCCCCTCATATTTTAACGGGCTATTATGATTATCAAATTTCTCTCCTCCCATCGAATGTAACTGGTACTGATTTAATAAACAAAGAAGACGCCTTCCTCGCGTATGCGCAATATGACCCATTGGTATGCAATTCGCCTGCCGCTTGTGCTAATACTAGTTATGGTTCGTGGCTGAGCCGCCAATACAAGATAGAACCCACTCCAACCCCTACACCAGTAGCAGGCGGCGCAGAACTCCTTACATCAAGCTCATGGACTCTCGCGGGCAACAACGGCTCCGCTGAAAAAAACCTAGGTATTCCAGCAAATTCCCTTTCTGGTATGGCTTCTGCGTCAATAACATTCAACCTTCACGGCAGTACCTTTGGCAAAGGAGATGATGAAGCCTCTATTGTTTTTGTTCAAAACAATGATTGGTATGGAGCGAATGTTGTTCTCTATGGTCAAAACGGTAAAGATGGCCTACAGATAATATCAATACCATTGGCTGACTTTCATAAGATTGGGAATGCGAGCATAAAACTAGATACTACAAAGTCTGTATCAGATTTGCATGCGAGGTTTTGGCGTGCAAGCAGTTTCAGTGTTGATGTTACCAGTGTGCAACTTACTGGCACTGGTACGACAACTCCTGACCCGATACCCGTCCCAATTCCAACCCCTACACCAGTAGCAGGCGGCGCAGAACTCCTTACATCAAGCTCATGGACTCTCGCGGGCAACAACGGCTCCGCTGAAAAAAACCTAGGTATTCCAGCAAATTCCCTTTCTGGTATGGCTTCTGCGTCAATAACATTCAACCTTCACGGCAGTACCTTTGGCAAAGGAGATGATGAAGCCTCTATTGTTTTTGTTCAAAACAATGATTGGTATGGAGCGAATGTTGTTCTCTATGGTCAAAACGGTAAAGATGGCCTACAGATAATATCAATACCATTGGCTGACTTTCATAAGATTGGGAATGCGAGCATAAAACTAGATACTACAAAGTCTGTATCAGATTTGCATGCGAGGTTTTGGCGTGCGAACGCTTTTACCGTAGATATCACAAGCGTCACACTTAATTGATAGAAATTATAACCGTATAAAATCGAAAAACCGATCAAACATGCTTTTATTTGTTTTCACAAGAATAATTTCAAATTGCTGATTGGGCTTTGAAATTAAACTATTAGTCGAAGAATGTCCTGAAGCCTCCACCTCTATCGTAAGATCTCCTTTTGGATAATATGGTAATTCAAAATACCCATATTGATCAGCTCTAATCTCGCGAAGTTTTGTTGAAATTTTTGCATTGGCAATAGGTCGGTCGAGTTCGTCTTTTACAAAACCATTTACTTTCAACGGCTTATAAAAATTCTTTAGAACGTCAACCGCAAGGCGCGCAATCATTTTACTATTCCATATTTCTGTAGATCCCCCAACAGCAGTCCAATAATTTACACCAACTACATGCGGCATTTTTGTGAGTTCAAAAAGTGCACTTTCAATCCATGCGGCTTGTGTTGCCGCAGACATTGATCCGTGAATATCCGGAATCGGAGCTCCAAACTCACCTACTACAATATCGCCTTTGCTTGATGTAGCAATTTCAGCTACATCGCGAGCAAACTCTATCGGAGACTCAACATAATGATCCACCGCAACTACACCGCCCAACGCACTCGTGGTCAGCGGATCCATAACAACCCGCGCGACATCAGCATTCATAGAATTATAGTTAGAACGAACACTTTTCCCGATGACTTCAAATGTACTTTTTGTCATGCTGTACTCTTTAATTAAGAACTCTCGGTGGCCAACAACGTCATTGTTATGACGCGGATCACCCGGACCACCATTTTCACACTCGGGGCATGGTGTAAAAATATCACCATCTTTAAACAAATCGCGATGAGCTAAAATAAATTTTTCTGTTTTGGAAATATGTTCATCACGAAAAATGCGCTGATAATCAAACCACTCTTCCCAGCCAGACCAATTCCCACGAAACCATACGTTGATATTATGACGACGCGCAGCCTCAACCCAACGCGTAAGATACGGCACGAACTCTTCGTCATATGGAGTATTGATCGACACATGAGTTGCTCCCGTTTCTGCAATATTGCGCACCTGCTCTTCAATTATTGTATCGAAAGAAGAATCATTTAATTTTTCACGAGCGAGATCCCGAGAATATTTTGAAGTATCGATTGAGGTAGTGCGCCAAAAATGAACTCGCGAGTTGCTATAAATGGTTGTTTTTTTGTCTGTCTGCAAAATAACAAACAACAACCAAGCACACACTCCAAGAATCACCAGCGCACCGACAATCCATAAACTCATACGCACCATATTTTTATTTTTGCTTACCTAGCACTGGCTCTGTCTGTAAATCTGCCATAAATTCCGGCTTCAATTCATAAATATCTGCGAAAGGATACATACCTACAAGATTGTAGCGCTCAAAGCCCGGTGATTTACTCACCAATCGCCAAGTAGAATCGTCTTCAGAGTACGTGCGCATAATAATCCAACGCGCCCAGCGATCAGGGCTTCGGGTAGCACTTGTCCAATACGCACCCGTGCCCTCGTGAATAAACTTCTTCATCGGCAAACCCGAAGAAAAAATGATTGCATCATGACTTGCGGCAGAAATAAGAATAAATCCTTTCTCGTTTTTTGCGTGATCGGTAAGCCAACTCGATACTTCCGTCACATTTTTTTGGCTTGATCCTACACGCGCGTCATCGATCGTAACTGTATCACTACTTGTAATACTAAAAAACATAACAAAAATCAACAAACCAACAACCAATCCTCTTACGAGCCGTACACGATCAACAAGATATCCAATAAAAATTGCAAGCGATGGCATCATCATGACGCCGTATCGTATATTGAACCATGTATCACCCGAGAGACCTTGGATAAAAAGAACTGAATGCCCGAGATACAGCGCGATGACATTAAATAAAAACGGCGCAATAAGCACGACCGAAGCAACCCGCACGCGTATATTTTCACGACGGTTAAACCACATCACAAAAGCGCCTGCAAGCCCCAAAAACATCGTAAAGGCTCCCGAGTTGTATGCAAGCGCGTACACATAAAATTTAAGTGAAAGAAACCAATCGCCTTTTGTGGCTAAGACACCAGCAGCCTCCAATTGATTTTGTTGAGAATACGCGGAATATGGCCCGAATATAAAATATAACGGATCTTTAAAAATAAGCGCGTTCCATAAAAACCATAGTGCGATACCAAATCCTGCAAGCGTTGCATACAACACCACCGTACCTTCAGCAGGCGCATATCCTTTTCGATAGAGTGTATAAGAAAATATTAAAATTGCCGCGAACCCAAACAAAAACCACCCGTCATATCGCACAAGCGTTGAAAGCATTATCCAGAATGAACTTTTAATGAGGTACACCATATCATTACTTTTGAACCACAAGAGCAACTGGTATGCACCCGCAGTCATAGTTGCAAGTAACAAGAGTTCTGTCATTGCAGTCGATTGTAAATATAAAATATTTGTATTTGACGCAAAAATTGCAACACCCACCAAACGCGCAAACATACTCGCGCCAAGTTCGCGCAAAAAAAGATAAATAAGTAACCCTGTTGCTACGTATGCGATCATCGATTGAAGTGCGCCTGCAAGCCCCGTATGCCACATAAAATCATTCCAAATCGTAGGTATCATTAAAATGTGTGTCAGTGGTAGCCAAACACTCCCGAGCTGTGCAAGCCCAGGCTTAAGCCCCTCTACTACGCGCCTACCGATATCGAGATGACTCCTGGCATCATTGTACGCAAGACCAAAACCGTTAAAGTAATAAGCAGTAAATGCCACCACGGATATACATGATAGTACGATGGATAAAACATATATTGCATTACGCTCGCAAAAAGCAACAAAACGCTTTGTCGTGTCTATTGATATGGTAAATTCGGTTGGAGAATATTTATTCATGACGTTTCTCCTTTTGTGTATCTAAAAGAAGACCACCAAGCAATAACGCACACATCGCAATCACGAGGCTTGCGATCAATGTTCGATATCCTGTAGCACTTATGTATCGATATCCAATTGTGTTAAATATAAATGACTTGGCATGGTTACTCGCCAGATACTGCTCATTTCGATCGTACGAATATTTTTCTTCACGCCCGGAAATTTTTTCCAGTGCTAAAATTTCAATTTGCGGAGGGTTACGGTTTGAAGTCACAGCTCCCAGCACTCCAATCCATATCGATTGACTTACAAGCGTCATACATATTGCCAATACGATATAACGTTTTTTTGAATATTCGAGAAGTTTTGCTATACCAATACCAAGTATTGCATACGAGGGTATGAGATATCGTGACCCAAAGGCCCATCCACCATATGGATCGCCCCACATTGAATATAGTAAAATGTTAAATCCTATAATCCCCGCAAGAACTTTGCCAACAGTTACATTTTTTTTAAAAACATACGCAAGACCAAAAAAACCTAACAACATTATCGGAGCAAAATTAATAACTCCTCGATCGGGGCTTATAAAATGCGTATAAAACCCGTTGAGAAGATTGCGAGAATGGAAAAAATTAATCGCTGACTTCTTACGATTGGGATTCGAAACCGCAAGACCAAGAGTTTGTGCGAGTTGTGATTGTGCAGGTTTGCCAAATTCATCAATTGCCTCAACCCGCTTGAGCGTACCTGACAACTGCAACGGATTTCCATTTGCCACTGTGTTATACCACAAGAAAAAAGCTAGCGGGAGTATTACGCTGACCACAGTGAGAATATTTAAAAAAGAAATTTTAAAACGAAGCCCACGTGTATCTTTTTCGAACCACACGATACGCGAAAGCGCCCACAGACCAATTGGCACCATTAAAACTATATTTGGATAGTCAACCGAAAGTGCCAGTGCTAGTGCAAACCATACGTATGCTATCGACCACCAGCCATGCCAACGAAGTAAAACATAAATACTCGAAAGAATCAGAAATGTCGAAATATGATGCTGATAGAGTGTTACCGCGTAGGCAAACGCAGGCGATGCAAACAAAAATGCCAACGCTCCAAAACTTGCGGCATAACTACTTGCTCCCAACCTCATGGCAATAGCACGAACAAGCCCCGCGTTAAAAAGCGCAAAAAGAGCGATAACAGCAAAAGCTCCTACTTGCGAGACTCCAAATAGCTTCCCCACTACATACCCGGGTAACACAATAAATGAAACGCCGGGGGCGAACAGCGATACATATTCACCATTTGGCGTAATACCAAGGTCAGGCGTTGCAAAACGAGCAATCGGTAAGGAAAATTTTAGTGAAAGATTCTCCGCTATTGAATACAATAGTGAAAATCGCCCGCGATCAGGAGACAGTTCAAGTGGTCCATCATCGGTCCACACAATATTGTTGATCGTCTCAGCAGTTGGGTTTCCTACAATACCACGAATACCTAACAACAATACCAGCAATACAAAACTAAAAAATAAAGCTGTAAATATTTTTTCTTTTTTCATATTTATGTGGCAGGCACTGCGGTAAAAAGCGTCGCCCAACGCTCCCATTCACAAACACGTATTTCCTCCAGCCGACTATTCATAATGCGCTTCAACGAGTCTGAATTCTGTAGTGCGCCCTGCAACAAATCAAATAATCGCTCGGCAGTAACATCCAGGTATGATATACAATATTT
>ERZ1292629.1434-Hain-H43-01um-R1-1434-length-23099-cov-6_pt1 | contig 23099 bp, 19 predicted proteins | sample MGYA00564399_ERZ1292629 | MGnify/ENA primary metagenome ERZ1292629 (study PRJEB36523, sample SAMEA6512636) | groundwater metagenome | collected 2019-01-08 | study: AquaDiva: Metagenomics assemblies of 32 groundwater samples | reverse complement strand
AAATGGTCACAGATTAAGAGACAGAAAGGCGTCACCGACGCCGCAAAGAGCCGCACATTCTCTCGCTTCGCGCGCCTTATTACTATTGAAGCCAAGAAGGCTGCTGGAAACCTCTCTTCCCCAGGGCTCGCGACCGCTATCGAGCGCGCCAAGGCCGCGAACATGCCCAAAGACAATATCGAGCGCGCGGTCACCAAGGGTGCGTCCAAAGACGCGGCTGCACTCGAGCAGGTAGTCTATGAATTTTATGGACCAGGCGGTGTGGCGTTTATCGCGGACGCGCTCACCGACAACAAGAACCGCACAACACAGGAAATAAAACATCTGCTTTCTAAGGCCGGCATCGACCTAGGAACCCCTGGAAGTGCTGCGTGGGCATTTACGAAGTCGCCTGATGGGAGCTTCACCCCAAACGAACCTCTCATGGATGTGTCTGAGTCAGATGAATCCGCACTCGGAGCCCTCTTTGAACAATTTGATGAACACGAGGATGTGCAGCGTATTTTTACCAACGCGCGAGGTTACGAATCCTCGAGCGACGAGTAGTCATGCGGGTTCTTGGCGTTGACCCTGGATTTGATCGCCTTGGTCTCGCGGTTATAGAGGGTGACCCATCGCGCCCTACCCATATATGGAGTGAATGTATCCTTCCGCCGAAAGGCACTGCAGACGAACGGCTCGCGGTGGTGTACGCCGCAATAACAAGCGCAATACAGGAATACAGTCCTGACCTAATTGCGCTTGAGACTTTATATTTCAGTACGAATAAGAAAACCGCGATTGGAGTCGCGGAAGCGCGGGGCGCAATCCTCTCTGCAGCAGGCGCTCTTAACCTTCCTGTATCTGAGCACGCACCAGGCACAGTAAAGCTCGCGGTCACGGGCGACGGGCGCGCAGACAAGAAAGCGATAGCCCTCATGGTGCCAAAACTCATACGGCTCCCTATTAAAAAAAGACTGGATGATGAGTTCGATGCGATTGCGGTCGCGATCTGTGCACTGTCCACATCAAGACATCGGTAAGCTTGCAAAGCAGGGCACGTCTATTCACAATAGAGGTGCTTCGCGCCTCTGCGAGCATAATTAATCTTATTTCCAATCATATGGATGAGCTTGAAGATGATGTAGTAGTTCCACCTCTCGATGACGAAGAGGATGAAGACGACGATTTGGTCACTTCCGAGGAGGAAGAGGACGAAGCAGTCTAACGAAGCGCGGCCCAGTACGGGCCGCTTTTGTGATAGCATACCCGGATGAAGAAAGACTCCTGGAAAAAGTGGAAGAAACATTTTGAAAGTCCTCATCCGCTTATGCGCGCCGGCTACATTGTAGCGGGTGTTTTGTTGCTTATTTGCGGCATCGCCATACTCTCCGTCGCGTTCACGCCGATCCCGGATTTGAACTCTTTTGATGCTCGTAAAGTCTCGGAATCGACCAAAATATACGACCGTACGGGCAAGACCGTTCTCTATGATTTGAACCACGACATGCGTCGTAATGTGGTGCCGCTCGAAGATATTTCTCCCCTTCTCCAAGAAGCGACGATCTCTATAGAGGACGATAAGTTCTACACCCATAGCGGAGTGCGCCTCACCTCATTCATTCGTGCTCTTATCGCCGATGTTCAGACCGGCTCCTTTGCGCAGGGAGGGTCCACCATCACCCAGCAGGTGGTTAAAAACACCATCCTCACCGGCAAAAAAACGCCGATTCGAAAGATACAGGAGTGGATTCTTGCCTGGAAGCTTGAAAATAAGTACACCAAGAAAGAAATTCTTGAGTTCTACCTGAACGTTACGCCGTACGGCGGTACCCTCTATGGTGCCGAAGCTGCTAGCCGTAACTTCTTTGGTAAGTCCGCAAAAGACCTCTCGCTCTCAGAAGCAGCGTACCTTGCTGCCCTACCGCAGGCGCCTACCTACTATTCTCCGTACGGCAATAACCGCGCGGCGCTCGATGAACGCAAAAATAAAGTGCTGCTGCGTATGAAGGAGCTTGGGTATATCGACGCTACGCAGTATGACGCGGCGCGCAAAGAAGCTATTACCTTCAGTCGTCAGCAGAATGGTTCGATCTTGGCGCCGCATTTTGTATTCTTTGTGGAGCAATACCTGGAGGAAAAATATGGTGCAGATGTCGTGACCCAGGGACTTTCCATCACCACCACGCTTGATGTTGATCTTCAGTCGGATGCCGAGGAAATAGTGAAGCGTTACGCGCTCTCCAACCAGACTAAGTTCAATGCGGAGAACGCAGCGCTTGTGGCGATTGATCCAAAGACCGGCCAAATCCTTTCGATGGTGGGTTCCCGCGATTACTTCGATCCAGCGATCGATGGTAACTACAACATCGCGCTTGCCCCTCGTCAGCCGGGCTCATCGTTTAAGCCATTTGTGTATGCTGCCGCACTTCTGAAGGGATACACCCCCGAGTCTGTCGTGTTTGATCTTCCTACACAGTTCTCCACGACCTGCGCACCAACAGATGTCTACAACAGTGAAGCACCCTGCTACGCGCCAGGAAACTACGATGATAAGTTCCGCGGTCCTATGACGTTCACGACTGCGCTTGCTCAGTCGATTAACATTCCTGCAGTACAAACGCTCTACCTCGCCGGTATTAAAAACGTGATCACCCTTGCAACCCGTATGGGAATCCAGGGTCTGGGTGATCCTTCTTCCTACGGACTCTCCTTTGCGCTCGGTGCGGCTGAAGTACGTCTTCTCGATCTTACGAGCGCCTACGGAGTGTTTGCAAACGATGGCATCCGTAATGCACCAACGGGCATCCTTGAGGTGCGCGACCGTACCGGTAAAGTGCTCGAGAAATACGAGGATCGTCCTGAGGCAGTGCTTGATTCAGGGGTTGCCCGCCAAATCTCCTCCATGCTCTCAAACAACGAGGCGCGCTTCCCTGAATATCCTGCAAACAACCCACTTCACTTCAATGAGTACGATGTAGCGGCAAAGACCGGTACTACCAACGAATCACGTGACGCATGGACGGTCGGATTTACCCCTTCGGTTGCGGTGGGTGTATGGGCCGGAAACAACGACAATCGTCCGATGGTGAAGGAAATTGCGGGCTACATCGTGGCACCTATGTGGCACGAGTTTATGGGCCGCGCTCTCGCTAAGTACCCGCCCGAAGTATTCAAGGAGCCTCCCGCAATTCCTGATACAGCACCTCCTGCACTCCGTGGTGTCTCACTCGTCCCTCAGCCTGACGGCACGCAGACTGCTCATAGCCTTCTCTACTGGACTGATAGAAACAATCCGCTTGGTCCGCCGCCCGCAAACCCTGCAAGCGACTCACAGTTCCAATATTGGGAATACCCTATCCAGCAGTGGCTCGCCTCAGGAGATGCACTCCCTACAGGAAGTCAGGACACTGAAGCACTCATCGATAAACTCAAGAAACTTCTCCAGCAAGCATCAGACGCGGGAATCAATCCAAACGGCGGTCAATAACAAAAGAGCCTCATATGAGGCTCTTTTGTTATTGATTCATCGGCATTACTAAATACAGAAACGAGGAATCACCTGAGCCGCGCATGACGAGTGCGCGCCCGATACCGCTTGCTGAGAGCGTAATGCTTTCTGAGGGGAAAATAGGAAGTGGTGCTGAGAGATAGCGGTGATTGAAGGAAAGCTCTACTGAGTCTCCCGATACGGCGCCTCCCACCTCTTCTACGGAGTCACCAATGTCTGCGTTTTGTGCAGAGAGACGGATTTTCTTTCCTCCTGCATCAAACGAGAGACGAACTTTCTGAAACGTATCCGAAAACACTGCGGTGCGCTTAAGAGCCGTCTCAAAATCCTTTTTGATAATACTCGCTTCAGAAACAAACGATTTAGGAATGATCTGTGCGTAGTCCGGGTAGTTCGCGGCGACGAGACGTGTGGTCACCAGACCATTCTTGAATATAACCACGCACTGATGCTCATCAAGTTCTACTTGAACCTCCTCATTTGGAATAGTTTGGATGATATCGATCGCATTCTTCGAAGGAATAAGGAGTGAAAATGGCGGGAGCGCTCCTCCAAGCGATACTTTCTTCTCTGCTAGACGGAATGAATCCGTTGCAACCGCCTTCAATGTGCCGCCCTCCGCCGAGATAAGTACACTCGAAAGTTCAGGACGTACTGTAGAAGTAGATGCAAAGGGTGCAACCGATGATATGAGTCCTGAGAGAACTGCCCCTGGAAGCGAAAATTTAGCCGTAGGAGCTTCAGGGAGCGGCAGTATAGGGAAATCCTCCGAGGGGAGAGTTTTGAGCGTGCTACGCGCACTTCCTGCGGAAATAGTTACCGTGTCGCCACGATGTTCTACCTTCACCACCCCATTTCCTGAGAGTGAGGAGGTGATGTCACGAAGAACTTGTGCAGGAAGTACCACTACCCCCATGTCTTCAATGGTTCCTTCTACTTTGATATCGATACCTGTCTCGAGATTGGTTGCACGAAGCTTAATGCCATCATCACCTGCTATGAGGGCTATTCCTGCAAGAACAGGTAAGCTTCCCGTTTTTCGTTCAGCGAAACGAGCTACCATCCCCACCGCTTCACTGAATTCTTTTTTATTTAAAGAAATAATCATACGACTACTATTATTAGGGGTGTTGATACCGGGGATAGTGCTTTATATGTTTTAAATACGGGCTGTGATGACGACTCATTCTTGTGGAAGCTGTTGAAAACTAGGGTGGAGAACCTTATTCCGTTGGGGATTACTAATGGGGATTGTGAACCCCTCTTCATTATCCCCGCTATTCTCCCCATTTGTCCCCAGTGCTTTTCCATACCTTATCCACACTATACCCCGAGAGATATCCCCACACGACTCCCAGTGAGAGGTACACCAAAACCCACCTCAATAGAAGTGGGTAGGATTGAAAGTATGTTTCTCATAGGAATGCACTACTTACACCAGAAGTGTACGAATATCCTGTATCTCTTTTGCGAGCTCAGTGTCATCTACTATCTCGCGCTTTACCTTTTCACAGGAGTGAATGACGGTCGTATGATCGCGTCCTCCTAGTTTTGAACCAATCGTAGGGTACGACACACTGAAATCCTCACGAAGGATGTACATAATCACCTGACGCGGACGTACCACCTCCCTTCTACGCGTCTTTTCATAGATACTCTCTTCATCGATACCATAAAACTCAGCAACCTTAGAGACCACATGCTTCACTGAGACTGTTTTTTGTGGACGTGAGAAGGAGCGTAGTGACTGACGTACCTCCGCAAGATCTGGCGGAACCCCCTTTACTTGGGTATGACAGACAATGGAGTTAATAACTCCTTCAAGTTCGCGAATAGAGCCTGAAATAGAGGTTGAAATGTATTCAACTACTTCGTCCGAAAGCGTCACTCCATGCACTGCAGCCTTCTTACGCACAATTGCCATACGTGATTCCACTTCCGGTTCGCCAATATCAACCGTCATACCACTCTGGAAGCGACCACGGAGCCTGTCTGCGATGTCGGGAATAGCTACGGGCGGACGATCAGACGAGAAAATAATCTGCTTGTTGTTGTCATAGAGCGCATTAAACAAATGGAACAGCTCTTCCTGCATTTTTTCCTTCTTCGAAAGGAATTGCACATCGTCCATGATAAGTAGGTCGTATTGACGATATTTCTCTTTGAATCTGTTTGCGGTGCCTGCCTGAAGCGAATCAGTGTAGTCCGTACCGAATTTTTCAGAAGTGAGATAAAACACTTTCCTCCCTGGGTAAAGCTTTTTGTATTGATTACCAATAGCTTGGATGAGGTGGGTCTTCCCTCTTCCGGTGTCGCCATAGATAAAGAGTGGGTTGTAGGTAATGCCTGGGCGTCGAATGGTCGCTTCTGCAGCAGTGTATGCAAGATCATTGAAGGCACCCACCACAAACGTATCAAACGTGTAACGAGGGTTTAGATTATCGCTTTTATTGATATAGAACTCATTCAGGGGGAGTTCTGGCGTCGGCATAGTCGGACGCTTTTCTACTTTTGGCTTACGGCGATCGTCTTTGACGATCATGTACTCCACATTTCGGTATTCGTAGGAAACCGTACGAATAATCTTGAGTAGAAGCGTGTGGAATTTCTTCAAGTACCAATCGCGGAAGAATTGGCTCGGTACGCCGATAAACACAATGCCGTCCTCTATTTTTACGATCGAGGATTCACGAAACCAGGTATTAAAGTTTGCAGGAGAGATGGAAAGCTCGACCTGAGTGAGAACGTATTCCCAGAGCTCACGGGTGTCGAGTCGATTCATCGTATTCATCGCGAGGTAGTATACCCCGTATAGGGGAAGGTGTGCCAAGCTGGCGGTTTTCTTGCTCCTTAGCCGTCAACCTGGTACTATCCTGTGGATTATGCCAAAGCGCACGTATCAGCCAAAAAAGAGGAAGCGAGCCCGCACGCACGGTTTCCGTGCCCGCACGGCCACCGCTTCGGGTCGTAAGCTTCTGCTTCGCCGCCGCCGCAAGGGTCGCGCTAAGCTGACCGTCTAATGATTCCACGTAAATTGCGCCTATCTCGGGCGCGATTTGCGCCTGCCACTCTAGGAAAACGCGCTACAAGCGCGCATTTTTCCGTTACCTACCGGACCCAGACCAAAGAGGGGGGCTGTGCCATGGTTATCTCAAAAAAGGTAGCAAAACGCTCGGTAGATCGACATCTGCTGAAGCGCCGAGTCATGGAAATACTGCGCCCGTGGTGCTCCCCCACCCACTCTATTATTGTGTTCGCCCGTAGCGGCAGTCCTACCCTCACCTTCCGTGAGTTATCTGCGGAAATAGCTGAGCTGATGGCGAGTACGGTAGGCCAAATTCCACGCGTACGGTAGTCTGTACCTCATGAGTTCATTTTTCCACACCGTCCTCTATATCCCGATCTACAACCTCCTCATATTCCTCGTAGATATCCTTCCGGGGGGTGATATAGGTCTTGCGGTCGTTATTGCGACCGTAATCGTGAAGGTAATCATCATGCCGCTTTCGCTCGCGGCACTGCGCACCCAGCGCGCTATGAAGGCCATGGAGCCTGATATGAAGGCGCTCAAAGAGAAGTACAAGGAAAATCAGGAACTTCTCGCCAAAGAAACCTTCGCACTCTATAAGGTGTACGGCGTAAATCCGTTTGCGGGCATCCTCACGCTCTTCATCCAGCTCCCTATCATCCTTACCTTGTTCTGGGTTTTTCACTCAAAGACTCTTCTTACGGTTGATACCAGCCTTCTCTACTCATTTGTTCACGCACCAGCCACTATATCGCCGTATTTCCTCGGTATATTCTTGGTTACCAGTTCAAGTATTGTGCTCGCCATCCTTGCGGCAGCGACTCAATTCGTGCAGGCGTGGTACACCATTCCTATGCCTGCAAAAGCGGACAAGCCAAGCATGTCAGCGGATATGGGTCGGGCCATGGCCCTTCAAATGCGCTACATCCTTCCTCTGTTCATGGGATTCATCGCGTACTCCTCCACCGCGCTCGCGCTCTACTTCATTACCACAAACGTTGTGGGTATTGCTCAGGAATTCTATATACGGCGCGTGCACCCAAAAGCAAAAGTTAGCTAAGGTATGAGATAAAGAAAAACCCCGCTCAAGCGGGGTTTTTCTTTATAGATCATAGGACCAGAGTGATCCGTCTCGTTTGTTGAGAAAGATAAGCACATCACTCGTGCTATCGAGGGTGAGGGATTCCATATCCATACCCTGATCCGTGAGCTGCATAGGGTCAAATACGAGGCTCGCGACGCGCGTGGAGAGGTCGATGCGCCAAATGCGGTCAGTGAACAGTCGTGAGCCCTGGTACCACTCATCAGGGAGCGTGCCGCCGAGCGTTGTGGGTACCGCACAGTAGAGCATGGCGCCTGTCTTGGTCCACACACACTTCTCGGTGAGGGTTACGAGCGGAAGCGGGACACTCGTGCGGGTCGTGGTGTCGAGCACCTGCATGTAGAGTTTGGTGCGATCGGTGTAGCTGTAGAGGACCTGGGTACCTGAAGGGCTTGGAAGTGTGGTCAGACCGCGCAGGGGTCCCAGAAGGCGCGTAAAGCTACCACCAGCATCTACCTGGAAGGCGTAGCCATCAAGGTTTGCACTTGCTTTTGTTGTGGCGAGGTAGCGGGATCCTGCAAACGCAACACGAAGCGAGGAAAGCGCCGAGGTGAACAGAGTTTTTCCTCCAGTGCCGGACGCTCCTGAAATCTGCGCGACCGAACCACTGCCCGAAGAAAGAAGCGAGAGTACACTCGAGCTTGCGACGGTCACCTGCGTAAGGTTCTGTTCAAGGAAGTAACCTCCCTCCCCTGCCGCCGGAAGCATATAAGTACTTATGTGCTCGTCTCCTGTGGTGTCTTTCTCAATGAAGCGCAGGAATGCGCGAGAACCGTCTGCAGTCCACGCAGCTTCCTGCACACCAGGAAGTGTTTTATTTGAAATACGGACCGAACTACGGTCGTGTACACGGAAGCTATAGAGATTGCCGCTGGCGCGTTCGATGTAACGCACCTCAACGTCTGCAGGAGTTCCTACAGGGCTCGTACTCGATGCGGTAGTCGTGGCAGAACCCTTGGGTACTACTGGGGGGATATAGAGCGCGATCATACCCTTTGCGACCGGGCCGTCAGCAAGCTTCAAAAGTCGGGGAGCGATTACTTCACCTGCGCCTTCTACCGGTACGCCGGTGTCAGGCACCGGAGCGAGCGAGCCGGGGTCACGATTCCCTGCTGAGCCAAATGGGTTACCCACCACGAGTCCTGGAGTAGAGCGGGCAAAGAAGTAGTATCCGACCGCAGCGAGACCAAGGAGGACGATGACTACGGCGATGATTATAAGAAGTCGACGATTCATAGTTATTTGGCTTTGCAGGTGCAGTACGGAATAGAATCACCACTCCTTAGTTGTCGATCGACACTGCACTCGACGGTGGCGGATATCTGATAGCTACAGCAGGTCTCCTGGTTTCCAGTGATGCTAATTACCTGACCATCCTGTATCTGTGTGCAGGCAGGGTTGGGGGTGTACGCACCTCCATTAGTGTTTGGAATGATTGAAGGAGGTGCGGTTGCTCCACCTTTGAAACTATCGACAATTTGGGCACCTCCCGTTTGTGTTCCTGACGAGGTGGAGCTAGGTTGACGACATATGTAGACGGCAGTTCCGGTGCAGGTCCCACCATTTTGAATAGGAACCACCTCAGTGCTTCCACTGGCCTGGCAAGCAGGAACGATGTATCCACCCTGACTGGCACACTTCTTGAGTGCATTTGAGTACGACAGACTTGAATCGGTCCAAAGAATGTTGGCTCCTGGAACCGCCCCGGTCGTCCCTGTTGTAGTGTTTTGAATATTAAGACTATCAATGCCATTTATTTTCAAGCTCAGGATGTCCGGATTGATGATGGAGAACACAATGGTCGGTGCAAGTACGAGCAAAAGTCCGAGGAACGTGTCTCGAATGAGTCCGCGCGCCTCCCCTATCTTCTCGTGACTCCCTGCGGCGGTCATCCAGGTAAGGCCTGCACGGATGAGCTGGAGTACACCAATAACGGCAGCGAGGCCGATACAAATTTTGTAAACACTATTCAAGAAGTTTGGCAGATCAGCCGCATTGCCTGCGAATTTGAGTGCGGGAATATTCGTGAGCGGTACAAACCCCTGTGTCTCAGTTGCGGCAAGCACGAACGCCGGCAGAAGTAGAAATCCGAGAAGCAGAAGTGCGTTAAATATTTTTTTCATAGGTTATAAGCCAAATATGCCGAGTCCTCCCCCGCTACTAAACTGTATTGAAATACGTGCGTCCCCGGTCTGGTGCGTGGTGGGCTGCTTCGCGGACACGGACAGTGCCGCAGTACCTCCACCTGTTCCAGTAGAACGCAGGGTAATATCCTTCTCTCCTCCTGACGGTGCGCCATTCACCGACCAGGTAAGTGCGGGCGCGGAAGAGAAGAAATACGGCACGGCACGGTACGTCTCCTCTTCGCCCTCCATAGGAAGCGTTCCCGAAAGTGCATGATCAAATAGTGGACCGAGAAGTGGATCGTTCTGATAGATACGCACCACTGGATCAATAGGCGACACCGTTGTTTGTGCCTGTGCTACGTAAGAACTGTCTGCGCTTGCGACCGTGAGGGTAACGGTAGTGTCGCGATAGCGAACAGGAGCGGTTGCGGTAAGTACTGACTTCCCAATTCCCGACTGCGCCTCAAGGAGGCGGTCATCTACCTTCCAGGTGTAGATAAGGTTTTCAGGTGCGACGCGGGCGCCTGTTGTGGTGCGGATGTCCGGAAGCGCCACAATCCGCAAGCGTCCCTCGGAACCTACGGGAGTACCGCCCTGATAGAAGGGGTGTGCAGTAGTAGAAGGCTCAATAATAAGAGCAATGTCCGCAGGGCGAACGGTCATTTGCTTTGAATAGGTCCTCCCTGCTGTCACGGCAGTGACGGTAATAGTAGTGACACTGCCCGGACCACCGAGCTGTACATTTGCGCGCTCAGCACCCGATCCTTTATGGATCACCTTTCCGTTAGCAGAAATAGTCACCGTGCTCGCGGAGAGGTCGATGATCGTACTGGCTGGAATGATGGTGATGGTCTGGTACGGCTTTGGATACGTAGGACTGATAGAAACGGTGAGCGGCTCAGCGCCAACTTGCTGTGCGTGTACGGGAACGAAAGCAAAAAGCGTGAAAAAAAGTATGAGCGGGAGAAGCCGGAACATGTGGCTAGTATACCGCCTCATTGGCTATACGTTTTATACAAACCTGGGTATTTATGCTGCTTCACGCTCTGATTCCGCATTATCATTTGCCGCCTGTGCTTTTTCAGCGCGCCGCGCGCGGATGTTGGCCAGGTTCGCCACCTGCGCATCTTTGCCGGTAGGTACTAAGGCAGTCCCCTTCTTCGCTGCCATTTCGTCTACTTCTTTGTTGTGTTGCAGAACGAGCATGATCACCCCTATGGTGAGTCCCGGAAGTGCGTCAATAAACGGTATTAACTCACTTATGAATGAGACGCCTGCTATCGCAAGCTTCTTACCACCCTTTGCATCAAAGTAACTAACTCCAAGGAGCGCAAACCAGATAAAGAAAACTATCCATGCGAGCATGGCGACGAACATCGAAACAAAACTACCGATGACGGTGAGGGTAAGAAAGAATTGAATAACATCGAGCACGAGCGCGAGGCCTGCCATGAGGCCGAGCGTCATCGGTCCGATCTTCTGGGGGGTCATGGGCGTCGCTGCGTTACAGTGTCCGCAGCCATTTCTTTGCGCTGCTTTTCCTGTTTAATCGCGAGCAACTGCGAAGGATCCGAAGTAATGATCTGATCTTCGGTGTAGGACGCAACAATTTTGATTGCCACATGCTTAAGACCTGCAAAGAAGAGCCCCTCCCCCACTCCTGACTCAAGGAGAAGGTATTTTTCTTCATCCGTAAGATTAAATGTTTGCTGTAGCACATCAATCGTAGTCGGCGATTGCTTCAAGAGAAGCTGAAGACTGGAGTTTGTGAGAATCGGGCGCCCATACGGAGAGCGAAGGAAGTCCTCCACGTCCTGGGTAATGGTAGCGAGTCCAAGGAAGTACTTACGACCGCGCTTGGCGAGACTGTAGAGGAAGGATGCGGTGTCTTCTGACTTCATCATCCACCACGCCTCATCGATCACCAGGAGACGCTTCTTGAGTTCATGACGCACCGCGTTCCAGATGAAGTGCGTGATGATATACATTGCGACCGGCTTCAGTTCGTCCTCCATGTCACGCACAGAAAACACAATGAATTGCTTATTAATATCGATGTTGGTCGGCTGGTTGATGAACCCTGACCAGGTGCCGTGGGTGTATTTGGACAGACGAGTGACCAAGGACTCAGAACCCTCCATGCCCGAAAGCACGTTTTCAAAGTCAGAAAGAAGCGGTGGCTCCTGTCCAGTGAAATCATTTTCACCCGTAATGTCTTTGAGCGCATAGGTTTCGGTAATCGCGCGATCGATAATGGCGTCCTCTTCAGGCGATAGACCGCCGAGCATAATACGGAAGAGGCCCACGAGCGTGATGATGTTGGAGCGGAGAATGTCCGAAGGCTCCTCGTCTTCTTTGACTGGCGGCAGATCAAACGGATTGATGTGGTGCTCAGAGGAGAGCGAAATATTGAAAGTGCGTCCGCCAGTGGCTTCTGCAAGGTATTCATACTCACGCTCAGGATCGATAACAATCACATCGGTGTCGAACATCAGGGAGCGGAGGATTTCGAGCTTCACCGCGTAGGACTTACCTGAACCTGACTTTGCGAACACCACCGAGTTGTAGTTCTCAAGCGAGAAGCGATCAAAGAGAATCAACGATGCGTTGTGGCGATTGATGCCAAAGAGAATGCCGCGATCGCTCGTAAGATCGAACGATACGAAGGGGAATATCGAGGAAAGAGGCGACGAGTTTAGCTTCGTGTTCACGCCGAGCTGATCAAGAGCAAGTGGAAGTGTAGAGCGGAACCCCTGTTCCTGCTGGAACAGCGCCGGCTTGGTGTAGACCAATTTCGCATCAAGAATGCCGCGCACCTCCCCTTCTACCTTATCGAGCTCCTCCTTGGTATCGCCGTAGAGAGTCAGATAGAGTCCCACATCAAACAAGTGCTCCTGTGACTGCTGCAGCTGATCGCGCAGTGTCTCCAAGTCTTGGTACGCCGTATCGAGCATCGGGTCACGGACGAGTCCCTTTGATTCGCGGTCAGAAATCTGGCTTTCTACCTCAGCAACTTTGCGCTGAAATCCACGGAGCGCCTGCCCGGTCTCGAGCGGATGAATGAAAATGCCGACATCAAACACACGATCAAGGTTCACGATTGGCATGAACCAACCGTCCGCAAGGAAGCGTGGGTACGAAATGGTGTAGAACGAGCGTGAAAACTTCTCACCGAGTTCAAGTTCGCGTGCGCCAACCTTAAGCGCTGCAGGCGCAATGGCGTCTGCAAGCTCGAGCGTGCCCTCGCGATAAATATCAGCAGGAAGAACCGGCGTTATGTCGGTCGATTCGTCTTTCTTGCCGCGGTTGAGGAAATCGAGGAGTGCCATATTAGTTGGTGAGTTTTATAGGACTCTCAGTCTCGCTTGGATTAAAGGAGCGGTACAAGAGTTCGATTATTTCCTCAGTACCAAGCGGTACGGCGCGTATACCGGCGCTCCCAAGCCCTCCTACGACGAGCGACATGCGCTGCTCGAGTTGTATGCGGTGCTCATCGAAATTGTCAGAGGTGCCAACGGGTGCGGCAGTCTGCTTCTGAGGCCCAACGTTTTTCAAGAAGTTCAAAGAGTTTGTCACCTCGCTCGCGATCGCGGGTGTGTACGGTACAACGACATAGAACAATTTCGTCATGATGTCGGTCGTATCCATGAAATTGCGAATAAAGTTTATGTATTCGCGCAGCTGCAGACGCATAAGTTCGGTCTGCTGCCCTTCCATGCGGGTCTCAAGAAGCGCGAGGTAGGGACGAATGTCCATCTTGCGGGAGTGCACAATGATTTCGACGGAGAAATCGAGGGTGTTTACGAATGTTTGAAAGCCGCCGATGATGCCGCGCTGCTCAGTCTCTGATTTGAGTGAGAAGTTGGTCGATGAGCACATAAGAATGCCGCGGTAGCCGTCCTCTTTAAGGATGACCACGCCGTTACGGATCTCCTGAACAGGCACAAATGACTGTGTGGGTCGTGGAGGCGCCATGTCTACGAAGCCTCAGGGGGCTGGTTATCCTTAATATCAAGCGACCAAGCGAGTTCCTGTAGGCGACCGCGGGACATGCCAAGTTTTTGACGCGCTGGTTCCTCGACCGGGGTCATGGATACTTCGGGAGTGCGCGACACCGCTTTCGGCTCCTTTTTCCAGAGGTAGAGGCGGTCACCAATGTAGTATTTAAAACCTGCTTCGAGAATATCGACAAAGTTTTTATTGTTTACTTTGTAGAATGCGAGCGCACCAGAAAGTGCGACGACGGGAATAGAAAGGAGAATGCCCAGGTAAAGAGGAAGATACAGAATGAGAACAGCGGTCAGTCCCCCGCCACCCGCAAGATAGATGAATTGCTTGAGCGTGAGCGGCCCAATAATTTTATCTTCAACTTCGACGAACTGCGGTACCTGATATTCCATCCCGATTAGTATACCCGATGCGTGTACAAAGAGACGAAGTGTTCCCTACTCTACGGTCTCGCGATAGGGATCAATACCATACTGTTTCAAACTGTTTCGTACGGCAGTTTCTGTTGCGGTTGGCGCAGTGGGTATTGCGGACTCGGGCGCAGGAGCAAAGAGCGGATGCGATGCTTCTGGTGCAATCGGTGCGGTATGTACTACGGGTGCCGGTGGTACGGCAGGCATGACGGGCACAGGAGCTACTGGTGCCGCCACGGGAGTAGGGGTGTTTGTCGGTATGGCTATCGGCTCCGGGTGCGCTACACGAAAAGGATCAACACCATCTTTGAGTGCGCGCATATCGCCTGCCATCGTGCGGGTTGCGTGCTGATGCTCCTCAGCGGTCATCGGAGGAACAGGTTGTGTAGATTCGCTCGAGACTGGGATAATTTTAGGTGCGGCAGACGGAACAACTAATGTCGCTTGATGCACGATAGGCTCCTGTCCAGGAAGCACAGGAGGAGGGAGTACGACCTTGGGTGCTGGCGCTGGTTCTATCGGCTTAAATAGTGCCGGCGGAGGGGGTGGTACAACTGCAGGGGCTGCCGGTGGCTTTGCGACCGGAGGTATGGAAATGCCGTGCGCGGCCTGCACCTCGGGTGGAGGCGGTGGACCAACGGCAATCAAATTAATAAGACGTTTCTCACGAACCGGCGCCGCTGGGTGTGCAGCAAGCAAATGCTCAGGCTCGCGTTCCGGAACGGTCGGCGCAACGGGAGGCTGGCCTAGTCTCGGTGCGGAAGGGTTTACTGATGCTGTAGGCGGTCGCATCGCGGAAAGCACCACAGGCTTAGCGGGAGTTTCCTGCTCAGCCTTACGAAGGCGCTTAAACACCTGCTCGTTTATGTCTGCAGTAAGCCCAGTCACTTTCGTCTCCTCGATACCCGTTTTTTTAAGTGCTTGCACAAACTCATCCGGGCTCGCTGCGCCAAGGAGCATGAGCACATACATACGTTCGAACTCTCCTGCTTGATCAGCGTGCAACTGATATTTCTGAGAGAGCGCGAGCGAAATGCGATCACGTTCTGGACTGACCAAAAAAGCACGTATAGGAGCGGGTAGCTCGCTCATGAGAGAACTCACCGCTTCGTTTACGGTTGGCTCTGCTTTAGGCGCCTGCTCGTTTGGATTCATAACCAATGTGTATTAGTGATGTCCGCCACCACCGTGACCACCACCTCCGCCGCCACCAGCTGGTGCCGCCGCAGGTGCTGCATGACCGTCGTCATGATCGTCAGACTTCGCTGCTCTTTTTGCTTCCTCCTGGGCCGCGGACTCAATGGCTTTTTGAATATCTGATTTATTTGCCTCACTCACAATCTTTGAAGACGCATGGTGATTAGCACGCTGTGAAAGAGCGACGGTGCGGTTGCCGCCAGGGAATGGAATCCAGCCACTGTGACCCTTCTCTTCGAGATACTTTCCGTATTCTTGCTTTGCGCCCTTAGAGCTTGTGGCTGTTTTTATTTCATCCTTCTTCTGCTTCTCTGCCTTCTGCGCTTCGGAAAGTGCGGTATTGGCTGCGGCAAGGTCTGTGTCGCTCTGAGCAAGCTTCAGTTGACTCTCCTTGAGTGCTGCTTCTGCTTGAGCGGATTCTCTTTCTAGGGTCGGATCGGGTATACCCGCTACTGCTACTCGTGCAAGTGCGGCAGCTTTCTTCTTGTCGAATTCTGCCTGGTCTGCCTTTACCTTCGCTTCAAGCACCGGACGACTCTCCACAACCTTATTTTTATCCTGTTCACGTTCGTCGGTGAGTGCTTCTGCAGATGCTTCGGCCTCTATCTCACCCCTATTCTTATCCCGCCCTATAAGGGTCTTTGCGTAATCGGTGCGCTCCTTTACTGCCTTCTCTTCGAGGCCGTGGTAGCCGTGTCCTGCGTCCTTATTCGGTTTGCCGAGATCAATACCACCCGCTTTCGCCCCCGCCTTCAGTGGCGCGGTAGTGCGCATATCAAAACTTGCCTTGCCTCCCGCATCAAAGCCGCCAGCTACCACCCTACCGAGGTTGGTTTTACCAAACGATGATTGTCTGACCCGCTCCCCTGCGTACACCGACGCTCTACCTACGGTGCGACGACCCACAAACCCAACCGTGCCAAATGTCGCACCACCCACAAACTTGCCGGCGGTGTTTGTTGCAAAGTTTGCACCATAGGCGCCAATACGTTTGGCGATCATAAGGGAAGCCACCATAAGACCGATAAGTACCCCGAAGACCACCACAATCTGCGGCGAAAGATCCCCTCCATTTATAAGTGCGGCAGCGAGCGTGCCGCCCGACTCCCCTCCCCCAATCTGTCCCCCCGTAAGGCCGCTACCAACTTTGAGGCTAATAAGAATAAGAAGAAGGTACACGGGCGCGAAGAACGATTGTGAAAAGAGTGTCTTCCACCAATCGCGTGCAAGGTGCTGCAACTGAGGTATTGCCATGCCGGCAAATCCGATTGGCGAGGTAATCATAAGGAACATAAGCACAATCGCGCGTGTCAGAAGCATGATTGCGCCCGCAAGGAGCACCACTCCCGTGATGGTTACGAATATCGCGAGACCAATGAAGACCGGAGCCTGCTGCTGAGGATTTTGGGCAAACTGTGAAAAAGTATCTCCTGCCTTCCATATGCCGCCGGTGCCGGAGAGCTGCAGAACCTTTCCGGCGATACCCACGTTTGAACAATCAGCACCGCTACTTGCTTCCTGGGACGTACAATTGAGGCCTGCCTGGGCAGTGAAGACTGACGCAATGCCGTTTGAAGCATCGATGATTATTTGGGATGCAAAGAGACTGAAGTTCAAAAGTACGGCAAAAATAATGAGGCGCGGAAGTGCTTTGCGCGCACTGAACTCATCCATGCTGTGCGTATTGAGAATGGTCGCAAGGCCCATAAAGATGAATCCGAACAGGAGAATAATGTTGCCGATATCACGCATGATTCCCCACGAGAGAAGCATGGCGTCCGACGTGCCAAAGTAGCTTCCGAATTCGAAGACCGTACGAATAACTATCCAGTTGAAGAATCCACCAATGAGCCAGAGAACAAATGACGCAATAATGAGAATTACGTAGGCAATCGTTCCGATAATGCCTGCCATAGTGTTCTTGAGCGCGGCAACGATTATGTCGCCGACATTCGTATTCATTGCCGCATCTGGTTTTGTCTCCGTTTTTACGTTCCCTGCAGTATCTACGGTTGTGGTTGTCGTATCACCACTCGCGTTGGTGGTATTGGTGGTACCCACACTTCCATTTGATGAGGCACAAGTAGTACCTCCCGTCTTTACGTTCTGGCTTCCAACCGAGCCATCAGGACAGGTAAAGGGTACGCTCTGCGCACTTACCGTAAATGGCGTGAAGAACCCTGCGCAAAGCGATAGCAACACTGCGCCGATCATGAATCCGCGCGCCGCAACCCCCTGCTCTTTTCGGTGTCCGTGTGAGAGAGCTGTCATGTACTAGTTACAACTACTTACCTGCGTGAGCTGGACGTAGAGCGAGTTACCCGAATCGGCCGCACTCAACTGTGCCTGCGTAACCTCCTGCTGTGTTGGAGCTGCGTACCCATATGCGGTCGAAGACTGACCGGCACTATCGAGAATTGAAAGTGCGTTTGAGGCCTTCGCAAGCGCGCCGGTCGCGCTGTTGGCCGCGCTCTGCGCCAGACTCGATGTGGAGCAACGAGAAATAGCATCCTCAGCAACGGTTGAAATCTTTTGCCAGTTCGCCTGATAGCCGAGAAGCTGGGCTTCAGTCACCGTGCTCTGCTGGGAGCTACCAGTTGTGCTCTGCTGGGTCGCTGCCTGATCAATATACGGGCGTCCTCCACCGGACGATGGTGCGGATACCCCAATGAGACCACCGGAGCCGAGTACCTTTGTAGTGAGCTGGGTGAAGAGTGCACCAAGCACCTCATCAATCTCGTCAGCCGTAACGAGTGAGTCCTGCGACGCGCCCAGCGATTGATTAAGGCGTGCGGCAATCACCGTACCGGGGGTTTTAATAGTTTCCTGAAGACAGGTGTCGGTTTCGGCAAGTGCGACTGCGTCAGAACCATCAATATCGTCCGTACAGTCACGGAATCCCATGAAGCCCTGACCCCAGTTAAGTTCGGTCACACGCCTCGTGCCCGCAGTTGCAAGGCGACGATCGAGTTCTCCTGCAGCAAGCTGGTAGGCACCGTACGGATTATTCTGTTGATTTACGATCGTAGAGAAGAAGGCACTGAATCCGCCCTGGCTGAAATCACCATTCAAAAATGCGGTTGGGTCGCTCGAGTACTGATCGAGCGTAAACGGATTCTGTACATAGAATTGCCCGCCGGTAGAAAGGTAGTAGCCGGTGCGTACGGCGGTGGCAATCTCGTCGCCATACGGAGAATTGATAATGTTGCCCGCAAGCTCGTCGAAGAATTGTCCCGCAACCGCATCACTCACCTTCAGAAGGTTTGCGCGCAAATCGGTCACGAATGCGGGTGATCCTTGGAAACCGGAATTGATCCAATTCACCGTGCTCTTCGTGAGTGATGCGATTGCTGCTTTAGCGACTATCCAAGCAATAGGATCGAGTACGAATTCTTTGGTGTTAAGACCTACTGAGGCGATAGCCGTTGCCGTCGTTTGGATGAGGTTGGTTGGGTCAAGCACAATGTCGCCGATGCCAAAGACTGCGTGGGCAGGACGCGGTGCAAGTGCCGCGGCACCGGGTGCCACGATGGCGACCAGAAGTACCAAAGTAAGGAGACGCTTAGTTACGATGGAGGTCATGGCTTTGTGGTTACCTTCTGAATAGCCGTGATCGAGGTATCAGCGGTGCGTGCGATGAAAAAACCTGGCTGCCCTTCTACGAACGACACGCCTGCGTTCTTAAAGATTGGTGAGAGCTGGCCAAATGCCGCGACCATATTCTTAGAATGGGTGTCGTAGGCCCCAATACCGACAAGTGCGCGGATAGGGTCTTCCTGCATGGAGGCCATGTTCCCCACTGTGCGGCTCATATGCATGAGTGAATTCGCAATCGCAAGATGTGTACCTGCAGCTTCAGGAGGAACAGGAACTTTTATCACTGCGTTGGCAATATTTTTGTACGCGGTACTGATGCTCTTCAATTGTTTGAACGTCTCTTTGTCGCTCTTGTTTACGGCCTCTTCAAAATACGTGAGGGCATCTTTGTCTGCAGCAACCGTGTTGTTTGCAAACGCCACTTCAAGCGCGGCAGCGTACGTAGTAAGTGCATCCTTGCCTCCCGTAGTTACGCGCACATTGCTACTGGTGAATGCGTCTGGGTCGGTGCTCGTGGCAGAAAGTTCGGCGACTGCTGAATTCACGAAGGTGAGAATTTCTTCTTGAGTGGGTGGCTTGGTGCCACGGGTAGAAAGATACTGCGCCATGAATCGCTTCGAAAATTCTTCGGTCAGTGATCCTGCGGCAGGAGTGGTGCCGGGGAAGCTGCCGTTGTCCTTAGGAAGTTTTGAGGCGAGAGATTGTGGAGTGAGGAGACCTTGGGCAACTGCTTCCCCGTCCTTGATACCTACCTTAAATGATTCAGGGTTTGTAGGATCAGTGTTATAGAGTGCTTCTTGCCAATCAGGAAGACCATCGGCGTCAGTATCTTTTGCGGCGTATGCCTTCAGAAGCTCCTCTGAAGTTTTTGCATCAACGCGAGTAGTGAAAAATGGATTGGGACCCGAGAGAATGTACGCAGTGCCCACGAGCAAAACCGCCACTACTGACGCAATCACCATCGGGACGGTACGGTTCGAAGTAACCACGGTACGTTGAAATTATCGTAGCACGCAAACGCGCACTCGTTCAGCAAGCTTTCACCAAATGTGCATTAGTGCGAAAGATTTTGCGCGAGTGCGTGCCACGCATCTACCGAAAGTTCCTCGGCGCGGATATCAGTCCGCATGCCTGCAGAAGTTAGTGCGGCAAGTATGCGCTCGCGGGGCGCGAGAGTCTCAAGGTTTTTGGCGAGCTGTTTACGTTTGTGGGCGTAGCCCGTGCGCAAAATACTGAAAAACCATTCTTCCTCGGCGGGGGTGCTAAACCTGCTCCCGGAGATGTCCTTTATATGGAGTACCGCCGAATCCACGGTCGGCGCAGGCATAAAAGCCCCCCTAGGTACCGTAAATGCGTACCGCGGGGTGCCGTATGCTTTCACTGCTATAGAAAGGAGACTTTCCTTCTCGCTGCGTGCAATACGCTCCGCGACCTCTTTTTGCACCAAAAACGTCATAGTTTGGGGCTTATGGCTGTGCGAAAGGAAGGTGCGGATGAGTTCTCCGGTGATGTAATACGGGATATTGGCGACCAGGTGATAGGTCCCAGGGAGCTCGGTAGCGTCAAAGGCGCGGATGTCCGCATGTACCAACTCAAGCTTTTTGGCCGCAATTTCAGGCGCAAAGGTCGTTTCAAGCTCCGGAATGAGCCGGTCGTCAGCCTCGACTGCTATCACCTTCCCCGCTTTCGCGAGGAGTGCGCGGGTGAGCATGCCGGTCCCAGGCCCTATTTCAAGCACGGTTACCCCTGCCGGGAGCTCGGCCGCCTCCACAATCCGCTCAGCAGTCTGACGATGCATCAGGAAGTTCTGCCCCAGCGATTTTTTGGCGAATAGGGCCATACCTATATATGGATGACGCGCTCGTCGTCGTACTCCCCCGCTACCGGCGAAATGAGACCCTCGTCGATGTCATAGAGGAACGCCGAGGGCTCTGCGGCATAGTCCGTTCCATAGATGCGGCGAACGCGCGCCATGGTGAGATTCAATCGCTTACGTGCGCGGGTGACTGCCACATAAAAGAGTCGACGCTCTTCTTCTTGATCGCGATCCTGTTCTTCACCCATGCCCTCATGCGGAAATAATCCTTGCTCAAGTCCGGTGACAAACACGGTATCAAACTCAAGACCCTTTGCAGCGTGCACGGTCATGAGGGTCACACCTTTCTTTTCTGGTTTGCGATCAAGCTCATCCTGGTCACCCGCAAGCGCGGTGTCGGCAAGAAATGCTGCAACCCCTTCTTCGCCCGGTAGTCCGTCGTACCGACTCGCAAGGGTGGCGAGTTCTTTGACGTTTTCGAGTCGCTCCTTGTCTTCGTCGCTTCCCTTCGATAGCGCGTCAGCAAGACCGCTCTTTTCAATGACTGAACGCACGAATACGGAAGGAAGAACCACCTTCAGTTCTTCGTTTAAGGATGCAACGAGCGCTTCGAACGCTTCTACTTTGGTGCGTTCACCAGGCTTGAGTGCGTCACGATTGCCTGCGGCAAGTTTGCCGAGTGTAACTTTTCCGATGCCGCGCGGTGGCGCTTGTACTGCGCGCATACGATCGACTTCGCGTGTGGGTTCAAGCGCGAGTCGTACCCACGCAAGCACATCCTTGATTTCCTTGCGGTCCAAAAACCGCGTACCTAAGAGGCGGTACGGAATTCCTTCTGAAAGAAATGCTTCTTCAAGTGCACGCGATTGGAAATTCGTGCGATACAGCACGGCAATATTTTCTGCCTCAGTGCCCTTAACCATTTCACTTCTTGCTTGGCGCGCAATCCAACGCGCTTCGCTTTCTGCAGTGTCAGCAACATAAAACCGTATCGGCTCCCCGTCATCGTTATCGGTGACCGCAACTTTTTCTTTGCGGTTTTTATTCTTCTCAATGATCTGATTTGCGGCGTCGACAATGGTTTTCGTTGAGCGATAGTTGTGCGCCAGGATAATAGTTTTCGCACCCGGATACGTCGTATCAAATGCGAGCAAGTTTTCAATCGTTGCACCGCGCCAGGTGTAAATAGTTTGATCGATGTCCCCCACCACAAACAAATTGCCGTGGCGTTTCGCGAGCATGTTGGCGAGGCGTCCCTGAAGCGCGTTCGTGTCCTGATACTCGTCCACATGTACGTGCGAGAACAGTTCTTCGGCAAGCGCACGAATGTCGTCGTGCTCTGCAAGCAGTCGCACCGGCAGTGAAATCAAATCATCGAAATCAAGTGCCTTCTCGCGGGTCAGGGTCGCATCGTATTTGTCCCACACTTCCGCGGTGATGCGTGCACGGAATCCATCACGGCCGTGGCGCTCACGAAACCATTCCTTGCTATGCCCCTCCCCTTTCTCTTTTGAGATGCGTGAGAGAATCGCACGTGGTGGCACTTCCTTAGGGTCCACATCGAGCGCTTTGAGCGCTTCTTTGATGGCACGCTCCGAGTCGTCGCGGTCATAGACGCTGAAATAGCGTGGCACTCCGATGCGGGAGCCATAGCGCTGGAGTAGTTCGCGGCCGAGTCCGTGAAAAGTAACCACCAAAGGCAGGGTGCCGCCCGAAAGCTGTACGGCAAGGCGCTCCCGCATCTCACGGGCCGCTTTGTTGGTGAAGGTAACGGCGAGGATGCGTTCGGGCGGTATGCCCTGGCGAATGAGGTGGTAGATGCGGGTCGTGAGCACGCGGGTTTTGCCGGACCCTGCTCCTGCTAGCACAGAAATGGGGCCGTCGGTCGAGAGGACGGCCTCTTTTTGTGCATCGTTAAGCCCTTCAAGGTACTGCATGTGTATGAAATATAACGCGAAAGCCCAAAAGCTCCTTGTGGGTGACACAAAAACTTGACGGAAGTCCATTTCCCTGGCTCTACACACCCACCGAAAGTCAATATTGACCCCTCCTATGGGGCGTTTATACTTACTTCATCGAGTGAATGACTGTACGCAAGAATGGCTTATATAGCTTGTATATAAGCCGTTTTGTATTCTGAAGAAACGCTGAAGATCCCCTGTTTCCCTTATTTCAAACCCCAAAAATCCTTCCGACTCACAGACCGTAGTTCAGGGTCGGAACGCATACCGGACGGGAGCCGCTTATCTCGCGGCAGCCCTTATCCTAAGTCTCCTTGTTGTACTTCTTCCCCGCGTCGCGGGAGCTTTCTGGCCGTTCACT